>Ga0335395_10000813_pt1 | contig 19745 bp, 16 predicted proteins | sample MAT02_FD_205744 | JGI IMG/M metagenome (GOLD analysis project Ga0335395, IMG submission 205744) | Freshwater microbial communities from Lake Fryxell liftoff mats and glacier meltwater in Antarctica - MAT-02 (spades assembly) (version 2) ...
AAAGATAAAACCTTTGCCTGCTTCTTTTGGGAGACTTCCATCAGCTAACCAGGTATTGGCTCCCGCTAGGGCGAGTCCCGATCTCATCATTGGATTTTCTATCTTTCCCTTAGACAAGAGATCCACTCTGGAAAGAGTTAGTTCCTGTGTGGGCGTTTTATTCTGGGGCTCGGAGAAGAATATGCCGTGGGTGGCAATCAGCAAAATCCTGGGGGACTGGCAGGTGGTAAGGTGTGATTCCACTGCTTCTGCTTCCAAATAGAGCCTTACATCCTTTAGTCTTTTAGCAACGCTTTCACCGAGTAATCGCGTACCAAACATCCGCTCAAAGCGACGATCGCCTCCCAAAGTATTGAGGATGTCTAATGGTGGTGATAGGTTTGTAGAATGCGATTCGGCGCATTGTTCTGCTGTCAAGTCAAAATCTGGGTCAGCAATAACCAGAGGTGCTGATGCTGGGCGTGTTGGTTGAACTTTGGAGCGGAGGATATCGCGCCCGACGCTCAGGTAACTGATGGTGTATTCGTCCATCAGCAGTTGCTTTCCTGTCTCATCGATGGGAAGTATCTGAAAAGGTATTAAGTTTAATGCCCCATCAGGAGCGAGTATTAGAGATTTCATTTCGCTCAGGTAAGGACGGATAGGATCGAAAATAGCTTCACGCAGTTTGATGCCTGCTGCTGTATTAGATTTCATAATCTCCAACACGAGGGTTTCGTCCCAGTCTCCAAAATCCAACAAGTCCCCTGTATTTTTAGGTTTGCCTGGAATTACCGAGTCTCGAAAATCCTGAACAAGACGATCAATGTCTTCTGCTAGCCCCAAGTCAATCATTTGCACAGAGTCTGGCTGTTTGGCTGGCAAGACAAAAGCCAGGTAGCGCTCCGGTTGCCATCGTACTTCCCCACGATTCCGAACTGCTTTAAAATCAAAGACAACAAAGAGTACAAACTCTACCATAGTTGTACCATCAGGCAGTTCCCGAAGCACAGCATTGCGATCAACAGTCTGTAGTTGCTGCTGTAGTTTAATTTCTGGAACTTGTGATACTAATTCCCTCTCTAGTTCGTCATATCGGGCTTGCATTTGAGCTAATTTTTTTTGGTAATTGATTAACTGATTCGGTTTGAGTGGAGAAAAGGTGAGGTAAACAATTTGATCGCTCAAGGAGCAGAGTTGTTGGAACTCGGATGTCAAGTGAGGATAGCGCCCACTATGAAGAGCCCTGTTTCGAGTCGCTAAAGCAGTAGCCGTCAGGGCTTTACGTTTGAGAACCACATCCAGTGCAGCTTGTACAGCTTCAGCAGAGTCAGATAGAGCACCATAAACTAGGGATAAAAATAAATCAAAATTCCATCTAATTGCTTGGAGATAGACAAGGCGGTCATTTTCGCAACTTGTGGCAAATACTTGACTAATTGTGCGGTCTTGGAGTTGGGTTGCTTGGAGCCGGTATTTAAGTGCCTCAGTAGGCCGATCTGTAGTAGTCAATAATGTCGCTAAATTCTGGAGACTAGCTGCCACGTTGGGATGTTTATTCCCCCATAGGCATCGCAGCAGGTTCAAGGCTTGTATTAACAGAAGTTCGGCTTCGCTGTAGCGTTCTTGGTCATAGTAAAGCGCGGCCAGATTATTTAGACTTTCGACTACATTGGGATCTTCCTCCCCCAACAGGTATAGCCTCAGCTTTAACGCTTGCTTTAAGAGAGATTCGGCTTCGCTGTAACGCTCTTGATCGTAGTAGAGCGTGGCTAAATTATTTAGACTTTGAGCCACATCAGGGTGTTCATCTCCAAATATACGTTGCCTCAGCCTTAATGCTTCCTTGTAGAGGGATTCGGCTTCGTCATAACGCCACTGTTCTTTATAGAGCAAGGCCAGATTATTCAGACTTGAAGCCACAAAACAACGATGTTCATCCCGCAATTGATGTCGTAGCAGATTCAACGCTTGCTTTAAGAGAGATTCGGCTTCCTTGTAGCGCCCTTGGTCTTGGTAGAGTGCTGCTAAATTATTCAAACTTACAGCCACAGTAAAATCTTCATCCCCTAGTAAGCGTTGCCACAGATTTAACGCTTGCTTAAAAAATAGTTCAGCTTCGCCATAACGCCCCTGTTTCCTGTAGAGTTCGGCTAGATTGTTTTTAATAAGGGCTACATCCTGATGCTCATCGCCCAATTGATGTTGTAAGAGGTTCAACGCTTGCTTGAGTAGGGGTTCGGCTTCACTGTAGCGTCCCTGTTCCCTGTAAAGGTTGGCTAGATTATTCCAACTAAGGGCGACACGGCGATGTTCATTTTCCAACAAACTCAACAGAGCCAATGCTCGCTTCAAGAGTGGTTCAGCTTCGCTATAGTGTCCCTGTACTTTGTAAATTTGGGCAAGATTATTAAAACGGGTGGCTACATCGATATGATTATCCCCCCGCAAGCGTTGTGTCAGCTCTAACGCTTGCTTGGCAAAAATTACCGCCTGACTGTAATCGCTTTGCCTATACAGTTTAACAGCTATTTGGTTTAGCCGATCAATCTGCTGCTCAATACTCTCAGACATTACTTAATCCTCCAGGGGATACTTTGCCATCTATGAGGTAATCGTGAATTCCATGTAGAGAACCTTACAGTCTGGGTTATGACTCAGATATTCCACTAATCGGGTCATATGCTCTTCACGTAGTTCCAATGGAGCCTTACTCCCCTCTTGAAGCCAGTCTAGAGCTGGCTTGTCCTTTGCGATTATCGCTACAAGCTGCTCCAAACCCAGAACCCCTGTCACTTTAAGCGATTTGCGGGGCGAGCTATCATGAGGTAAAACAGTCAGTCCAGCAGGCACTTGCGGTTTTGGAGCATAACCTGATGGACACAAACAATACACCTTACCGGATGTTCCTTTATCCAGCAGCAGTAAGTAACCTGCATTCTCAAGATTTACTTCAAAGCGAATGTTACTCCCCAAACGCACGCAGTCTTGGTATTCACTTCCCAGATCAAGGACATCAGCAAGTACGAGTCCTATTTTGTCAGTGCGGGTTGCTTTGTCTACTAATTGCTGCCAGAGTTTGTCAATGGTAAGTGATGGTTGACGCTCGTTTATCCAAAGCATTATATCCTTACGAAACCGCTCGCGAAAGCCCGAGGGGTTTTTGTACTCGCAAGTCAATGCGTTGCACTGAACTTTTTTCTTGAATTCCAGTACCTGCCGCCGTTGTTCCAGCTCCTCTTCAGTATTGAGCTGTGCTGCTGACTGTCGAAAGTAAAACCATATCTGAGGTTGCCGCTTGCGCTCAAAAGCTGTGATCGCCCGCTCAAATTCTTCAACGGTTCCAGATTCAGCACGCGGCGTTGGACTCCCGATACGGTTCCACATGATGCCGACAAACAACGCATACTCTTCCATGTTGGCAATTTGTGCGTTGAGTACAGCTTGACCGTCCTGACCGTAACCTGGATAAGTTTTTCCTGAGTGGACTAACTTAAGCACGACTTTTTTACTGGAAGCAACAGTATCATTAATTTCTTGAATTACTTCTTCTACATAGCGACGCTCGTTAACTACATCACTCGGCGAAGCAAGGAATATCTTTAGCTGCTCCACTTGCTGCATTGCTACTTTCTCTCAACGTATAGTGCCATAATTCGATTCATAAGGTAAGCGAGATGCTTATTCGGCTCCAAACCCAGTCAGTCAGAGAAGTTGGAGATATTTATGCAGCTATAACACAATCGTCAAAAAGACGAACACCCCTATGTTGGCAAAGGCAAGCTAAAAGAAGTGTCTTAGCTCTTGGTATTTTGCCAGGGCAAACGCATCTTATTTTTAGGATGCTTACTAGGTCGAGGTTTTAGCTATTGTTGATTTGGGCTTCACAAAAATGAAACCCCGAGTAGGCAAGGCTTACAGAATTTAGATGCGTTTGCCCTGGTTATTTGGCTTAAGTGGGAAGCTGATGTACAATTTCAGGAGTTTTGCTCCATCCTATATACTTATCGCTTCTAAGGATAATTAGTCCGCGACAATTGAGATTGTACACTATCCCGGATAAAAAGGTCAAAAAACGATGATTTACCTTCAACTTTTAACTCAAATCGGGTTGAAACGAATAGGAAGCTCTTTTATCAGTGCTTTTGGTCTTCTATGGTTATTAATCGAACCAGGAGCACTTTTCTTTCCACAATATCTGAATTTTGGTTGGATTGGTTACTTTGGACTGTTAGCAGTATCCTTAGCCATAGCGATTGTTCAGAGTTTCCCCCGTAGGTCGGTGTGTAAAACTTTGTCTTCCCCCAACTCGATTGTAGAAATTAAGATCGGCGATCTGTTTGATGAGCCTGGGCATTTAGTCATAGGCACTAATGATGTCTTCGATACTGAACTGGGAGAAGTGATCAAACCTTCAACTGTGCAAGGGCAGTTTCTTACGCGCATTTATCGCAATGACCGTACTATGTTAGATACAGAAATCCAAGCTGCTTTACAAGGCTATCAAGCTCAAAGTACACAAGAATTTAACAAACCGAAGGGAAAGTTTTGGCGCTACCCGATCGGCACTACCATAGCGCTGGGTTCCTCTGACAAACGCTACTTCTGGACAGCTTACGGCTATATGGGTAACGATCTGAGAGTTCAGTCGAATGCTGACGATATCTGGAATTGTTTGAGCCGCCTTTGGGAAGAAGTGCGCCGGAAGGGGCACGGTATGGACGTTGCTATCCCTGTTATTGGGGCAGACTTAGCTCGTACTAACTTGCCTCGGATGGCATTAGCCAAGTTAATTATTCTTTCATTCATAGTAGCTTCTAAGAAAGACTTTGTAACTAGGAAGCTTACTTTAGTTATCTATCCTAGAGACTTAGACAACACAGATTTTTACAGCTTGGAAGATTTCTTGAATTCAGCTTGTTTTTGACATTTTTTGTGAAAGCCTTTGAGAGTTTATTTATTAAAGGAAATTATCTGCACCCCTGCTATGAAGTTTGTGTAAAGGCTTGATAAATATTCTGTCATTAAACCAGGCCTTACATAAAAGTTGTTATAAAAGTTGTTATAAGAGAAACACCCAGAGTGTTATTACCACTTTGGGGGCCGTGCAATTTAATTCATTACGCCCATGATAAACCCTTTCTCGCAAGCCCGCATCCTGGGGGCTGTCGTTCTGCTACTCGTTCTCGGTTCCCTGATGCTAGCCGTCATCGACCCCAGTACCAGACCGATGTTTGGCGACTTGACTAAAGTTGTGGTTGGAGCTTATATCGGGCTGTACATACCCGCACCCGGTCAAAGACCAACACCAAAGCCGCGTTCATTAAACCTGTAGAACTCTGTCGCTCTGTTTGCTGCGGTAGCGGCGGCGGGTCTAAGCTCTAGTTTCTATGAACTCCCGGAAGATAAGCGGCGGAGTAAGATTCGCAAGATTCTTAAATCCTACGGGCAGTGGATGCGTTCAGCATATTTGAATGTACAGATTTGACGGATACTCAGTCGCGCTTGGGCAAAGTGATTAAGCCTGAAGCAGACAGCATTTTGTTTTTTGCCTAAAAATGCGGTAGTCGGTAGGTGTAAGATTTGGGGTGTCAGATTTTTAGGCTGTAACGTAGATGCTGCAAGGGTTTGACGCTCTTAGCTCCTAAGACGGACTCCCCCGATAGCCGAAACCTATACCAGATAAGAGTTTGATGGGTATCCGAAAAATAGGGCATTGACAGACCGAAGGCTGAATGGTACTTTGCGATCAGAGTCCCGCAACAGAACCTTGAAAACCAAATACAGCAACGGTTTTAAATACCGGCGATCGCGATAAACTATAAAAAGCAGAACATACTTCATCCTTTCATTATCTCGCTTGTTGTTTCTGCGGTATATCGTGATAAACTATAAAAAGCAGAACATACTTCATTCAACCCGCGTTTTGGTGGTGATTGTGTCTCTCAGACGCTTAAAATTTCATAGCAGGTGATCGATAAATCTTCTTCGTTTGATAGATGATTGCCAATAAATAATATCTATTGCCAATCATCGAGTGCTACAATGACGTAAACACGTTGATTGCACCTTCACAGGACTGCCTACTCCATCTAACCTACTTTATGTTAAGGAGAGAAAAAAATGTCGAAAGAAAGTATTCTTCGATTCTTTGAATCTGTTTCACAGGATAAATTATTGCAAGAGAAACTAAAAACGGCGAATGATCCAGAGAGCTTTGTCCAAGTGGCGGACAAATGGGGCTACCAATTTACTTCTGAAGAAATTCAAGCAGTTATTGAATCTGTATTGGAAGGTGAAATGCTAGATGAAGATATGAGAATGATAATACCTGGTGGGGAAGATGGAAGCAGCAATGATAATTAAATAGCTAGAAACGAATCGGTGGCTCACCATTACATATAGCCTTTCTCAAAAAGGTGAGGTATGAATTTTGACCTGAAAAGCTTGACAATACAGGGTTTCTGCATACCTCATTTATCTGAGAACCGCTATAATAGTAATAAAGAAGGTAATTGCTCAACCCCCCTCTATGGACAAAAATAAAATCTCTGAAACCCTTTGTAGGCAAGTATTGCAAAGTTTGAACACAATTATTTCATTTTTCCGTTTTGATCGCTGAAACCCTCATTCTCTCGTTGATTTTATTTAAGAAGAAGCTTTTTGCTGAAAATTCACAATCTGAAACTGTCTCTAGGAGGCAGTTTCAGGGGAGGGGGGGTAGTTGAGCAATTACTAAAGAAGTTAAGTTGTCACTTTAAGTACAGGTGAGTCCCAATAGAGATTATTTAACATTAAGAAACTATTTTTATGTTTAACAAGCCGAAATGGCGAACGCATTTTCGTGTAGAAATTATCGAATCAAAAGTTGTATATTTGTTAAGTGAGCTAGGTAATTTTGCTCTAACTGGTAAACCTTATGTTTTGTTGGCTCCTTATTTAAACGGTCATCACACAGTAGATCGGATTGTTGACGAGGTAAGAGGGCAGATTCCAATAGCTGTAATTTACTATAGTTTAATACTTCTTGAAAACAAAGGTTATATTACAGAGGCTGTTGATAGTAATATTATTTCGCCTCAATTAGAATATTTCTGGAACTTGTTGAATGTAGATATAAAATTTGCGTTAAATAAACTCCAAAAAACCAAAATTAATGTGAGGTCTCTTTGTGAGGTGTCTACAAGTCAATTTTTATCTGCTATCGAGTCATTTAATATTTGTATAGAAGAGAAAAGCAATTTAAGTAATTTAAGTGTGGTTTTAGTAAATGATTACTTGCAATCCCAATTAAAAAATTTAAATGAAGAAGCATTACGCTCTAATACAGTCTGGATGTTGGTAAAGCCTGTAGGCTCTATCATATGGATAGGTCCAATTTTTATTCCAGGTAAAACAGCTTGTTGGCAATGCCTTGCTCAACGTCTAGAAAATAATCGAGAACTTGAAACTATTCTCCAAAAAATCAAGCCTACTACTTTGCCTGTCTTAACTTCTAGTTCAGTTTTACCTGCCAGTTTAAATATGGCACTCGAACTTGCTGCGATGGAAGTTGCTAAATGGGTAGTTGTCGAAGAATATGAGCAGTTAGAAAATGGATTGATTACTTTTGATCTATTGTCCTTAAAAGCGGAACATCATTTTTTAACTAAACGACCCCAATGTAAAGCTTGTGGAAACTTACATCCTTCTGTTTCGCCAAATCCCTTGTTTTTCAAAGATCCATTAAAGCAGAAGAAGAAATTTATTGAAGATGGGGGACACAGAACTCTTTCTGCTGATGAATCTTTTAATAAATATAAACATCATATTAGTCCTATTACAGGAGTAGTAAATAATTTACAAAAAACATATCCGGAAGATAATCACCTAATTCATGTGTATACATCTGTACACAAATTTCCTACTTTTGATAGTAATTTAGATAATTTATTATCTAGAAAAATACAGCATAAAAGCGCTGGGAAAGGCAAGACTGATATACAGGCACGAACCAGTGCGCTTTGTGAAGCTATTGAGCGTTATTCTGGAATTTATTCAGGGGATGAAATTCGGTTAAAAAGCACTTATAACGATATCGAAAATTATGCTATTCATCCAAATGACTGTATGCTTTTTAGCCAAAATCAATACCGCACTCGACAAGAAAGGAATGCTCAAAATTTAAAATATCAGTGGGTACCTGAACTATTTGATGAAAGTAGGAAAATTGAATGGACTCCCGTTTGGTCATTAACAAATCAAATGTTCAAATACTTACCTACTGCTTACTGCTACTATGGTTATCCCTTTTCACCTGAGAATCGTTTCTGTCGAGCTGACTCAAATGGAGCGGCTGCTGGCAATACTATAGAAGAAGCTATTCTTCAAGGGTTTATGGAATTAGTGGAGCGTGATAGTGTAGCATTATGGTGGTATAATCGTGTAACACGCCCCTCTGTAAATATTGAAAGTTTCGATGAACCTTATCTTATTGCCTTGATAAAATATTACAAAAGTTTACGACGTAATTTTTGGGTTTTAGATATTACTAGCGACATCGGAATTCCCTCATTTGCTGCTATTACAAGTGTTGCAGACGAAGAAAACCCAAATATAATTTTTGGTTTTGGAAGCCATTTCGATTCAAAAATAGCTATTCTTAGAGCTGTTACTGAGGTGAATCAAGTCTTATGGAATTCAGCAAAAATAACTGGCGATACTGTTCTACAGGGAAAAGATTTACGAGCTTGGCGGGCTACAGCATCTTTCAAGGATTATTCTTTTTTATGTCCAGATGAAAAAACCCGCCCTAAAGTCTATTCAGAATATCAGAATCTGTATAATGAAAATTTACAGACTGATATAATTGCTTGTATTGAAATAGGCAAGAAACATGGCATGGAAATCCTGGTTTTAGACCAAACACGTCCTGATATTGGTCTGAACGTCGTTAAGGTAGTTGTCCCTGGAATCCGCCATTTTTGGGCAAGGTTTGCTCCTGGTCGTCTTTATGATGCGCCTGTTAATTTAGGATGGTTAAAATCTCCTTTGTTAGAGAATCAACTTAATCCTATACCTATGATGATGTAAAATTTTTATCAGGAAAAGTCTTATGAACTCCGATTTTATCTTATCTTTCAGACCAAATATTTTGTTAGTATGGAATGCTCAAAGTAGAGTGATGATTCTTAAGACAAATGATTGGAAAATAACCTTGGAAAATCTAAAAGTAGGATGGCAATCAGCTTTAAATATTTTAGCAACACGTGGGGCGACCCTTTCTTCCCTTAATCAATTAATAGATGAAAGTGAAGGCAGTTATGGAAAAATAAAATTTTACTATTTCTTGCAAAAAGTCATCAAAAGGGGAGGAATTTGCCACTCAGTTCACACAAACGGTCGCTCTTTTGCAACTTCTATCCCACTAATTTTAGAATATCAATTTGCTGAATGCCACGCGGAAATAAACCAAAAGTTTGTCATTTCACGTTTTGCTTACTGCCACAAATTAGAAAACAATATGTTTCTTGAATGTCCACTTGCAACAGCTCATATCATTTTGTACGATTGGCGAAGTGCAGCTATTATTGCATTGTTAGCTAGCCCTATTGATTGTAAAGATATCAATGAACAAATTTCTCAAATTAGTTTAGAAACAACACAAAAGTTCCTTAGCTTGCTTTTAAGCTTAAAATTTATTGTTTTAGTACAAGAAGATGGTAGGAGTAAAGAAGAAAGCGATCTAAGCCTGGAGCAATGGGAATTTCATGACCTTGTTTTTCATTGCCGTAGTAGAAAAGGGAGACATATGTATCCACTAGGAGGAACATACCGTTTTAGGAATAAAATTGGGTCTTTACCTGCTGTAAAGCCAGTTATGTCAAATGAAGTAATTGATTTATATAAGCCTAATATAAAAAATCTAAAAGCTACTGAATCTGCTTTTACAAATATTTTAGAATCTAGAAAATCTATTCGGCAATATGCTTCAGATCCTCTAACCGCTCAGCAGTTAGGAGAGTTTTTATATCGTTCTGCTAGACTTAAAAGTATTATCAAAACAGAGCGGGGAGATATCAGTAATCGTCCTTATCCTAGTGGAGGCGCTATTTATGAGCTTGAACTTTATACAGTTATTAACATTTGCGAAGATATGGTTTCTGGGATCTATCATTATAATCCTGCAAGTCATCAACTTCATAAGCTTGCTGATAAAACAGAAGTTCTAGAGAGGTTATTAAAAGATGCTTATTTAGCCAGTAACAAACAGTGCCTACCTCAAGTTCTTATCGTCATTACAGCTCGGTTTCAACGGATATCTTGGAAATATGAGTCTATTGCATATTCTCTCATTTTAAAAAACGTTGGGGTTTTGTATCAAACAATGTATCTTGTAGCAACTGCTATGGAAATCGCCCCCTGCGCTCTTGGCACAGGCAATTCAGATCTATTCGCTAAAGCTGCGGGAATAAATTACTTGGTTGAAACATCTGTGGGAGAATTTGCTATAGGCAGTAAAATTATAGGGTAAATTGGATGCTTTAGTCTTCCATTTCATAGCTGAAACCAATTTGGACGTTTGCTTACTTGCGCGTTATAACGCCAATTGAACATCACGAAGTGGGACTATTCCCAGTGGGTTCACTGGTTAATGCGCGGTAACCACTTAAAGTATGAAATCCTCCTGGGGGGTGACAACATGACAACCAGCCTGAAACTCAGAGTTAGTAAGGATTGAGCCAACTTGTGGTAAAAAAAGATAGGCAGCAGAATTGTTACACGCTTGCCTATCCAACAAATAATGTTATCAACATTTTACCAGACTCATTAAAGTGGGTTAATTATCTCGAACAATATTCTGAATAGGTGGAACAGTTAATGAATTTAACTCCAAACAAACACCTCTTTTATCAACAAGGTATGCGGGCTGTAACCCTTATAAAGTCTATCTTATAGGCCTCTTTGTCACCCCCCAGGAAATCCTCACAACTTTTCTACCTCTCGTAATTGCATTAAATACTTATGAACTTAGAAAATTTTATTCAGTTTTGCAAAGCCGTTACTACTCAGAAAAAGCTTAGAGATAATTTTTGGTCTATTACTAATTATCGGGAGATAGTAAGTCTTGGATCTTCCTACGGTTTCTATTTCAGCATAGAAGATATTATGTCTGGGTTAAAATTTTTTCAAATTACTTCGTTTGGTCAGTTAATAAATCAATTAATTAACTCAACAATTTTCCAAAATATAGAAACCAATTCGTCTATCATAAAGCAGCCATCTTTTCAAACAAGCAAATGTGTACATCTCAATGATGACAATTTTTCTTTAACTGCCCCTTTTGAATATAATTTTTTAGAAATACCAGGGTTCCAAGAAATAACAGAAGAATTTAATAATTTAAAAATTATACCAGATACAGTAAATTTGCCTATTTATGAAGACAATTTCCGAGAAGACGATTTTTATTTTGCATCAGATTCTCCTAATTCTCATAATTTTAAAACCTCTTATGAAGCTATTAAAAAGCAAAATTCAGAAATTAATTTATTTACAATTAATCATGAGTATATGATGCGAGGATTTCATTTAGTGAATCTAGATTTTCACGTAGAACACAATTTTTACCATGAGTATTTTATGGCAAAAGTTAGAATCACCAAAGCCGTAAGTAAATTTTTCGATGCTAATGTAAAGCTGACTGGTAGCTTTTGGTATCCTCCGAATGGTTACAGAACATGGCATACTAATCAGGATACTCCAGGGTGGAGAATGTATCTAATTGACTTTGATTGTTCAGAACCTGATTTAGAGGTAGATGGTAAATCTTTTTTCCGCTATATGTGTCCGTATAGCTATAAATTAACGACTCTTCTTGATAGACCTAAATTAGCCAGATTTTTTAAAGTAGATAATAATGAAAATAAACTATTTTGGCATTGCATAGTTAACGCAACAAAAGCAAATAGATGGAGCTTTGGTTTTAAAATTCCTGACGATTGGATAAATAAGTTTAAATAAATTTGAATAACAGCTCATAGCAACAAGCTGTAGTGTCTTATTGAAGTTTCGCTTCTGGAAACCAGGGTTACACAAGGATAATACGTTGTTGAGCGTTTTCGGTTTAATTAAGTGGAGCTACTTAACTTATTTGAGTTCAGACTATATTAATATAATCTCACATTACACACCCTGAAGTGTAACACTACAAATTTTTGTCAATTGAAGATTTGGTACTAGCGACTGGTCAGAAATTTTTAAATATCTTAAGTAATTTAAGTTACCAACTGCTAGTCCCAAATTACGAGAAAACTGATTGTGTCAATTGATGGAACGGAATATGGGTTGAGAGAAATCTCACCATAAAAAACTGTAGTTTAGACTAAAAAATAGTCGCAGCTAAAAGTAGCTGGCTTTTAAGCTCAGGCAAACTATTGCTCAAAAACTCAAGAAGGAAAAGATTAAACAACTAATCTTGAAGATTTTTTGCGTCGATAAACCCGTTTTTTCACAGTGGGATATCGTGGTGCTACCGTCCGTACCTTCCCTGTTTCCCAGCCGGGGGACTTTCCCCTAGGTTTAGGCATTTTCGCGGGAGTACCAATGTCAACTAAAAGCCACAACATTGATTGGGCAACACGTCCAGGACTTAAATCAATCGTAGCAGATTGCCAAGGCAGTCGATTTTCGATCACTAAATCCCTAGCTAGCCATAGTTGCCAACTCATCAATGGCATTAAATCGCTCCACCGCTCTGATTGCTCGGGAGTTCTTAAGTTAGGCAATGTCCAATGTAATCGTTGCTTGGCAAATCTATACCAATGATCCACCCCAAAGCGTCGTAAATACTTAAACCAGACAGTTTCTAGGGGGAGAGTTCGTTCTCCCACCCAAGCCAACCACAAGGGGGGAAACGGCTGACCGTTTGACATCGGCTTCATTCTTTCGACCAGGATTAAATTGACTCTCTGTTGAGCAGCACGATAAAAATGTAAGTCAAGCCATTGCCTGACTCGGACTTGTCCCACCTGTGGATGTTCGTCAATTTCAATCACAGCATCCGCTTGGAGCCATGTGGTTGGGTCGTTGAGTCTCATGTGCTGCCCGTGTTTCCGTGGTCTGCCGCGACCACTATAGGCTGGTGGTGCTGACCACAAGCAGGCATTGCTTCGGACTCTCATTAAACAATCAGCTTGAATATCTGCTATTGCCAGTACCCAACTTGCATTGCCATATTCTCGATCTAAAACTGCTAAGACTGGATGGAGACTCTGTTCACAAACAAGTTTGAGTTGGGAAGCTGCTTGAAGTATGGGTGAAGACCAACTACTAATTCGTTCATGGAGTAAAGGTAAGGCCCAACTTCCTTCTGCTTCGGGTATCCAGGCAATTGTACTGTACCGAAAGTCCAATAATGACTCCCCCCTGATATTCATGGGTTCTGTCTTTTAATGTTTTAGCGAATGGTCTCCCCCATGCGGGGACAGTCGATTGCCACTAATATATGTTCTGTTGGGGGTGCTTGCTGTTCTAATTGCTGGAGATATAGCATCATCAGCTTTTTCCGGTCTGGTCTACAATCTTGTAACGCTTCGTATACGCGCTTGCCATTGACGATTGAATAATGGACGCTCGCGAAAATTGGGCCAAGCAAGCCGCATTCCTTGTGGTCATCACTGCATCCATCAACTCGAATGTGGCATATGAGAGCTTTTAGCAATAAATCGTATGCTGCTTGACGAAAGTCCTTTAATCCTTCACTGTTCATTTAGGGAGTGGATAGGTTTATATTTCACCCTTATTCTCTCCCGGCGCGGTGGCTCTAGTTCTTCTTTAGCCACCGTTCTCATCTTTATTTAGTCTAAACTCCAGAGTCTAAACTACAGTAAAAAACTAACAAGTCAATAACACCGAGTTAGTACAACGAGACAGAGAGTCGAATTATCCGGGCATTTAGGACATCCGCCCTTTCTCCTAAACCCCGATTTTTTTTCGGACGCATTCACGGAAGCATCAAAGACAAATTCTTCCGCCACTACTTTGTTTGTTCTAATCGAACTAACTCAAGGTTATTATAACTATTCATTAAGGATATAGATATGATCTGCTGTAGGAATTCTGAAGCAGCTTCTTGCTTTAATATACTATCAGGAATATAGAGCTTTTGATGAGTTATATCTTTGGAATAAAAATTTAACATTTCTTGTATATTTTCTTTCTCTTTTAATGAGAAAGATATTTGAAAAAAGTCTGCTATTGAGGAAAAAAAAGCGTGTGGCAATTGTATATAATTCAAAACCAAGCTATTTTGATCATTCATTTGTAAAGCGGTACTACAAAAACTGTTTAAAACTCTAATACAATACTCTTCGTCAGACATTTTTTCAATTTGGTCAGCCGAAATTTTTACTAATTTTTCAGCTAAACTAGGCATTTTTTTTAAATACATCCATCCTGAAGGATTTTTTAGTAAAGAAACCATAACTTCTCCTGGATGACGATAAACAAAAAGCCATTTAGTATGAGGAAATGCTTTTTTGATTAAAGGTAAATAAAGGATATTAAAGCTGGTAAATTTAACAAAATATTTTTGTTCTAAACTGCTGCTACTATTTTGACCTAATCTATTAATAAAAATTTTTAACAATTTAATTTTTTCTTCTTCCGAAAATCCAAAAAAAGAGTTCTTAATCTGAAGGGCGTCTACTCCCCCTATTGTTTTTTGCTCATAAAAACATTGGAAAGCTTTTACTAGAGGATTCCAATCCGAATCTTCAAATAAAAAATTACTAAGATTTAAGCGGGTATCTGCGAGAACTTCATTGATAATTCCGGCTTCAGAAATTACTAAATTTTGAGGACTTACAGCGAGAAATCTAGATATTAAACTAGAACCACATCTACTCATGTGAAAAATAAAACCAGTGGGTTCTAATCCGATCTTTTCTTCGTCCATCGTAACAATTGCTTCAATACTCGTTCTTAATTTAGGAAAGTTAGGATTTTTACGAAAGTAAGATTTCACACTTTGGTTAAAAAAAGGTTCTGAAAAAATAATATCCCTTAAATCATACCATTCTACTTGTAAATTTGTTTCTTTGCCAATGAAACAAATAGGCATCCATCTGGCAGAGTTTTTTATATTCATATCCATAAACCAATATTCGTTATAGCGTTGTTAATTCTGGTGAATTGGGCTTGATTGATTTTTTTGCATTATAATAAAAGTCACTTTTTGCTGAAAAAAATCTTTGTCTATTCTATCCACCTCTTTAAATCCCATTGAACAATAAAAAGTGTAAGCTTTAATGTTATTTGCAAAAAGTTTTAAGCTAAAGAGTTTGTCGGTATCAAACTTAATAAAGAGTGAATTAACTAATTTTGTTCCAAACTCTTGGTGCTGAAAATCAGGATGTACATATAATTTTCTAATATGAACCAAATTAAGGTTTTGAAAAGCAATAATACAGGCAACTATCATTTCGTCACAATTTCTAATTATTTCGACATAAATATTTTGTGAAACAATCCATTTTCTGACAGTATCTTTGTGAAATAGTTTGTCAGGAATTGAATCTGGAAAAAGATCAATATACGAAGATTTCCATGAGTGTTTTAAGAATTCTGAGAGTTGCTCTAAATTTTCAGGTTTTGCTAAATCTAGAGAATAATTTAACCACCGAGTTTTTTTATAATCATTCATAATTTTAAAAGAATTAGTAAATGTTAAAACTTATGAAAATTTAAGATCATTTCACTAACCCAAAAATGACGTGTATCATGCCTGGGTATCCCAAAATGGAGAACTACTTAACTTTGTCCACTTTATACCAATTTTGCATATAGCAAGCGGTTCTTGGGTATATAAGGTACATAATCAGACTTGAAAAGCTTGGAAACAGGCTCGTTTCGGCGTACTCCATCTTTATGAGAACCGCTATAGCAGCTAAGAGCTGTTGTCGAGTCAGAAGTTAACCTGAATACGTTTTTTTTTTCACCACAGGCAAAACCTAACTGCTAGCTTTTGTCTATTATAGTCGAAAGCTTAATCACTTATCCAGTTGACTCTCCTACTTTTGAAATTGCAATAGTCAACCACGAAAGCTTAGAGGCTGTTTGTGTAGTAAAGCTTAAGGCGATGACTAAACTTCCCAATCGACGCAGCATCAAACGAGTCATGGCTGCATATATAGCAACCGCTAAGGTGGTTAGGGCCAGCCCTGTCTAGGTGTCTGCTGAGCTTGGTCTGGAAGTCCTGTCAGTAGGTTAGTCTGGATGGTGTATTCGGAAGAACACTTGCGCAGACTGGGAATAGGATAAGCGAGGAAAAAGTTGATGCCGGAAACAATATTTGACAGATTTGTCCAAAAAACTCCCATCACCCTCATGGTGCGAGGTGTAATGGAGCGTATATTGAGCCATGAGCAAATGGACATCATCTTTGAGAAAAATGCTCTCTCGCCAATACACGCGGGAGTTATTGTTCTCCAATCTCGTAGATATGATGAGCCTGGTAATTTGTGGCATTCACCCTTCCGTCAATGCTGCATACAAAGCAAATGCTACTAAACTCAATGTGAGTCGCACGGCTGTTTATAACAAACTTTCGGGAATGGAAGTGGGAGTCAGCGCAGCACTGTTGAGAGAGACATCGGCCTCGATGGCAACTTTAATGGAACTGATTGGAGGCGTTCCTAATCCCATATTATCAGGTTATTCAGTCAGAATCATTGATGGTAATTGTTTGGCGCCCACTAACCATCGCTTGAAAGTTCTGAGACCAGATGCTGCTGCTGTGCTACCAGGCAAATCCCTAGTTGTGCTTGATTCTGATTTAAGATTAGCAATTAATGTATTCCCATGCCTGGATGGTTATACTAGCGAACTTGCATTGTTTGAGCAGGTGTTACAGACTGTTAAAAGCGGTGAATTATGGATTGCCGATCGCAATATGTGTACTCAAGGATTTCTCTTTGGCTTGCATCAGGCGGGGCTGATTTTTTAATCCGAGAACACAAAACCTTACCACAGAAAGCTTTGACTCCATTGCTGGAAGTTGAAGAAATAGAAGCAGGCACAGTTTTTGAACAAACAATTAGTCTCACCTCTCTGGAAAAATCGGCAGAAAAAGTACGACGAGTAAGCTGTTCCACATTTAAACTGCATTATTTGTGGTCTATACCCCATACTGTAAGGGGTTGAGGCAAGAAATTTAAATGACTAACAGCTTAGTGCTGCATCTTCATAAACCTACTCGTGACGACGAGTCAGAAATTGCTATTCTTACTAGCCTACCAACGGAAGTGGTCAGTGCAGTTAAAATAGCTGAGTTGTATATAAAACGCTGGAATATTGAAACTTTGTTTCAAATATTAGAGAAGAATTTCGCCGGCAAATTCCCAGCTTAGGCCATCCGAAAGCGGCTTTATTCTGTTTTTGTTTAGCTCTGGTTGCCTACAATATTTTAGCTGTAGTCCGCAGAACTCTCGGCAGTGTACATGGTGTGGGAAAAATAGAGTCAAGCCTTTCTGAATTATACGTAATTGATGAAAAATTCAAGGGAAATATCGGGGCATGATGATTGCGATTCCTCCTGTACATTGGAGGAGTTTTGAGTTTTTGTCACTCCCCGAATTAGCTCTTTGCTTGAGAGATTTAGCCGAAGGAGTTAACTTGAAGTATTTCCTTAAACAACCTCGTGCTCGCCCAGAAGAAAAAACCGGATTTGATTGTAGACCGAAACCACCGTCATGTATCTACAGCTCGACTTTTAGCCCAAGCTCAGCAGATACCTTGACAGGGCTGGGTGGTTAGGGCATAGACCGGAAGTAGCCCCCTTTTCTGCTCCCGCGATCATCGATTTGTAAGTTCAAACCCTACAGTAAGGAGAAAATAGTCTATTGAAAATCTCATGTTTATTGACTGTGCGCTTATTGCCAGCTATTTAAGAATCATTTTGATCAACAAAAATTATTTCTTCCCTTACTAAAGAAGTCAGTATAGGAACAATTTCCGTTTCCCAATCTAGCTCAGGCAACCAGGTTGATACATTTAACCCAGTAAATTGTTCGCTGTCAAATAAATTTGTTAAAAATAATTTGTTTACTCTTTTAAAATGTACTTCTTTGTTCCAAATATTAACTTTATATTCGTGAGGATTGATTTCCCATATTCTTATGCGCTGTAATTTTGAACGATAAAATTTTGTATCAATTCCGTTTTTAAATATATTAAATCCCATTTGGAATGGTAAAGAAAATTTATTATATGGTTGTTCTAGTGCTATAAGATAATCAAGATATTGGGACTTTAAATTGTCATTGGTGACATATTCAATCAACTCTTTTATAAGGCTTTCTAGGTAGTTGTTTAGAGTCGCACCATTATCTTCCATTGTGTATGAAGGTAAATTTTTACGCCAGTTTTCTTCAGTTTTTTGTATTTCTTGAGTCACCCACTCCAAAAAGCTGCTCCCCGAGGCGCAATTTACTCCAACACTTAGATGTAAGGATGGTTGTTCAAAAGCTTGAGCGTAATGCCAGTGCCCACGAGGTATATAAAGTACATCGCCTGGATTAAGAGTACATTTTAAGTATGGTTCTACTTCTGGAGGTTGCATAAATACAGACTTATGATGCTTCAAAGGGTACTTAAATGTATCTCTTAAAATATCCCATTTTTTAGTACCCTCTATTTGCAAAATAAATATTTCATGGCAGTCATAATGACAGTTATATGCTTGCTTTTCCGGTGATGAGCAATAGGCATTTACATTTATGTCATATCCTATATCCTGTCTCAGATTTGAGGTAAAATTGTAAATTAATGGGATGGTTTTTTGAATACTAATTAGTTTAAGAGTCGCCCCTTTTTTAATTAGATTAAAAATCATATTTTTCTTAAAAATATTCTCGTTATATGACCACGTATTTGTTAAAATTTTACCTTCTAAAATTAATTCAATATTATTTCTATCAAGTTCTGTGAAATTTAGAGAGTGGTTTAAATGAGACCAAGAAAAAAGGTTTTGAAATTTGTTTTGACCCATACCTGATATAAATACAGCTTCTTTTGTCCAGTTGTTCGCCAAGAAATCATGTATATGATAGGGGTGTAGTAAGCTAGTTAAGGTTTGCATATCTAGTTTTGCCTAATTTTTTTTATAGCAGTTCTCAGAAAGATGAGGTATGCCCTATGCCCTATGCCCTATGCCCTATGCCCTATGCCCTATGCCCGATAGTACCTCACCTTTTTGAGAAAGGCTATACGTTATTTTATAACATTATATCGAACGGGGCGCAAACGAGGTGTAAACAGAACCGGAAATTTGCAGACACCATAGCAGCTTCCTCAGCAGTTGTAGGAGGGATGGGCGCATTCAGCAACACTTCGGACAGTTTTTGATTTACAACCGTAGAATAAGGGTTTCAGGGCGATTCTCTTCAAGGGCTGCACAAACGAGGTACACGATGATCTGTCAACGCAGAATGAAGGGTTTGAGACTACAACCTAAAAACTGTCCAGATTATTGATATTGAAGGAGCAAGAAAACTAATAAGCTGTTGTGCATTCAAATTGTATATCCAATAAATAACGAAACTCTTGTGGGGTGGGCTTCTAACCCGCCCGAAATATGCAATTTAAATGCACAATAGCTTACTGCTAAAGAACTTATTAATGTCCTGCTTAAAAACGAGCTTGTCCCAGAGTATCTTCAATCCCATCTATCAGGCTTACGGTCTGTTCTTGAAGCAGGTGTCCCCACTGTTCGCAATAAAACATCT
>Ga0335395_10000815_pt1 | contig 19713 bp, 18 predicted proteins | sample MAT02_FD_205744 | JGI IMG/M metagenome (GOLD analysis project Ga0335395, IMG submission 205744) | Freshwater microbial communities from Lake Fryxell liftoff mats and glacier meltwater in Antarctica - MAT-02 (spades assembly) (version 2) ...
AGTTAGACCGCGATCGCACGATAGCAGTTTTTGAACAACCGGGCGAGATCGTCCCCGTCCCCGCTTTTGCTGAATCCTTTAGTCTCACTGTCGGTGAAATGTTCAGTTGGTTGACTGAGTAGCGTAACCTGGATTTATGAATGATTTTTTAACCACAGAGGCCGCAGAGGGCGCAGAGGAAGAGAAGAGAGAGCTCTCTACGGATTTGCTTCGATCTAATGTGCGATCGATCGCTTATACTGGGATATCTGGTTGTCAGCTCTTCAAGGACGAGAGAGGACTGAAGTCCTCACGACAAACTTAATTATGATTATTAAACCGGACTTGATATCAACTCTCAATTAACCGCTAACTACTAACAACTAAGTACAAAAAACGTTTCTCAAAAATGGAAGCTAAATCTTACAAAGACACGGTAAATTTGCCCAAAACCAAGTTTGATATGCGCGCCAACGCCGTCAAACGTGAACCGGAATTGCAACAATTTTGGGCAGATCAAGAAATCTACGATCGCCTTTCCCAGGATAACCCAGGCGATTTGTTCATCCTCCACGACGGGCCCCCCTACGCCAACGGACAACTCCATATCGGCCACGCCCTCAACAAAATCCTTAAAGATTTTATCAACCGCTACCAAATGCTGCGCGGCAAAAAAGTTCGCTATGTGCCCGGTTGGGATTGTCACGGATTGCCGATCGAACTTAAGGTATTGCAAAACATGAAATCGGAGGAGAGATTAAATCTTACCCCGATCGATCTCCGCCACAAAGCCGCCGCCTTCGCCCAGGAAACAATGGCCCAGCAGCGCACATCCTTTCAGCGCTACGGCGTTTGGGGCGACTGGGAACACCCGTATTTAACTCTGAAACCTGAATACGAAGCGGCTCAAATCGGCGTTTTCGGTGAAATGGTGCTCAAAGGCTACATCTTCCGCGGCTTCAAACCCGTGCACTGGAGTCCGAGCTCGAAAACAGCCCTCGCCGAAGCAGAATTGGAATATCCCGAAGGCCACGTCTCCCGCAGCATCTACGTCGGCTTTCACGTCAAAAAGTTGTCAAGAGCTTTGCAAACGAGGCTCAAGCGCTATATGCCGAGCCTCTGGGCGGCGATTTGGACGACTACCCCTTGGACGATTCCGGCTAACTTGGCGATCGCAGTTAATCCCGAACTGACTTATGCAGTGGTGGAACCGCCGGCAAATTCCCACATCGCACAACAATTTATCTTAGTTGCTGTCGATGCGGTCGATCGACTGTCGGCAACTTTCAACACGGAATTAAAAATCCTGGCTACCTTCCCAGGTAAAGATTTAGAAGGCTGCATCTACAAACATCCGTTGTTCGATCGCGAAAGCCCAATTGTGGCCGGCGGCGACTACATTACCGCTGACTCAGGAACCGGATTGGTGCACACCGCGCCGGGCCACGGACAAGAAGATTTTATCGTTGGGAAACGCTGCGGTTTGCCAGTTTTGACTCCCGTAGATGAAAGCGGAAATTTCACCGCCGAAGCTGGAGTCTTCGCAGGTTTAAATGTCCTCGGAAATGGCAATGGCGCAGTCATTGATGCCCTTGCCGAAGCAAATTGTTTGATTAAAGAGGAAGCTTATCCTCACTCCTATCCTTACGATTGGCGCACTAAAAAGCCGACGATTTTTCGGGCGACGGAACAGTGGTTTGCGTCCGTTGAAGGGTTCCGAGATGAAGCGTTAAAGGCGATAGCCGGTGTGAATTGGATTCCCGCCCAAGGGGAAAATCGGATTACGGCAATGGTTAGCGATCGATCGGATTGGTGCATTTCCCGTCAGCGGACTTGGGGCGTGCCGATTCCGGTGTTTTACGACGAAGAAACGAACGAACCGCTGTTAAATGCCGAAACGATCGCGCACGTGCAAGCTATTTTTGCAGACAAAGGTTCTGATGCTTGGTGGGAAATGTCGATCGCCGAATTGCTGCCGGAATCATACCGCAATAACGGCCGCACTTACCGAAAGGGCACAGACACGATGGATGTGTGGTTTGATTCGGGTTCTTCCTGGGCTGCGGTGGCAAAAGGGCGATCGGAATTAAACTATCCTGCTGATATCTATTTGGAAGGTTCAGACCAACATCGCGGCTGGTTTCAATCGAGCTTACTTACCAGTGTAGCAACTAACGGCGTTGCTCCTTACAAAACAGTTTTGACTCACGGTTTTGTGCTAGATGAAAAAGGTCGCAAGATGAGCAAATCTGAAGGCAATGTAGTCGATCCGGCGTTAGTAATTAAGGAATATGGAGCCGATGTTTTGCGGTTGTGGGTGTCTTCGGTAGACTATTCCGCCGACGTGCCTTTGGGCAAAAACATTCTCAAACAGCAGTCGGATGTTTACCGCAAGATTCGCAATACAGCTAAGTTTTTGTTGGGCAATTTGCACGACTTCGATCCGGCAAAAGATGCTGTTGCTTACGAGGATTTGCCGGAACTCGATCGCTATATGCTGCACAGAATGGGCGAAGTTTTTGCGGAAGTTCAAGATGCTTTTGAAAGCTTCCAATTTTCCCGATTCTTCCAAACTGTGCAGAATTTCTGTACGGTTGATTTGTCTAGTTTTTACTTGGATATTGCCAAGGATCGACTTTACATCAGCGCCACAGATGCGCGCCGCCGTCGCAGTTGTCAGACGGTGATTGCGATCGCTGTGGAGAATTTGGCACGGGCGATCGCACCTGTGTTATGTCACATGGCTGAGGATATTTGGCAATACCTTCCTTATCCAACTCCCTACAAATCAGTGTTTGAGGCTGGTTGGGTGCAACTTGATGCGAAATGGCATAATCCAGAATTGGCTACCCGCTGGCAGTATTTGCGGCAAGTACGCGGGGAAGTTAATAAGGTTTTGGAACAGGCGAGGACTGAAAAGGCGATCGGTTCTTCTTTGGAAGCTAAGGTTTTATTGTATGTTCCTGATGTCGCGAAAAGAGCGCAATTGGAAGCTTTGAATCCTAGCAGCGAAGGATTGATGGATTATGTGCGATCGCAAAATGCAGTCATCGAGTTAGCCGCAGAGGAGAAAGCCAAAGCAATACAAGATCAGCAGGAAGCACAGGCGGCAAGTGTTGCAAAAGTCTTGACAGTAAAGACAATTGATGCTGTGGAAACTGTCGAAAAGGGCGATCGATCTTCTGAGGTAGTCGAGTATGCGGCGATTGCTGAACCGTCGGCTGCGGAATGGCAGCAATTGTTAGATGAAAGCGCCCAGTTTTTGACTGATTTGCCTGAGTATATGGGCAATTTTTTCACGGAATACCAAAAGGCGATCGTCACACTTGGGCTGTTAGGTTCTGTGTTGCTGACTGGTAGAATAACGATCGCAGTTTTGGATACGATTAATCAGGTTCCGATGTTGGGTGAGTTGTTTGAAGTGATCGGTTTCCTATTCACGCTGTGGTTTGTTTTCCGTAACTTGTTGTTTGCCGAAAACCGTCAAGAAATTGCCGAACAAGTTGAATTGCTGAAATTAGATGTGGTTGGAAATGCAGAGGCGATTGTGTTTCCAGAAAGACAGCCGATTGTGATGGAAGTGCCGGAAAAGGTGCTTGTAGAGTTACAGCCGATCGCACTTCCATCCACAGCAACCGCCGAAATAGCTATTGTGAAAGCGCCTGAAATGCCGAAAGCGACATCAAGTGCGATCGATAAACAGTCGGAAATTCTGGCTAACATCACTTTGATGCCTGATTCTGCGAGGGCTAGCAACGCCGTAGACGAACTGCGGTACTTATTTATCACATCAGAAGTCGAACTGGTTGAATCGAACGTGGTGATTGCAGGATTGCCCTACAGTTACGAATCTCCAGAGTTGGCGATTGGTGTGGTTAAGGCAGACGGCCAAAAGTGCGATCGATGCTGGAACTATTCTACTCATGTCGGAGAGTCGATCGAACATCCGCTAATTTGCGAACGTTGCGTGTCAGCAGTTGACGGCAAATTCTAACCGTAGCGTGTGCACCGCTTATATTAGTGTCAACTTAACGTCTAACGTAAACCAGTCTACTGTTTGACTATTAGGCCAAAGATCCCCCCTAGCCCCCCTTCTTAAGGGGGGGACAGGAGTATTCTCAAAGTCCCCCTTCTTAAGGGGGATTTAGGGGGATCTGGCCTCGGCTATAAACGAGAGATACAAAGATAAGACGGTGGTTTCAACCGCCCGGTATTTTATTTCCGATTAAAAAAACGGCAGACGATTTCACCAGGGTTGTGTTGTCCAAACCCCAAAACAGTGCCATCTTGCTTAACTGAAGTGCGATCGCGGCAATTGTAGACTTCCAGAGGCTGTTTCACTTTATCCACACTCAGAGTTACCCTGTATTCCCAATGATTTTTCGCACTGCGTTTGATATCGACAATGCAAATCTCGCGCCCTTGATAGTTGCGGCAGACAGAAGCCTCAGCCGGAAGCGCGACGCAGAAAAAAGAGATTAATAGCAACAACAAACAAACACATTTCATCACAGCGAATACGATCGTCCTCAAGTCGTTACATTGTAAGATAGCTGAACGAGGCCCGAACTGTAAGTCTGGCATCCAGTCAATTCCAAATCTGTAGTATTTATGGGATTAGCAAATAACGGAATTCCCTCGCCCAAAATAATCGGATGTACCGAGAGAATCACCTCGTTAACAAAATTTTGATTCAGGAAATCGCGAATCAGCAGAGAACCTCCCACTAACCAAATATTCTTGCCCTCAAGCAAGCGCAAATTATTGACAAAACTCTCTAATTCTGTTACCACTTCGACATCAGAAATTGCTGTAAAATCGAGATTTTTAGTAAAAACATAACTCTTTTTTTCCTGGTACGGATACTCGCCAAAAGTTATAACTTGGTCGTAAGTTTTGCGACCCATGAGAACCGTATCGATGCTATCTAAGAATTTAGTGTAGCCGTAATTTTGGTCTGTAAACAGCCAGTCAATATCGCCATTATATCTGGCGATATAACCGTCCAAACTAGATGCAATGAATAGTACAATTTTACGCATGGTAACACCGAGATTTCGGCTGTGGGGGCGATCGCCCGAGCTACCTTAATTTTAAATCATATCATGTCCGAAGACAACGACAATAAGATTGGTGCGATCGCACTAATTGACCGAATATAAGTAGGCATCGAGGCCAAGAAACGAGGTTTACGCATCGAGGCCAAGAAACCGGGTTTCTATGAGTTTTTGGTTGGGTGACACGAAATACCGAGAGAAACCCGGTTTCTGATATCTACGCAAGAAGCGAGAAACCGGGTTTCTATGAGTTTTTGGTTGGGTGACACGAAATACCGAGAGAAACCCGGTTTCTGAGATTTACGTTACCAATAGATGACAAATAGTGGTATGCTTGGCATAGAAACTTGTTTGTTTATGAATCAAATTAAACGTGTTGCCATAGTGGGAGGAACCCACGGAAACGAACTCACAGGAGTATACCTTGTGAAGAAGTTCGATCGCGCGCCAGAGTTAATTGGGCGATCGACTTTTGAAACAATCGCCCTGCTAGCCAATCCCCAAGCCTGCGAAATCGGGAGACGCTACATCGATATCGACCTCAACCGCTGCTTTCGCCAGCAAGACTTAAATAATCCCCAACTCTCCAGCTACGAAGCCCAGCGGGCGAAAGAAATCTACCACATTTTTAGCTCAAAAAACACCCAGCAACAAAGCTTAATCATCGACTTGCATAGCACCACATCCAACATGGGGCTAACATTTATTCTCGCCAGCCAGCATCCCTTTAACCTGCAACTAGCAGCTTATTTAACCTCTGTGTATCCCCACCTCAAGCTACTCGCTGCGACAACCAAGAATGAAGATAGTCCTTTGCTGCGATCGCTCTCCGAGTTAGGCGGTACGCTAGAAGTTGGTGCAGTGCCACAAGGCGTCTTAGATGCGTCTTTGTTTCAGCAAACCGAGCAAGTTATCGGCACAATTTTAGACTGCACAGAAGCCTACAATCAAGGCACGATGCCAGTTGCAACAAATCCCCTGACTATTTATCAAAGCATTCGGGCGATCGACTATCCCAGAAACGAGCAGGGAGAAATTCAGGCAATGATTCATCCTCAGCTACAATCAAGAGATTATGAAGCCCTGAATCCCGGCGATCCGATGTTTTTGACCTTTGATGGTGAGTCGGTCTTGTATGAAGATAAATCGACGGTTTATCCAATTTTTATTAACGAGGCTGCTTACTACGAAAAAGGAATTGCCATGTGTTTTACCCAAAAGCAAACAGTTGTTAGTCAGTAGTCAGTAGTCAGTAGTCAGTAGTCAGTAGTCATATCCGGTAACTTTGTTTCAAGATTTTTTTCTAAATATTTGAAACTAACTCAAGGGATAAATAAACCCGCCCCCGCTAGATATTGATGCCAGCGGACATAATATCATTCAACAGTCATTTGAGCGATCGGGCGACAAAAAGTTCTCTTCAGGAACAGGACGAGAATTATCAAATTGCTTCCATACTTGTAAACTAAAAATGCAGGCTATCAGCCACACCAAACCAGCCGTATAACCAGCAATAACATCGGTAGGCCAGTGAACTCCTAGGTAAAGCCGGCTCAAACCAATAGCAGCAACTAATACAACTGTCAAGCTGTAAATCCACCAGCGCTGCTTGGGAAAGCGTGTACCCAAAAAATATCCTAGCAAACCGTAAATAACCATTGAAATCATTGCGTGTCCGCTAGGAAAACTGTAAAATCTCACATCAACCGTGCGCTCCCAAAGTTGAGGTCGATCGCGGGCAAAAAGTTTTTTTAACAGTAAATTTAAACCGATCGCTCCCCCAGCAGCGAGCCCAATAGTTGCAGCTTCCGAGCGGTGATTGCGCGCTAGCAAAACAATACCCAAGCTCAGACAAATCACTAGCAGCAACTTCGGCTCGCCCAAAAATGTCAAGCCCAGCATTATTTGATCGCGCAACGGAGTGTGCAATTCCCTCAGAGCTAGTAAAATAGAGGTATCGAAAGCGTAACTTTCTTTTTCCAAAACCTCTTCGGCAAGGGTGGCAAATACCCACATCGCAAAAGCAGCAACAGCAAGCCCGGCCAGGCGAATTATCGAAATGAGCGATCGAATTTGAGAGAGCATTTTTTAAGTAATTAACAATTAAAAATCCCAAACATATAATAATACAACAAATCTAGGAAACGAAAACGCCCGATCGATCGTCTAGATTCCTGAGCAACTGTATTTTGAATGATTAATTGATTTTTAACTACCCACCTCAGCTTTACATCCCACCGAATGATTTTACTCTCAAAAAAACAGATTTCTACAATTTTGTTGACCGTGGGGTTGACAAGTCTTTCTAGCTGTGCTAAGGAAACCGGAGTAAGTGCGCCGATCGCCCAAGCCAACACGATCGCTCAGCGCCTAGTATCAACCGCAGTCGCCCAAAAGCCGAACAACCCACAATTCGGTCAGCCGATCGACTGTACGCTAGGAAAAGACTGTTTTGTATTGCTGTACTTCGATCGCGATCCGAGCCCGGCAGCAGTCGATTTTGGCTGCGGGCGACAAACCTACGACGGGCACGACGGCACAGACTTCGCGATTCCCGACGCTAAAGCAATGGCAAAAGGAGTACCAGTTATCGCCTCCGCAGCGGGCAAAGTTTTGCGAGTGCGAGATGGTGTAGTCGATCGACGCTTGCAAAACCAGACAGACAAAGCCAACGTCTCAGGTACAGAATGCGGCAACGGCATGGTAATCGATCACGGTGGCGGTTGGGAAGCCCAATACTGCCACCTCCGCCAAAACAGCGTGGTTGCGAAGCCGGGAATGCAGGTACAAAAAGGCACAGTTTTGGGCATGGTGGGAAACTCTGGGATGGCTTCTTTCCCCCGCGTACACGTAACTTTTCGCTATCAAGGCAAAGCTGTAGATCCGTTTGTCGGTGCCGATGCGAAGTTAGGCTGCAACACCGCCCGCAATCCAATTTGGGACAAGCCCATCGATTATGTTTCCACAGGTTTAATTCGCGCAGGTTTTGCCAATAAGCCACCCGATATTAACGCTGTCTGGGAAGGACAATTTTCCGAGACTCAACTCCCTGCAAACAGTCCAGCTTTGTTGTTTTGGGTGCAAAGTTACGGAGTGCTCAAGGGCGATCGCGAACAATACAAATTATTTGCACCAAACGGCAAAACCATCGCTGATCAAACCAATGAAATTAAAGCCCCCAGCCGCACTTGGTTGGGTTATGTCGGCAAAAGAAACAGTACAAATTCTCCTCTGACTCCCGGAGTTTGGCGGGCAGAATATCGGTTGACGCGGGGCGATCGAGTTTTAACAGAAGTTAAGCGAGAAGTTGAATTACGTTAGTGGCTAAGCCTTATAAACTTTAATACCCCTTTATTTCTTAGTCTGCGGAGGCGGACATCGTTTGCGTAGGTGCGGTTGAAACCGCCGAGTCTTATTTAGATTTAGGAACGAAAATTTAATAACTTACACAAGTCTGTGGGATGTCCCGCCCGTTCTTTCTGGACGGGCGGGACATCCCACAAGAACAATAAAAATTGTAAGTTATTTAATTCTCATTCCTTAGTTTGCGATCGCACTTTTAAAAGAATGTCATACAGTCAATTCACCAGAAAGAATTGGTTTAAAGCCGGAACCCCTAAAGGCGAGAAATTAAAATCAGACGATTCATTACTCCAATCCTCTTCCTTTTAGGTAGAGGTAGCTGTCAACTGTCAACTGTCAACTGTCAACTGAATGAAGACTTAGCAATCAAATTATGGAAGTTGATTTAAATGATTATTTTATTGATAATATTAGTAAAATTATTGGCATTTCAAAATATTTGATCGATGCAGCTAGCCTGTGAAACAGGAAGCCAATCTCAGAAAAATTATCAATAATAGGTGAATTTAAGACCAATTTTCCCAAGCTTCAGCTACAATCTCGCTCAGCCAGCGCCTTTGAGCCAAATCCAGCAGATTGTCGTCGGCGAGTACCTCAGCCTTTAACTCGTCCAAAGACTGAGAACGCGATCGAGCTATTTGAATCACGCCCGCGATCGCCGACGCCACCAATTCTTCATTCAGTGGGTGTTGTCGCAAAGCAATCATTTCTTGAGGATTCGTCGGAATGGGATAATTCATCAGATTGCATAATAATGAAGGGGCTGGATCTATCAGTCGCTGTGGATCAACCGATCGCTCTTGCTATCGAAAACCTAAAAATCTGAGAACATTGTAAACTTATTTAAAACTAAATAAGTATCCGGGAGTATAGCGTACTTTCCTCCCTTGTCAACTCCCCATCTTCATGAATTTATAGAGAACCTCAAATGCAAGAAATTCTTTATCTAGAAGTCCCCACACCGGATGCAGCGGCCGTCTGTACCTGGTTACAGCACGAATTTGACCCCGAAATCGGAGAAAAAATTATTACTCCTGACGGCTTTCGCTTGCTTTCAAACGCAACAGCAGCCGAGGTTTTGTTGTCTGGAACTGCAAATGCTAATCCAAAACCGACATTAGCTGACGCAAATGCCAGAAACGGCAATTCGCGATCGACAGAACTTTCCACCTTTGTCTGGTCAGTCCAGCGCACAACTTATTTAAAAGTCTTTCGCCTAGAAGACGCGCCCGCAGGAGAAAGAAAGTTCTTGGAAACTCTGAATCTGGCTGTGAGAAACAAGTTTCCCGATCGCTACCCAGAACCCCCTGTCATAGACCTCTCCAACCAGTCAATTTTTGAAGCTCTTGCCCCCTATTACCCCCTCACCGTCAAATACTTCCAAAAAATGCCCAAAGGCGAATACGACCTCCAACGCGTTTACTGGTGGGAGCAGCGCTGGCGCGAAAACACTCGCAATCCTCAAAAGCCAAAACAAGTCGTGTTTTTGAAGGAAGAAGAGAAGGAAGAAGGAAGAGGGAAGAAGGAAGAAGGAAGAGGGGAGAAGAAAGCAGGCACTGTTTCGTCAGATGCTGGCGATACTGTTTACGACTTAATTTATATCGGCGGGGCTTTGGGAGTGATTCACGCCGCAGTCATGGCGAAATTAGGCTACCGAGTGCTGCTGCTGGAACGAATGCCTTTCGGGCGGATGAACCGCGAGTGGAATATTTCACGGGATGAAATTCAAAGCTTAATTGATTTGGGTTTATTTACTGCTGCTGAAATCGAAACTTTGATTGCGCGAGAATACAAAGATGGCTACTGCAAGTTTTTTGATGCTAACAATCCACCCGTTGCTAAAGCGGAAATTCTGCACACGCCGAAGGTGCTGAATATAGCTTTGGACAGCGATAAACTGGTGTATTTGGCGGGAGTTAAGCTCACAGAAGCTGGCGGGGAAATCTGGGACGAAACTGAGTTTATCAGAGCCGATATTGAATCTGAAAAAGTTATCGTTCAGGGCTGCCACTTGCCGACAAAAACCGATCGCACTGTCAGCGGACGTTTGCTCGTCGATGCAATGGGTTCGGCTTCTCCCATCGCTTGGCAATTGAACGAAGGACGGGCTTTTGACAGCGTTTGTCCGACGGTGGGAGGAGTCATCGACGGAGGAATTGAGCCGGGAGTTTGGGATTCCGATTACGGCGACGTTCTCTGGAGTCACGGCGATATTTCCCGCGGCCGCCAACTGATTTGGGAGTTATTTCCCGGCGCTGGAGGAGAACTCACAATTTATCTCTTTCACTATCACCAAGTAAATCCCGAGAATCCCGGTTCTTTGCTGGAACTGTACGAGGATTTTTTCGCAATTTTGCCGGAGTACCGCCGCTGCGATCTCGATAAATTGGTGTGGAAAAAGCCGACTTTTGGTTATATTCCAGGGCATTTTAGCAGCAGCAGCCAGGATCGGGCCGTGGCTGTCGATCGCCTAATTGCGATCGGCGATGCAGCATCTTTGCAATCTCCCTTAGTATTCACCGGTTTCGGCTCTCTCATCCGCAATCTTTTTCGATTAACAGACCTATTGGATACAGCTTTAAAGCACAATTTATTAAGTGCCAAGCACTTAAACCAAATTCGTGCCTACCAGAGCAATATATCAGTAACTTGGCTGTTTTCTAAAGGCATGATGGTGCCGACGGGACGAACTTTGCCACCCCAAAGAATTAATTCAATGCTCAATACCTTTTTCGGTCTTTTGGCAGAAGAAGAACTCGCCGTAGCCGAAACTTTTATTAAAGACAAAGCCGACTGGCTAACTTTCAATCGATTGGCAATTAAAGCAGCCGGAAAAAATCCTTCTCTCCTGTTGTGGATTTTAGATTTTGTCACCTTCCGGGATATTTTGCGCTGGCTGGGGAGTTACTTTAATTTTACTCTGCTGGCTTTGGCAAGTTTCCTATTCGGATGGCTTCCCAGTTTCGCCCGCAGAATACAGCCTTGGTTGGAGCCTCGCTATCCGGCTGTTTGGCTGCGGCTGTTGGCTACCAGCTATGCTCTTACCTACGGCATGGGAAAAGGGAAAAAAATAGTTTCGAGTTAAGTTTGATCGTTCGGACTTCTGTCCTCAAATTCCTAAATGACCTGCATCACAGGGGATTTAAGCCCCCACCTTTAGGTGGATTGTTTTTAGGCAGGGGATTTAAGCCCCAGCCTAAAAACTTCGCACTCAAGCAGTCAACTGTCAACTGTCAACTGTCAACTGTCAACTGTTAACGGAAACTAGGCAATTCAATTTCAGCTAGCGATCGACGTTTTTTAGAAGTCCGCAGCGGACTAGCGATCGATGTCAGCCAGTCGGGTTGTCCGACTACTGTAGATTTCGCCTCAGTCGATCGCACTCGTTGAATGCCGGTTTCAACTGAATTCAAAATTTCCAAAGCCTTGGCTAATTCTTGACTCCCTAATGTGGTAGCAACAATTTCCGGGTCAGACTCAGCTACTGGCAGTTGAAGTTCGACAGCCACTTTGGCAGAGTCAGTTTCCGGCTCCTGAGTCCGGTAGGTTTCGCTTTTCTCCAATTGAATGCCCGATACTTGGGCTAATTTGTAGAGTTCCAGATTAGCCGTTGATTGATAGTCGATCGCATCGTCAGCAGGCGTTGGATGCTCTTGGGAGTCCGACCAAGGTTTGACAGGAGAAGCGTTGAAAGCTGGCGGCAGCGGAACCTGAGAGCTTTTGACTGTCGCGAGCAAGGATTCTAATTGTGCGTTGGCGGTATCTTGGTGATAGTCAGGTGGCTCGACAATCGGCGACTTGACGTGTGGCATCTCCAGACTTCTTTCCAAAGCAGCTTTGAATTGCAGGGTATGGCGTTGCTGGCGGTGCAAGCGCGATCGCAATTCCCTACAAACATTTTCTGTTGCTACTAGCTTGTAAAACTGCTCGTTGTAGCGCTGCACAGTAGACGCACATTCTCGCTCAACCGCCGCTAACCTGGTTTGGCTGCTGGCTAACTGACTACTTAAACTCTCGACAAAAATTTCTTGACCCTGAAGGGTGTGATGAGAAACTTCCACTTTGCCAAACAACCGCGTCAATTGTTCTTGAGTGTTTTCGAGTGCAGCAGTCCGTTGTTCTAGCAAAGTTTCCCGATTCTGCAAGGTGTTTTGGGACTCTTTGAGAGCTGTTTCTAGCTGGGCGATGCGCTGCAAAAGGTCGCGGTTACATTCGTGCAACGCTTGCATGAGGGTGACTGGGGTCGATCCTTTGCTATACGCCTGTTCGGCATTCCCCAGCAGATTTTTAAAATTGTCTGAAATCGGGGGCGAACTCGCTTCGGTAGGCTGTGTCTGAGATGGCGAATTTTTTGTCTCAGATTTTGTAGGAATTGCATCTGGGCCGATCGCGTTGGGAAAATCGACTGTTTGCCAATCTTCTTCTGGCGGTCGATCGGCGGGGACGATCGACTCAAAGCCCCCTTTAGCAGCAAAATTTGGCTGAAATGATTCGATATCGGATCTTACAGCAGGGTGCGGTTGGTGCTGACTGGCTCGAAGATCAGCTTCTGACATGGCTTTTTATCCCAATAGTCACGGGGTCTCAGATACAGTCTATCCCTATATATTCTCTAGAAGGAAGTCCCTAAGCCATAGTTTTTGTCATTTTTTGCTTTTTTTTGGGAAAATGGCCTCAAATGGGCATTGGGCATCGGCCAAACAGGGCATTGTTAACAGTTGACTAATAACCAATAACCAATAACCAATAACCAATAACCTTTTTCAATCTGTAAAATGTTTATCAAGTATTGCTGGAATTTCAGCAGGTTTGATGCGACTGTAGCGAGTTTTGTCTGGCATCACAACTATATTTGGCCCAGCTTTACACTGTTTGAGACATCCGGTTCCTTGAACAGTAACTTGCCTTTCTAAACCGCGAGCATTTAAAGCATTTTCTAAAGCCTTACAGACTGCTGCGCCGCCGCGTTTCTGGCAATCGGATTTTTGACATACTAATATTTTTGCTTTAGTTTTAGCCGAAGTTACCGCTGTTTTAGATGCTGTGCCAGAGGGGATGGACTTATTGTCGATCGCGCGAGGCGATGTCACAAAGGCAACAGGTGAATTTGTCGGATCTAGCGGTTGCGATGCTCGATCGTTGTTGCTACCAGACAGTTTCAGACTGTAGGCTTTGAGTTTTAATTTCCCATTTTTCGAGTTGAGCTGTTTCTCGCCTGCAACCTGAACTCTCAAACCAGGTGTCAAAACGGACGATAGAGATTCCCGCAATTCCTTACACAGCTTGACCAAGAATTCTATGCCATGATCGCTGCAAATTCGCAAATACTTTAATTTATAACCATCTTCAATAATCAGGCTCAGGATTTCTCCCTCTAAGCTAAACTCTGAAACTTGCTTGCAAGAGGTATACATGATTGTGGCTCCTTTGTTAACTGTTCGGTGAAAATTATCAATGTTGACCTAAAACACGTCAGAAGTGAAGGTATTTATGATTAAATCGCATCATTTTTATTTCTACCTTCTACGTTCAAATGACTGGTTTTCGCCTATTTGCCAGCAGCCCTCCAGCCACTCGGCTAGTTCGGCCCTCGAAGCGCTGACTTGTCTCAACACGCTGATTAGCTGAGCAGCTTGCTTAACAGTATTGATTTGGGTACGCAAAGGTTGATCAACTCCACACCAGCAGGGAATTTCTAATTCTTGCAAGCGTTTGTAAACTTGCCACCTGTCTAGCCAACTGACTTGCACAACCTCACAAACTTCCAATTCTGGATCTGGTGGATTCATTATGTTTGACAACAGTAATAATTTGCATTAATTTTTACCCTGAGTAATGGGAGACAGAAGTTAAAAACTAGGTTTTGGCAAAAAGTCAAAGATTCTCGAAAGCCCTTCCTAAAAAAAATTGCCTTCAGCGTAGCTGCTTTCTGCCTTCTGGAGATTTGCTCCATTTTCAGGAAGCATTTAATAGAAGCATCTTTTTAAATCATAACACAACTGCTAATAATTCTCAATAGGTTTAATAAAAAAAATTCTTACTGTACAAAGTCTTCCACTATGGAACTCAAAAACCGCTAGACCCCGCTTGACTGCTGAATTGAGAGTGCTAGACTGATTGCATTGGCAACAAAACTGCCTATTGAGAGGAGAACACACATGGCCCAGATTCAGAGTGCATTGAGACCATTTGGTCACTTAGCGGAAAACCCAATTTTGTTGGAACATTCCGTCACAGCACCAATTTGTGAAGGAATGAACGCGCTGCTAGCCAGTTTTCAGGCGCTATACCTGCAATATCAAAAACATCATTTTGTTGTAGAAGGAGCAGAATTCTACTCCTTGCACCAATTCTTTCAAGAAAGCTACGGAGAAGCTCAAGATAACGTCCACGAATTGGGCGAACGCTTGAACGGCTTGGGCGGTATACCAGCAGCTAGCTTCAGCAAGTTAGCCGAGCTGTGCTGTTTTGAGCCAGAAGCCGACGGCGTGTATTCCTGCCGCCAAATGCTAGAACACGATTTAGCAGCAGAGCAAGCTATCATAGGTTTGCTGCGCCGTCAAGCAGGACAAGCCGAAAGTTTGGGCGATCGAGCTACGCGCTATCTCTACGAAAAAATCCTGCTAAAAACAGAAGAGCGAGCTTATCACATTTCCCACTTCCTCGCACCGGATACTTTGGTGCAGTTGAGCTTGAATTAATCACCGGTTTGCAGTGAAGGAGGCGGTTGAAACCGCTTTTGAGATTGAACTCGAATTTAATAATTATTCAACTCGCTTGTGCACAAGAGCGAGTTTTTTAGTAGAATAATAACAATAATTGCTATTCCGTGTTATTGAAGCGAAAATGGAATAGCCCAAATTACAGGAGGACTCAGGCATGAACGTGTCTTTGACACCGGAGTTAGAGCAGTATGTCCAGGAGAAAGTCTCAAGCGGACTGTATTATTCTGCTAGCGAGGTGATCCGTGAAGGTTTGCGCCTGCTGAGAGAACGAGAACAATTCCAGCAAACTCGCTTAAAGGAATTGCGGCAGGAGATTCAGGTAGGGCTAGATAGTGGTGAGGCAACTCCCTTGGATATGCCAGCAATCAAAGCCGCATCGCGGCAGCGTCGATCCAGGAAACCTCAGTAATGACCACGATCGTTAAACGCCCGCGCGCTGAACTGGATTTGCTGGATATTTGGGACTATATTGCTGATGAAAGTTTCGATCGGGCTGACGATTTTTTAGATCGCGTTGACAGAAAACTGCAAACCTTGGCACGTAATCCAGGATTGGGCAGAAGGCGTGAGGAACTGTTAGCTGGGTTGCAGAGCTTTCCTGTTGGCAACTATGTGGTATTCTACCGGGAAATTGAAAATGGAATAGACGTAATTCGTATTCTGCATGGTTCACGAGATATTGAAGACATTTTCAGTCGGGGCTAACTCCTGTGCCGAATTTGATTGCTATTCATGCGATCGCGGTCAGTTAAAATTTTAAGTCCCCGACTTCTTGGAGAAGTCGGGGACATGAGGGAAGCTCGACCGCAGTCAATTAAGGTGCTAAAGCATTACCGCGCAACAGACTACCAATTGTTTTGGCAGTAATCTTCATCTGCACGAAAGGATTTGCAGGCACTACAGTCTTATACAAGTAGCTATCGAATGTGAGTTTCTGCACGTCGCGATCGGCACACATTTCCACAAAAGCTTCGCGAGTAGCATCAGAACGGTAAAACACCCGTTGCAAAATGTCAAGCACTTTGTAAGTAATTCCGTAGGCTTTATCCCACCGCTTCAGATAAAGCTTGATTTCCTGTTCTGTAGGAATCCGCGTACCCTGCTGAGAAATCTCCACAATCGTTTCGGCGCACATCCGGCCAGACTTCGCAGCAAAATAGATACCTTCGCCCGAAGACTTGGTAACATAACCGGCGGCATCGCCTACGAGAGCAACTCGGCCCACAACCCGGCGGGGACGCGGATGTTCTGGGATGGGGTGAGCTTCCACTTTAATGATCTCACCGCCCATGAGTCTTTTGGCAGCGCGGGCACGGACACCTGCTTGCAGCTTTTTGATACTGGCTTGATTGACTTTCATTGTGCCAGTACCGACGGCTACGTGGTCGTGTTTGGGGAACACCCAAGCGTAGAAGTCGGTAGATACGTCATCGCCGACGTACATTTCGGCTAAGTTGTGGTAGTAAGCCATTTTATCTTCCGGCAGGCGGATGCGTTCTTGGAAGGCGATCGCATAATTGTAATCACCGGCATCGATCGCCTTTGCCACACGGGAGTTAGCACCGTCAGCCCCAATCACCAAATCCACTTTCAGAGTTTTCTGAATTCCCATTGCTTCGCCGCTGGAGTGATCGGCGTAGTGGAGAATGTAGGGGTCTTTATTGTTGCCGGGAATCTCTAATGTGTGAACGGTACCGTTAATTAGTTTTGCACCTAAAGAAGCAGCCCGATCGCGCATGAAGCCATCAAGCACTTCGCGGCGGCACATACCGATGTATTCGTCGGCATTTTCAATATTGATGTCCACCTCTACATTGGAGGGGGAAATCATTTTCATTTTTCTGACTTGGCGGTCTATGATGCTTTGCGGCAAGTCAAATTCTTGTACCATGCACAGGGGAATTGCCCCACCACAGGGTTTGGCGTAGTCTAATTTGCGCTCGAATAGGTATGTTTCGATGCCTGCTTTTACGAGTGTTTCGGCGGCGGAAGAACCCGCGGGACCTGAACCTACTACTGCAACCCTTAGTGTCAAAGTTTTTCTCCCCAGTTTTTTTCTATAAGTCTTTACTCATGTGTGATGTTATCACGGAGTTTCGGTGCTGTGGGGTGAGAATGGGAGATTTAAACGAAATGCAACAGAGCTTAACAATTAGACACGAAAATGGTCATGGAAGTGCTGGTTTTGCTGAAAAATCTTAAATCTTTTACGGTAGATGAACGCGGATTGACGCTGATGTGCGATCGAATTAAATACAGTGCGATCGAATTAAATACAGATCGAACAAAGATAAGACGGCGGTTGAAACCGCGCCTACACAAACGATGTCCGCCTCCGCGGACGGTCGAAAAAAACGTAATTTTCACCGTCGGTTCTTCAACCCGCGGAGGCGGGTTTTGTTTGTGTAGACGCGGTTTCAACCGCCGTCTGTATTTTGGCGGCCGTGTCCTTGGCCCCGATATCTCGACTGTAAACTATGCGTGGGGGCGATCGAATTAAATACAGATCGAATTAAAAACAGATAAGACGGCGGTTGAAACCGCGCCTACACAAACGATGTCCGCCTCCGCGGACGGTCGAAAAAAACGTAATTTTCACCGCCGATTCTTCAACCCGCGGAGGCGGGTTTTGTCTGTGTAGACGCGGTTTCAACCGCCGTATGTATCTTGCCACCGTGTGCAGGCCCCGATATATCGACTAAAAACTGCTGTACGGGAGCGCGAACTTCGTGCAATTACGTTACATTTAGGTTACGTAAAGTTCCTATATAAAATTTCAAATTGCTATGCTAGGTAATTTTCAACAAAGCCAACTGCGGATTGAGGTTGAAGCTTCGGAAACCGCGATTCGAGACAGTTTGATGCGTCCTGTGCAGTTGCAGCAGTGGCTGTGGCCTCAGCAGTTTTCTAAGGGTTTGCCGGAAATGCTCGATCGCGAATTGACATTCACGAGTTGGATTGGCCCGGTAGCGGTGCAGCACCATGTGGAGATTGCAGAGTCAAATTGTCTGCGGCTGTTGTTGAGTCAGGGAATTGACGGGTTTCACGAGTGGTATTGGGGCGACGGTTGGGTGCAGTCTCGCTTGGAGGGAGTGTCGCTGCTACCGCTGAATTTGGGACAAACCGCTAGTTTGTTGCGGCTGCGGGAGTTTTTGGCGGGGAAGGGAAAGGGGAAGTAGATCGGACTCGGCGGTTGAAACCGCGTCTACACAAACGTAGGCGTTAGCCTTCCCGAAGGGTAGTCCGCCTTCGCGGACTGAAGAATGAAGGAGGTAAAAAGCTCTAATTTGTGATGAAGATAAAACTCGGCGGTTGAAACCGCGTCTACACAAACGTAGGCGTTAGCCTTCCCGAAGGGTAGTCCGCCTTCGCGGACTGAAGAATGAAGGAGGTAAAAAGCTCTGATTTGTGATGAGGTATAGTTATGAACCTGCTACCAGAGTCTACTCATTTAGGCAAATTGGAAATTATCGAAGTTTACGAGTATTACGATGTACCGTGCCTATTTGCTTGCCGAAATGCGTCAGAACAGATATTTCTTGCAGCTTGGGCAAGTCAAACAAAAGAAATGGGAAGATGGCTTTATGTTCCCATTTCTATAGGTCGGTTTAAACGGGTTCGGTCTGGAAGTATTGATATCCGAGATGCTTTTTTGACCGCTGAGGATGGTTTTGTTTATGAAGTTATCATCCCCTGCGACGATAGTTTTGACAGGGTGATAGCTATTGCTTGTCAAGAACTAAATGATGAATGGCTGCCTATGGCTGGTGAATTACTGGATTTTGGGAACGAACCATTGCCTGCATTGTTTCAAAAGCAAGAGGTGAGTTGATTTTTTGATTTGACATAATATTTAGAGCTAATTCACCTGAATCAAGTCTTTTTCAATTAAATTAGCTTGATTTGTACTGTCCAATTCTAGGTAAAACGACACACTTTCAATCTCCCAACTAACCCAAGCATGGGGAACTAGCATTACTCCTTCTATTAAAAAAGACTCTACTGGTTCATCGATATCGGGAAACGGGCCATCGACGATCGAAATTGAAGATTCCACGGTTCTGAAGTGACCAGATTCAGCGGGTTCGGCAACATAATGCCACAGTTCGCGAATCGATGTTTTGACTCCCTCGAAGACTAAGTAGCATTTGGGTATAAAAATAGTTTCTGTCGGCGTAGGATTTAGCGGATGTCCTGGAATTACGCCGAGATTGCGCGTAGGAATCACCATTTTATCATCTACAGCGATCGGCTGATCGTAATCACTGGCGATCGTATAAAGTTTATCGAAATTATTTTGAATAATTGTCATGCTTCCTTCTCCAAAATAGTTGTGCGGATAGTCGGCAGGGGAATATTATAACTGCTATCTGGTCTAGGTGTTTGTCGAAAAAATTGTTGGTTGGCAAATCGAGGTTCAAGATTGCCATTTTCTACGATGACGCGCAGGCGAAGGCGATTCAAAGTATCTGCATCAGGCAATATCAAGTTTTTTGTCCTGTACTTAGCTAGCACCTTTGACTACGCTACGGAGAAGTTCAAGTTTTTCGCGGTAGTAAATAGTGTCAGAATGAGAATACCCTAAACGG
>Ga0335395_10000816_pt1 | contig 19699 bp, 19 predicted proteins | sample MAT02_FD_205744 | JGI IMG/M metagenome (GOLD analysis project Ga0335395, IMG submission 205744) | Freshwater microbial communities from Lake Fryxell liftoff mats and glacier meltwater in Antarctica - MAT-02 (spades assembly) (version 2) ...
AGGTTTGCTTGAAGAATACTTGAAGCAGGAGCTTCGAAGTCCTTCTGTTGAATTCTCTTGCTCACGAGACCAGGCCGTATGATTTTTCATCATGCGAAACTTTTACATGGTTTTGCGTAAGTCCTAGGGATGAAGCATTTCCGGAAGTTCTTGGTCGGTTTTATCTAATAAAAGACTTTCAACGCTGGCCTGGATTTGACTCAGTTTGCTTGCTGGAGAGTTTAGTAACGCTTCTGATAAGACCACCTGCCAATCATCTCCATAGATATCCCAATCTTGGTGAAAATAAGCGCCAAATAAATTCCGAATAAGCTGATAATTTTCGTTCACGCTTTTGGGTAAAAAGTTAAAATGTCTCACTCACTCGCTATTAAAATCAGATGCCTGTAAGCGTTGTCCGCGAATATAAACTGATTTGATATTGCCATTAATTTGAACCCAGGTGCCCCAATTATTCTTCAACCAACCAACGGTTAACGCCCCATTGCTATTCAGGCATTCAATTGGAAGATTTTGAAGCGGGTTTATTGCAGCTTTGTGCCCAGTTAAAACAACTAGGTTAAGCGGCATTTCTGCATCTAGACGGTTTTCGCATATTAAGAGCACAATTTCTTTCTCGAAGGGGTACTCGGCATTGCATTTTATAATAGATCCTCTGGGAATTACCTCATGATCTGCCATTGATGTTAATGATTTCCAAATAGACTTCATCATCTTACACGTAAGTCGTGATCGCCTTTTAAGACAATTGAATTTGGCACCAATCTGGAAGGCTCATACAGGTATGATTCACCCATGTGCCTACCAGTTTTGCCATTGATTGACTCCCATCGAGCATGCTGGGTATCCAGAGAATATAGCGTTCCGTCGGGTGCGCGATAAATAGTTCTACCAAGATTTAATTTTTCTATTGTCTTATCCCGCTTCCATCCAAGGGTAATAACAATATCTTGGACTGCTTCCCGAATTTTCGCAACACGCTCTCCTGGAGGCAGTTGAACCAATGATTTTTCAAAATCGGCTGTTCTTTTTGAAAGGTCCAAGACACTGAGATCGCACTTCGCGTTATGCGCCCAAAGCCCTTCGCTCCCCACAAAGTAGTTGGGGGTCTTCCCGACGCTGAAGTTGTAGACCCGCAGCGGCTGCTGGACGGCCTCGTTGGAGCGTACCCGCACATCGCCCATGAGGGAAGCGAGCACGTCGTCGTCGGTGATGTCCTTGGCCTGTGTCCAGCCCTTACCTTGCACCCACAGGGGATGCTCATCGGTCAGCCGGTAGGTTTCCTGCTCGGTGCGCAGAACGCGGTAGCTGGGCGCCTCGCGCCCGAAGGTGTTGGTCACACTCTGCGGTGCATCGCGCCACAGGCGGTCATCGCGCGAGAGCACCTTGTCGTTTTGGGCGATCCGCTCGATGCTCAGCGGGCCTGCTGCGGTCAACACCGCTGTGCCGGCTGCAAAGCTGGCGCAACCCAGTTCCGTCTTGGTGGCGCGCACGGCCGCTTTCACGTCGCCGCTGTACTGGGTGAGCTTGCCGGCCAGCTTGAGCGCCACCACCGGGCTGACGTACTGACCGACAACCCGGCCCAAATCGTAAGAGCCGCACTGCGTGGCACGCGTGATGGTGTCCACAGCCTCATGGCCCAGCAACTCGGCCAACGTGGCCAGCGTGCCTTTGGGGTCCTTGTAGAACGCTGTACCCAGCTCGATCAACCCTTGGGCCACCTCAAGGGGATTGGTGATCAGATCGAGCAGGTCGCTGATCTGCTCCTTCAGGCCAACGTACAAGCCCTTGCCGAACTCGTAGCCGTATTGGAACCCGCCGGATACCGGGCTCCACAGCTTGCCCCACAGGTCTTTGTCTTCTGGCTTGGCGCCCTTGTTGTCCTCAGACGCGGGGGTTTTGCTGCAGACATCTTCCAGGAAATAGCAACTGTTGTTTTTGGCAAATTGCTGGCGAGCTGCAACGCTGCCAAAGCAGGTGCTGGGTTGGCACAGTTTGGTGGCTATGTTGATCGACGAGCTGTTGCTGGCCGAGGCGCTGGTGCTGCCACCCAGAATGGAAGTTTGGGCCCAGCTTTGACCCCAGGATGACCACAGAATGCACAAGACCAGCAGATACTTAAAGCCCCGTTGCCCAGGCTGCCATGCGCAGAAGAGAGGGCTCAAAAACATGTTTGCCCTCCACCCTCTCCACCACCACCTCCACCACCTCCACCACCTCCACTGCCACCGCCACCAGGGGGCACGTTGGGGTCGACGATCACGGTGCAGCCCACGGTGACGCAGTTGGGCGGGGTGATGGGGGGCGTGGCGGGCATACCCGGTTCGCTCGGGCTGCCGTTGTTGCCCAGACCGGCGATGGAAATTGAGTTGCCCGACTCCACCGCGTCGCTTTGCATTTGCAAGGTGACATGGGTCACCAAGGGGATGCGCCGCTGGGCGTACAGGGCGGTGACGAATGGGTCTTTCTTGTCGTCGTTCCAGCGCATCATGAATTGCATCACCGTGCTGGCCAGTGGCACTTTGAGCTCGTAGCCGTGGGTGATCTTCAGTTTGATCAGGTTGGCGTCCTGGATGCTCTGGCCCGAGTTGGGCCTGATGTCGGCGTTCTTGAAGCCGAGGTTGGCGTTGGGGATGGCACGGCTGCCGTTGTGTCTGGCCATCACGGCCGGGTCGGCTCCCCAGTCCTCAAAGCTCTCTCGGGTGGGGTTCATCAGCTCCACGCGGGCGCTGACCGCGGTGTCGGCAGTGGCCCTGGTCAGGGCAGCGGCCAATTCGGCGCCGCTGCGCCCACCACCGTAGAGCGGAATCAAGGCGCGGGCGTAGGCCTGCTGCACCGAGCCCAGGTTGGCGTTGGCCACGCTGCCTTCGCGCGCGGCCATGAAACCGGCGTGATTCACCATGTTCTTGGCGTTGAACATGAGCGCGTACTGCAAGATGGTCGTGCCCAGCAAGGTGAGCAACGGCCCGACCACCGCGAACTCGATCATCGCGCTGCCTCGCTGGCGGTGTGGGTGGCGGTGGGTTTTTGGCATGGTTTGCAGACGGTGGCCAGTCATGTGGACAACTCCAGCCAGTCGCCCTGCGCAATCTTCATCGACGTGATGCACCCCGCAAGCAGCTCCAGCACGTGCTCGCCGCGCAGCGCCTGGCCCTCACGCAGCCACTTCTCGCCCCAGCTCACCCGCCAGGGCAGCAGGTGCGCGGTGTGGGTGACCTGGTAGTGGCGGGCCCCAGTGCCGCGCGGGCCAGCCAGGTAAACCAGGTCCAGCGCGTAGCGCATGAAAAAGCCGTGCACGCTGGGGTAGCGCGGGATAAGGAGTACCTGCGCTGTGGGCCGGGCAATCAAAGGCTTGCTCAGCCTCAGCCCCCGAAATCGCCCCCACAGCCCGCGTGCGGTTCTCAGACCCAAGGGGGCATGGGGATTTGTTACTTCTTTTTGTATTGCTCCAAAGTTTCAGATGCAACATCTTGAAGAAATTTTTCAAGCTGTAGCTCTGAAGGAAGGCCAACATAGGATACGACGGCACCGGTGCTCCGTGCTCTCCAAACCATTAAAGGAGTACCTTCGCCTAATTTTTCCCACACTGCCTTTGATTTACCCAACGAATCTTTTTCTTTCGTATTCGAAGCTATTCCAATTATTTTTCCTTTTCGCTGTGTAAAGTTAAAGTGCTCGAAATTGAGCAAAAGATTTTTAGGGTCCGGTTGACGCAAAAGAGAGGCAGCCATATTGAAAGAACTGTCACTCATATATGAAACTGGAATCCAGATCAGCCGAGGAGAAATTTGCTTAAATCTACCGTTAAGTAGCTTCCAAAGATGTGCACAGTAAAGGCAGTTTGGATCGAAAAACACATACATCTGAGCAGGGCCATGTAAACCATCTGATGGTATGCCACTTAAACTTTTTGTTTGAGACCATACAACTTCGTCAATTCTTTTTGGTAGTTCGCTTGGCACACTAAAAAAAGAAAATTGAATCAATAAAATAAAAAGAAAAAGTCTAATAAAAAATGGTGGTTTAAGAGCCATGGTGGTTGAATTGAAGATATAGCTTAATTTGAAATATGAAATTTATTCTTATAACCCTACTTAATTCCTCTAGAGGACATATTCTGTGACTAACAATACTTGGCTTTTGTTACTCATGTTGTTACCTATAAAAATTTTCGGAATTTATTAAAATGTGCTGCTTGACCTAATTCCGGAATATTGATTTAATAAAAATTAATAATTTTAGAATTCAAAAACTATAAACAAACAAACTATATTAATTAAAAGACCAGCTATTATACATAACAGTTAAGCTCAAAGATAACAACAATCCATAGCGCCAAGGACGACGAGAGAAAAAAATAAAATAAATCCAAGCTGGGACTGCAACAATGCATATAGAAAAAACTGAATAGGCGCTTATTACTAAAAAAATCCCAGAAAACTCATTTAATTTATAAGCACGATACATAGTAAAGCCCAAAATTAAATTTAATAAGCTAAGAATTAGAAATTGTGTAAACAAATACTTAGCTATGATCTTAGTTGGCAGACGCTGCACTTTTTAGTCTACCTTTGCTAGGAAATGAGTAGTAAAATTATTCATTAAATCATTTTCTAATCGATAGCTTCCACGTATATATAACACATCACCAATTAATACGCTATGCAGCCTCTCATAGCCTACAATATTGGAAGTTGATGGATATTGGTGCATGTTGATTTTTCTGTCGATTAGGATAATTTCCGCAACAATAATTTTATTGTTATTTATCCCTGTAATAAAACATTTTGCTGAATCGCAGTCGACGTTAAAAATTTCCGAACTTACCCCCTGCAAATCAAATATTTTCTTTTGCCAAACAATTTCTAAATTTTTATTTCGAAAAGTCCCATAGTATGAATTTTCAACTCGAGTAATATTGAATACATTATCAGAGCCGGATAGAGCAGCCGTGGAAGCACCACCGGCTAGGGCAACCTTGATTTGAATTTTTCCATTTAGGTCCGTACCTAAAAGTTCGGACGTTCGGTTGCTATAATTAACTGTTAACAACAGTTTGGAATTTACAATATCAATAATATTGTAAATCGAGCCTGCTGATTTTATTTCTACAATTTTTTTAGCCTCGTCACTTTTTCCTAGGTTTACACTAAACAATATCGGTTCATTTTTTGTAGTTGATCCACCAACATAAATTCTCCTGCCAATTTCTTGTACCGATTTAATTGAATTTATATTTGGCAACAAAACTCTCTTAACAATCCTAAAAGGAGGGCGAGCTTTTAGTTGATACAACCACCAAACACCCTGAATGTCTGCGGCAACGATAACTAAAGATTTTGAAACAATATGGGAAGTGTCGGCGGCAAGAAATATAGAACGCTTCAGATCTTCATCAGAATGACTTTGTGTAAATGGTGTTTTAGTAAAGTTACTATAAAGAAAAATTTGATTTCGCTCGTCGTAGTTAAGTCGCAAATATATAGCATTTTCATCGCTGGTTTTGATACTAATTACTGCGGTGTCACCTTTAATCCTCAACCCGTCAAGTATAGTGAAAGAGCTTGCATAAGTAAATCCGAAATTAATTAGACAAGCAAAAATAACAAGAAATTGTGAAATTTTATTTTTCATTTTTAACAGCATTGGCAGTATTGCTGCCTTCTTAAATTAAAAGCATTTTTGCCACCCCAATAAACTCCTGTATGCATTTTGTTTGCAGCACCTATACATTTACTTCTCGTATTCACATTGCCAGAAAATCCTAAATTATTGATAAAAGTTGTAATGTGATTCGCTGGAACCGCATTACAGACAGCCATCATATTTTGCAACAGCTGATTATCACAACTATCCTGATCTTTACTTTTTTCACATGACTGATAGCAGCGATCGTGAGTAGCGCAAGCGCCATAGAAACTTGTTGCTCCCCCTATGCCACCAACTCCTGCACCTGTTGGATTATCTTTGTCAGCAAAAATAAAGTGGCCAGTATTTTTAAGCGAATTGATTGCTACAGGAGGGGTGCTACACCCATCAATACAATAAGAACGAGCATTAGGATTATTCGGATTTGCTTCAACTTCTTGAACTGGCCAAGTATCCGAGGCACTATGGCGTTGGCCGACTGCACACCGCGACCAAAGATTGTCTGATTCGCCTTCACTTTGTTTGATATTTGGGCATTGTTTTATATAATCTTCCCATTTAAAACCAGCACTCACTGTTTTGGATTGTTTTATTTGAATCTCGTCTTTTCCGTTGTTTGCATTCTTACCACAACAGCTTAAATCAGATTTAAATGCCTTTCCGTTGCAAAGCGCATCCGCGGGGAAGAGGCAGTTATAGTCTTTCTCGTGTTTTTCTTTAGCAGCCATATTTTTAAAGCATGCATTCCCTGTACAAACTCCAGGTGGGTTGTTTGGGTCTAAAAGGCCAGGAATTGGCCCGCATGACATGGTCACGCCACACTGAGCCAAAGCCATTTCTCCAATAAGGTAGGTGGAAAAGAATAATACCGAAAATCTTAATATTTGATTATATTTCATAAGCAATTCTTCAATATTATTGGCATATTGATTAGATTAAATTCCGGTACAGATTGGGCCAGTGCCATCACCTGAAATAGAGGTAGGATCAACTGGAACAATAGGGAATATCGGTTTGATCACGGTGCAGCCCACGGTGACGCAGTTGGGCGGGGCAACAGGCGCCGTGGAGGACGCGGGCATACCCGGGTCGGTCGGGCTGCCGTTGTTGCCCAGACCGGCGATGGAAATTGGGTTGCTCGACTCCACCGCGTCGCTCTGCATTTGCAAGGTGACATGGGTCACCAGGGGAATGCGCCGCTGGGCGTACAGGGCGGTGACGAATGGGTCTTTCTTGTCGTCGTTCCAGCGCATCATGAATTGCATCACCGTGCTGGCCAGTGGCACCTTGAGCTCGTAGCCGTGGGTGATCTTCAGTTTGATCAGGTTGGCGTCCTGGATGCTCTGGCCCGAGTTGGGCCTGATGTCGGCGTTCTTGAAGCCGAGGTTGGCGTTGGGGATGGCACGGCTGCCGTTGTGTCTGGCCATCACGGCCGGGTCGGCTCCCCAGTCCTCGAAGCTTTCTCGAGTGGGGTTCATCAGCTCCACGCGGGCGCTGACCGCGGTGTCGGCAGTGGCCCTGGCCAGGGCAGCGGCCAATTCGGCGCCGCTGCGCCCACCGCCGTAGAGCGGAATCAAGGCCCGGGCGTAGGCCTGCTGCACCGAGCCCAGGTTGGCGTTGGCCACAGCGCCTTCGCGCGCGGCCATGAAGCCGGCGTGATTCACCATGTTCTTGGCGTTGAACATGAGCGCGTACTGCAAGATGGTCGTGCCCAGCAAGGTGAGCAGCGGCCCAACCACCGCGAACTCGATCATCGCGCTGCCTCGCTGGCCTCGCTGGCCGCTTTGGCTGCGGTGGGCGCGTCTGGCCACGGTTTGCAGACGGTGCTGGGTCATGGCTGCAGCTCCAGCCAGTCACCCGGCGCAATGTTCATCGACTCAATAGAGCCCGCAGGCATCTCCAGCACGTGTTGGCTGCGCAGCGCCTGACCAGCAGGCTGGCCTTCGCGCAGCCACTTCTTGCCCCAGCTCACACGCCAGGGCAGCAGATGCGCGGTGTGGGTGACCTGGTAGCGGCTGGCTTTGGCGCCAAGTACACCCGCTGGTTGCTCTGTTGAGCTGGCCAGATAAACCAGATCCAGCGCGTAGCGCATGAAGAAGCCGTGCACGCTGGGGCAGCGCGGAATCAGCAGCGCCTGCGCTGTGGGGCGGGCGATCAAAGGGCCGCTCAGCATCAGCCCACGAAACCGACCCCACAGACCGCGCGCGGTTTTAAGGCTCAGGGCGTGCGGGCCCACTGCCGTGTGCAAGGTGGCCGGTTCATCAAAGCGCATCGTTGGTTGCTCCCTGCGGTGTGTTGTTTTTTGGGGTTTGTGGCGTCTGGCGTCTGGTCCAGGGCTCGAGGGCTCGAGGGCTCAAGGCCCTACAGCCCAGAACTCATGAACTTCATCACGATCGGGAAGAACAGCACGATGAAGGTGCACGGGAAGATGAACGCGATCAGCGGAAACAGCATCTTCACCGGGGCCTCCATCGCCAGCTTCTCCGCTCTAAGAAAGCGCTCGCTGCGCCGCTGATCGGCCTGCGCGCGCAACACAGGCCCCAGGTTCATGCCCATGCTCTCGGCCTGAATCACAGCGCCCACGAAGTTGGTGATGCTGCCCTCGTTCAGCCGATCGGCCATGGCGCGCAGGCTCTCCGCGCGCGACTTGCCCGCGCGAATGTCGCGCAAGACGCGCTGCAATTCGTCGCGCAACACACCCTTGGGACCTTTCGACACAGCCTGGTTGATCGCGCCTTGCAGGTTGAGGCCCGCCTCAACACACAGGGTGATGATGTCCAGGAAGAACGGCAGGGTCTTCATGAGCTCGGCTCTGCGCACCGCCAGCCTGTCTTTGAGCCAGATCACCGGGTAGAAGTAACCCAGCACGAAGCCCAGCAGGGCGAGTTGAAGGTAGGCGCTGAAGGTGAAAGCTTGACCGCCCTGACGACTGGGATCGAATGAGCCCAACACCCAGTAGAAAATCAACGCCACGACGGTGCCGCACAGCAAGCGGCTGGCGGTGAACTGCGCGGGCGAAATGCTGTAGTCCAGCCCGGCTTTGCGCAACCTCGTGAGCGAGGCGTGGTACGACCTGCTGCGGATCATCGGCGCAATGAAGTGGCTGAGCCACTGGATCGGCAGCCACGCCAACCGAAAGCCCAGCGGCGGTGGGTCTTTGTATTGCCGGTCTTCGAGCGGCACCTCGGTGACCGCTCTGCTGATGAGCCAAGCGACCAGGGCCACCGAGAGGCCGACCGCAATCGCAAAGAGCGTGATGATGAGGGTGGCTTGTTCTGACATGGTGGGCGTGCTCAGACGTCGATGGCGATGATTTTGCGAATGACGTAGATGCCCATCAGCTCCAGAAAGCCGATCACCACCAGCGTGGCCCAGCCGATGCGCGTGCTCCACAGCAGCGCCATGGCCTCGGGCTCCATCTTGTTCAAGACCAGCATGAGCACCAACGGCAGCGCGCCCACCACCCAGGCCTGCAGCTTGCCCTGCGCTGTGAGTGCGCGGATCTTGCCTTCCATCTGCAGGCGGCTGCGGATGGTGTGCGAGGTGCGCTCCAGCGTCTCGGCCAGGCTGCCCCCGGTCTCGCTGGCAATGCGCATGGCAGACACCACCAGCGTGGTGGTCTGGGTGGGCACTCGGCGGTTGAGGTTGGCGAGCGCCTGCTCCAGCGGAACCCCCAGGCGCTGCTCGCGCAGCATGAGGGTGAACTCCTGGCTCAGCGGGGGTTGGGCCTCTCGCACCAACTGCTGAATGGCAGAGCTGAGGCCCACGCCTGCGCGCATGCCGCCTGAGAGCATCATGAGCGCGTCGGGCAACTGTTCTTCAAAGGCCAACAGCCGACGCGTTCGCATCCACCGGTAAACCAAGCGGGGCGTGAGGGCCAGCGCGGCGAAGACGACCAGCGCGATCAGGGCGCTTGCGGTGGCCATCCAGACCAGCGCGCCGCCCAGCGCCATCAGCGCGATGTTGGCGGCGAACAGCTTGCGCGGGTCGATGAAGAGAAAGAACTCTTGGGCCTGGAACTGCGTTCGCGCGGTGAAGGTAGCGCGGTACTTGGCCAACGAGCCGGTGCCGATGTCGATGACAAACCAGGCCAGCAGTGCGGCTGACAGGGCAAACACAACGGTGAAGACGATCAGGGCGGTGTCGCTGTTCATGCTGTGCCCGTCTTCAGCGGTTTGCGCTCATGCCGCTGTCAAGGCCGTCATCGCGGCGGTCTCCCAGGCCTGGCGCTGGCTTGAAGATGCCCATGTCGAGGTCTTGCCCGGTGGCGCGCAGCTCTTCGTAGAAGGTCGGCACCATGTCGCAGCCGGTGAACAGGCCGCGCACCTTGCCTTGCTCGCCGGTGTAGCCCTGGCTGTGGAACCGGAAGATTTCTTGGAGCTGGATCTTGCCGCTTTCCATGCCGGTGATCTCGGTGATGCTGGTGACCAGGCGCGAGCCGCAACCAAAGCGCGACTGCTGCACGATCACATCGACCGCGCTGTTGATCTGCTCGCGGATCGCCTGCAAAGGCAGGTCCATGCCCGCCATCAACACCATCGTTTCCAGCCGCGCCAAAGCATCGCGCGGTGTGTTCGCGTGCAGCGTGGTCAGCGAGCCTTCGTGACCGGTGTTCATGGCTTGCAGCATGTCCAGCGCTTCAGCGCCCCGGCATTCGCCCACCACGATGCGGTCGGGCCGCATGCGCAGGGTGTTCCTGACCAGATCGCGGATCTGCACCGCGCCCTTGCCCTCGACGTTGCTGGGGCGGCTCTCCAGGCTGATCAGATGGTCGTGATGCAGCTTGAGCTCGGCGGCATCTTCGACCGTGATGATCCGTTCGTGTTGAGGGATGAAATTGGACAGGATGTTGAGCAGCGTGGTTTTGCCCGAGCCGGTACCGCCGGAGACGATGACGTTCTTCCTGGCGATCACGCACACCTCCAAGAACTGCGCCATGGCCGGACTGATGGAGCCGAACTTGACGAGGTCGGTGGCTTCGAGCTTGCGCTTGGCAAACTTTCGGATCGTCAGGCACGGGCCCTTGAGCGCCAGGGGTGGAATGATGGCGTTGACCCGCGAGCCGTCTTTAAGACGAGCGTCCACCATGGGAGACGACTCATCGATGCGGCGACCCAGTGGGGTCACGATGCGCTCGATCACACCCAGTACGGCCCGGTCGCCGGTGAAGGTCATGGGGTGTTTGACAAGGCGACCGGCGCGCTCCACATAGATCTCGTCAAAGCGGTTGACCATAATCTCGCTGACCGTGTCGTCTTCCAGCAGCTCCTCCAAGGGCCCCAGGCCGATGGCTTCATTGAGCACCTGCTTCAGCAGGAGCTTGCGGTCGATGTCGGGCGGCAGATCGTTGCCCAACTCATCGATGATCTGGGCGATCAGCTTGCTGGTCTCGGCCCGCAGACGCTCATCGCTCATGCTGGAGATGTCGTGGCGGCGCAGGTCCATCGTTTCAAGCAAGCTGGCATGCACACGCTTGCGCCACTCGAACTCCCGCTGCTTCTGCTGGGGGTCTTCAACCAATGCGACAGCCCTGCCCGACGTGGGCGCAGTTGCTGCTTGCTTCGGAGCAGAGGGGGCTTTTTCTTGCGCCTGCAGCGCGCGTTGTTGATGCGATGTGGCCAGGTCTTCGCTAGCGAGCTTGTCGCGAACAGCTGCCGTGTCGGAGCGGCTGTTCACATCCGCTGCCTGCACATCGCCCGACGCAGCACCGATCTGGCTCACGTTGAGCTTGTAAGACGCGATGCCAATCACATCCGAACGCTTGAGGGGTCCGTACTGGATGTCGATGCGCTCGCCATTGACGAACACACCGCCAAAGGCGCCCAGGTCTTCCAGAAGAATGCCGGAGGGAGTGATGAACAAGCGGGCATGCTCTTTTCCCACTCGCCAGCCCTCCAGGCGAATCTCGGCTTGCGCCGCTTTGCCGATGATGCTTTCGTCGGGCACCTGGATAGAAGAGGCTTGCCCGTTGGGGGCCTGAATTTCAATTTGCAGCATGGCGGTTGGCGAGAGCTTTCAGTTGCTGGAATTCGATGGGTCCTGCACCGGCTGCAGCCAAGGCGTCGATAGCCAGCCGCGCTGGCCCTGGATGTCGACCGCTGTCCAGGCGCCGCGAGGAGCAAGGGCCAGCCGGTTGACGATCTGCCCTTCGTCGACGAAAAGCGTTGCCGGTGCATTGACATCGGGCGTGAGCAACAGAGGCAAACGCTTGGCAACGACCACGACCCTTCCTCGGATCGCGAGATCGCCCAGGGTGAGGGAATCGGCCACACCGGGTGGCAGTTTGCTGCCAAGGCCAGCCGAGTTGGCCTGGGGTGCTTCCAAGCGCTGCGATTGAACCGACAGCGTGAGCTTGGCTGGCTCAACCAGGTACCTGGCAACCCATCCGCTCACTTGACCAGTCTGTACTGGCAACCAGTTGGCCGAGAAGTGTGTTTGGTCAACGTCCTCTCGCAGATTCAACACAGCATTGCGTTCCACCTGAAGCACCGGCTCGCTTCGAACGCTCGGACCTGACCGAATCACCAACCCATTGACCTTGGAGCGCACCGTGCTTCCTTGGGGGCGTTCAAACGATACAGCTGGGAGACCCACCGACGCTGGCAGCGCCGGTGCTGCGGCTACCGCCTGCCTCGTTTCTGCTTGAACGGGCACACCCGAGGGGACCGAGGGTGGCGGCGCAGCAGCCGAGGGTTGAGCCAAAGCAAGCGCAGACGCTGGCTGCGCAGGTCGGGGGAGTGCGCTGACGGCGACCGGAGGCTCGGGGAGGTCTGGTCGACCAAATTCCCTGTTGGGTTGCAGCGGGTCGGTGAGGTGAGGTTTTGGTCCCAATCGCTCTTCCAGGCGCTCGTTGGTCCGCTGCACGCGGCCGGCAATGCCAGGCGAAGATGGGTTGATGATCGTTGGCGTCACGAACACGACCAGCTCGGTTTCCCTGTTCTGAAACTTCTTCGATCGGAACAGGGCGCCAATGATGGGAATGTCGCCTAGCCCGGGCACCTTGTCGATGTTGGAGGCGGTCTCGCGCTGGATGAGACCGCTCAAGACGATGGTCTCGCCGCTGCGCACGTTGAATTCCGTGCTGGTTTTTCGCGTCAGCAGGGCGGGCCCAAAGCTCGTGGAGACCGACGGGTCGATATTGCTGACCTCGGTCTCGATGGTGGCTCTTACGTTCCCACTGCTGTCCACCCTGGGTTGAATATCCAGCTTGACACCATAGGGCTTGAAGAGAATCGTGGTTCCATTGCTGGTGGTGACCGAATAGGGAATCTCGCCGCCAGCCAGAAAGCTCGCCTTGGACCCGTTGCGAGCCGACAGTTGTGGCTCGGCCAAGATTGTGGTGCGGCCTTGTTGAGCCAGGGCGCTGAGGGTGGCGTTCAGGCCCAGGTTGAGGGCGGACAAAATGTTCAGCCCATTGGGCAAAGTAACCGAACCGGTTCCGCCAGGCGCCACGATGGGCGAGGCATTGTTGGCCCCGGTCTGAATGTTGATTTGATACGGGCCGTCATTGCCTCTTCTGAATGGCGACCAGATGCCACCGATGGCGGCTCCACCCGTGACATTCCACTTCAGACCAAGCTCCCTCAGCTCGGTGGTGGGGAACTCGACCACCTTGACGTCAAGCATCACCATCGTCTCAAAACCCAGGGGATTGGTAAAGTTGACGATTTGCGGGTACCGCTTGCTCAACAGGTCGATGCGAGCCAGGTCGGCATCGGTCAGGTTATCCCCTTCAACAATCACCTTGTCACCAATGATGGAGGCCTTGGCACGCGGAATGGTGGTGAGGAAGGCGGCGATTTCGCGGGCGTACCGGCTGGTGTCACCAGGGACAATGTTGATCTTCACCCGCTGATGGCGACCGTCTTCGTTCCAGACGAAGAGGCTGCTGGTGCCTGCGGCATTGGCAAAAAGAATGATCTCTTTGCCGTCCAGAGCGGCTGCGTTGAGGATGGCGCCATTGCCCACGGCAATCCTGGCCACGCCGGGCGATGGAAACACGCGCGATTCGCCCACATACATCTCGATCTCGGGAATCTGCCCCTCGTCGGTCGGCTTTTTAATGGGCGCGTAAGGACGGTTGTCGATGGCCTGGACCGATCGGCGCTTGGTGGGGCGAAGCTGTTCGGCGTAGCCATTCACCGGTGCTGCTGCGGGCTGTCCATAAAGGGTTTCCTGCGCTTGCAAGGGAACCGTGGTCACGCAAAGCAAAAACGATGTGACTGTATGAGGAATCCAGCGCCTGGGGCAATAAATGGTATGTGTCGTGACAACACGATCTTGGCTGGCGAGGGGCGAATGGCGCATGTTTTGGTGGCGAACGGGCATGGAATCGATGCTCAATTGGAGCGAGTGGCGGAGCCGCCTCTCAGCACGGGAACTTCTATGGGTGCGGTTGTTAAAGGCGCAGGTGCTCGCTCAGGTTCGGCTGCCCGGGTGGACACGTTTGCCAGCAGCGCCTTGGCCGCAGCAAGCTCGGACGCCCGCATCTGCTGCTCCACCGACCTGGCTTGGGCGTACTGGCCGAGGTAAAGCCCCTCGGGCGGAATATTCCCGCCAGTGCCACCGAAAAGCACAGGCACCTGCGACAAGCTTGTGGTCTGTGCGGCCGGTTGGGGGCGCTGTCCCAGCAGAGAAGACAGATCGCCCTGCATGCCCGCCAAACGCGCAGCATCTTGCGGATTGCGAAGCAGCGCCGTTAGGCGACCAGCTTCTCGGGCCACCACCACGTTTTGCGCCTGCAGAGGGTCGGTGTTCAGGGTGACGGTCGAATACAGACGTCGCTCGCCACTTTTGGGGTCGTCAACCGATCGCTGTCCGGTGGCCATTACCTGCACCCCCTGGAGCAGCGGCACGGTCATCTTTTGGCCCTGCTGGTCGACCGTGACCAACAGGTCGATCAGGTCGCCAGGTTCCAAGAGACCAGAGATGGAATTGATCTCGTCTACAGGGACAGTGATTGCCCTGCGGCCAGATTCAATACGTGCCGAAAAGGTAGGCACCTTTTTGCCTTCCATCTGGCTCCACATCAGCATCTCGCCGGCCTTGAGGGCAAAGCCAATCGCCTCGCCTTCGATCGATCCGAACTGCTCCGGCAGCACAGCGCCCGACTGCGCAAAGTCCGCAGGGATGGCACGAACGGCGACGTTGTCGCTAGATAGGCTGTCGCCTTTGACAAGGTCGCGCTTGGCCACCACGAGGTTCACCGTTTTGCCTTGCGAGCGCGCCTCAATATCGGCCAGGCGACCAGAGAGAAAACTGCTGGCAGCAAACGCGGCCAGACCACCGATGAGGACCGCGACGATCAGCACGACCCAGGTCTTGCTCAGCTTTATCGACTTGACTGCATTGAAATTCATGTTGAGAAAATGGCTTGGAAAGGGAACTGCTCAAGGCAGGGAATAGGCGAAGGCAATTCGGGTGTAAGCCAGTTGGAAGGCGTCGATCAGTTGCACCAGCACACTGTTGTTGTCAGACATGCCGATACCAAGCGCCAGCGCCAGCGCGGCGCAAACAACCATGTATTCCATAGATGACTGACCAGACATCAGCGTTTTTTTGAAGCCGTGCTGGCTTGTCATCGCTTGCTCCGGTTGATGATGAGCACCAAGGTGGATCGACCCTTGTCGTCGCGCCCCAGCACCACCACGGCGTCGATGTTGGGCGCGCTGAACAACAGCCTTTCTTGCGCGCCACTGCTGCTGCTCACATCGCGCAGTGGGTCTGATGCGCCCTTGGCGGCATTGTCCGATTCGAACCGGTACCCCAGCTGACCAAACTCGCGCCGGAAATGCTGAGCGTTGAACGCCAGGCTTTGACCGTTAACCGCCACCAAGTGCAGAGAGTCATTGGTCGCGCTGCTGTCGGTCATATGGCTTATCACCTGGGAGGTGCCGGGCAGGCGCGAGGCCCAATCGCCAAAGGCATCCTGACCGCGCGTGGGCTGCGTGGCAGGCCGTTGCAAATCCATGATGGCGGTGACCACCTTGGTGGTGGAGCCCGAAAGGGTGCCGAGCATGGCTTCTAGTTCAATGGTGACGAAGTAGTCACCACGCCGTTGCCCCAGCACGGTCTTTCTGCCGACCTTGTTTTCAACCCACTGACCGCCAATCTTTTGGCGATACCACCGGTTGATTTCGTCGATGGAACGGTCGGACACATAGCCCTGAATGCGAACCGGCATGCCGTTGAGCTGGGTCTGGTTGCCAACGCCGAACGATTCCAGGTTCTCGGGTGTTGGCAGGGTTGGCCAGTCGCGCTGCTGCCCTGCGCCAGCGACCACAGCGCACAGCAGAAAGCCTGCGGCTATCGCAGTCTTCAGCAAAACGGTTTTTTTAAATCGACGTAGCGGCATGGCGTTTTGACAGTCAGATCAGCGCGGGCGCAGGCGATCGACCGGCACCACGTCGTCCCACAGTTGCAGCTCGCCCACCCGCGGTGGCGCAACCTGATTCAACTCGATCAAAGCAAAAGGAAGGCTCAGCACGGGTGCCACAGCGCCCAGCGCCTGAGTGGCCGGAGCCATGCGCTCCACGCGCGATCGTGCGGTGTCCAGGTCGCGCGCACTCCAGCCGTCCACCAGCAAGGTCGTAAAGCGGTCGATGCGCAAATTGATCTGATCAAAGGGCTCGTAGCTGGTGATACCAGCAGGCAGGTTGACCAGCGGCACGCTAACGCTGCCTTGATACAAAGGGCTGTCGGGCAGACCGAAAACACTGGCTGCTGCTCTGAGTGCCAAACCGCCAGAGGCACCGGCCGTGGCCAAGTTCACGGTGACGGCGTTGATATCGCTGATCAGAGCCTCGTCATTGGGCCCGCGCCAGAAGAGGTTTTGGTGGGCCTTGAAGTTGCCGGCGGCGTCGTTGGTTTTGATGGGTGCATCGATGTTGCTGAAAAAGCGCCGACGTACTTCCTGCGCCAACGTGGCGGCGTCTTTGGTGCCGTTGGTCGAGGGATTGTTGATGGTGGCATCAAAGGCGGTGTATCGGCTGGCCAGCTGTGTGGCGTGGCCAATGTCCTGGTACTTGGCGAGTATGGGGATCAACAGAAACAAGGGAATGATGGCCAAAGCCACCACCAAAAATTCGGTCAATGCCTGACCACTCTGTACCCGCCGATTGGCTCTTTCAATTGAACAGAAGACACGGCAATTTTTCATTGTCGTGGCTCCATACCAGGGTTGATTTTGAAGCCTTGGCTGTGTGCCAAATCGAGCATGTCGCTGCCCACGGTGATGTTCTTGCGGACGTCAACCGCCTTGAGGCTGCCAATGATTTCGTTGTTGGATGTCATGGTGACAACCTCCTCCAAAACGATGCCGCGCCGGTCCGCCCCGGCCCGATACAGGAACGAGCGCCAGGGTTCGGGCGGACGTTCAACGCATTGCACGCCACGCAATCCGGCTGTTTGAGCGGCCGTTCGCAGACAGTTTCTGGCGCTGTCGTGCCCGAGAATTTCTTGTTGCAAGGTCGGAAGCGGTGTCATGGGCGCGTTGGGTGCGGGGCGGCACGCGCCCAGGGCCATCCGTTTTTCCACGTACAGCGTGCAGGCGCCCTGTGGGGAAGTCACGATGAGTCTCGGCGTTTGCGCTTGCCAAGACAGCGCGCAGTTTGAATCGATGTTCAGTACCTCCACACGTGTGAACTCGATCAAATGGGTGGCCGTGTAATAGTCATCGCGCGTCATTCTGGATACAGGCGTGCCCTCGGGTGGCAGATCAACGAACTTGCCAAGCTTGGCGCAACCTTGCTGGTGAGCCTTCAAAATTCGGAACAAGGTTTGGGACGCAACAGAGCCTTCTAGCCGGACATAGTGGGCCGGCACCGGCCGACCCCCGATGCCCTCAAGCGGCAAAGGCACGGCTTGGGCGAGCACCAGCGCAGAGCCCATGAGGCCCATTGCCATCGCAAACAGCGTTCTCATTGTTTTCATCCCTTTACGGCGTGACGCCCTGCCGCAACCACTCGCCCACAGCGTTTGAGGAGGCGAGACGGACCTGCCAGTAAGGGTTGAACAAGCTGCCCAGTTCGCGCGGTCGGTTGGTGCGAGCGCCGAAGATGTTGTCGGCCTGGGTGGCTGGCCGCTCAAAGTACACCTCCGAGGTCGATACCGCCGCCATCTCCCCGCCAGCCACCGCGGTGTCGTAAGCGCCGATTCGCGAATCCGACCGGGTACGAATCTGCCCAGTGGTGCCGTCGGTGGTGCGCAGATTGGTCGCGCTGCGCGTCAGTCGCACGCCGTGCAGCAGCTTTGGGTTTTCATTCCTTTGAGCTCCGCTGACCCACACTTCATTGAGATCGTGGTAGGTAGGCAGTCCTGTGTACCCCATGCCAGTGCCAGACGCCCCTGATACGGCTTGACCGTGGGCAGACGGATTGTCGTTGCGCGATCCACCGAAGGTTGCGGCCTCTGGGCTCTGGTTGAAGCCCGGTTTGAATGCTTGCTGTTCGCCTACGCCAGTTGGAATTTCATTTTCTTTGCAACTAAGTTTGCGCCTGAATCGATCGTGGTGCGACTGAGTGTCTACCGCTCGCCACTCATCGAACCCCAGCAATTCGGTGCCGCCACGTCTTCGAACTTCGTCGAACACAACACTGAGTACGGTCAAGCAGCCCGGATCGGGCAGCAGGGAGCGCGATGTCCAACTCCGCTGTTGAATGAAGGGGTCGGTGCTGGCCGCAGCCAGGGTGACCTCTCTGAAGCGTGTGCGCTCGTCACCGCTGTATTGCCGGACAAAAGGGCCGCTGCCGCCAACGCCTTGCCAATCGTCAGCAAGCGTGGGTGAAAACAGGTCGACCGACACCACCCCATCACCTGCGTAGTTGGCGCTTGCCACCGCGTTCATAACCAGCGCTCGCTCCACAATCAACGACAGGTTGATGCTGGTTTGCGCGGCCAGCAAGGCGGCTTTGTTGACTTCGATAGCCGGTATGGCCGCTGCGACAGCTCTTCGAGTCGGCTCAGTGGCTAACGCCACCAGATTCGATTGATTCGCAAGCTGGAGCGCGGCACAGCCCAACAGATAGTCCACGCCAAAACTGAAAAGACCCGCTGCGCCCGCCCAGTTTCCACTGGCTGCGGCAACGCATTCGGGATGAACCGAGGGCAGATTGGCGGCCCAAGAGTCCACATAATCCGCCCAAGAAGACAGGCTCACCATTTGGGCGATCAACACCTCGTTGGCGATGAGGGCACGGTTGCTGTAAGCGTTGAAGTTGAGTGCGCGGGCATGCACCACACCGGCGCTGTAGGCCACCGCATCTGCCGTGTTGACCAGCTTGGTCTTTTCTCGGCTAAGCTGACCCACGTTGAAGAAAAAGAACAGCGCGGCCAAGCCTGAAATGAGCACGAACAGCCCAAAGATCAAAGCTTGGCCGCTCTGGTGCTTTTTGGACGTCATTCGGTCACTTCAAAAGGCAAGAAACGTCTGGGCCGGTCAAGTTAGGACCAAACGATCATTTGCCGATGCTTTTTTCGTTATCGTAGGTTGACAAGCCTTTTCCGGTCGTTTCTCCATCTGCTTGCCCAGCAGCAGCACCTGCTTTTCCAATATTGGTTTTAGCGCTTTTGCCAGCAACTTCGTTCGCAATACCCGCCGTCTGGGCTCGAATGGTCTGACCGAAGAATTGGTACACCCCAATCGCCGCCACCGCGATCAGCGCGACGATGATGATGTACTCGGTCATGCCTTGACCGCGTTGCTGCTTGCGTAGTGACAATTTCATGTGGACTCCTGGAGATTGTTGATGGAACAAACGTAGGGAGCAGCCAGTCACCCAAGTGACACACCACTTTTGAGTTGCTTTTTTCTCCCCGGCCGGAATATAGCACCGCAAAGTCTCCAAGAAGACACACGAATTCATACATTGGGGGTAGGAGTGTGCCGCTTACCTTCACCCCTCTGCTTGCACCAAGGTCGCTGCTTTAATAGGACTTACGCAAAGCAAATAATTGATTAGAAGAAAATTCAATAACTATTTTTGCGGCACGCTTATTTTTAGTCAATACGTCATTGCTACAATGATATAATGCACTCATTGCTTTTGCGGAC
>Ga0335395_10000817_pt1 | contig 19691 bp, 12 predicted proteins | sample MAT02_FD_205744 | JGI IMG/M metagenome (GOLD analysis project Ga0335395, IMG submission 205744) | Freshwater microbial communities from Lake Fryxell liftoff mats and glacier meltwater in Antarctica - MAT-02 (spades assembly) (version 2) ...
CGAAGATTATCTGTTTATCCTTAACCATTTTTACTGACGCACCCTACAATAACTTAGCCTAGGGTGCGTCAGCCGAAGATTATCTGTTTATCCTTAACCATTTTTACTGACGCACCCTACAATAACTTAGCCTAGGGTGCGTCAGCCGAAGATTATCTGTTTATCCTTAACCATTTTTACTGACGCACCCTACAATAACTACAATAACTAACCGTAGGGTGCGTCAGCCGAAGATGATTTGTTTATCCTTAACAATTTTTACTGACGCACCCTACAATAACTACAATAACTTAGCCTAGGGTGCGTCAGCCGAAGATTATCTGTTTGTCCTTAACAATTTTTACTGACGCACCCTACAATAACTTAGCCTAGGGTGCGTCAGCCGAAGATTATCTGTTTATCCTTAACAATTTTTACTGACGCACCCTACAATAACTACAATAACTAACCGTAGGGTGCGTCAGCGTCAAATGATCTGTCTGTCGTCAAAATATTTAGTCCTGACGCACCCTACAATAACTACAATATTAAGAGCGATCGCCAATTTCGAGATAAAATAGACAAATGTCAAATCCCTTGCTTTCCCTCAACTACGAACCAGCCCTCGAATCCCTCGGCGGCGACTATTTTGATGAAGTCCCCGCAGCCGATTTTCCCCAGCACATCCTCCGTTTCCGCAACGACAAATTAGTGCCACTATTGGGTTTAGACCCCGCACAAGTAACCGACCAACATTTCATCGAAGCCTTCGGTAAATTTCACTGCGTGCGTCCCTTTCTCGCACTCCGCTATCACGGCTATCAATTCAACGAATATAACCCCAATCTAGGCGACGGTAGAGGCTTTTTGTACGGTCAAGTTCGCGGTAATGACGGCAGACTTTATGACTTCGGGACTAAAGGTTCCGGCCGCACTCCCTACTCGCGGTCTGCTGATGGTAGACTCACTCTCAAAGGCGGAATTCGCGAAGTTTTAGCGGCCGAAGCTTTGCATCGGTTGGGAGTTCGGACATCTCGCTGTTTTAGTTTAGTTGAAACTGGGGATGCTTTGTGGCGGGGCGACGAACCCTCTCCCACGCGATCGTCCGTAATGGTTCGTTTTAGCCACTCTCACATCCGTTTTGGCACTTTTGAAAGACTAAATTATATCCGCCGCCCGGATTTAACTAAAAAACTTTTAGATTTTGTAATTGAATATTACTATCCTGAACTGCATTTAGCGGCTAGCAATTCTGGTGCTTCTTCCGAAGAAAAGTATGCGCTATTTTATGCAGAGTTAGTCAAGCGTGTAGCCGAATTGGTGGCTCAGTGGATGGCGGCTGGTTTTTGCCACGCGGTGCTGAATACTGATAATATGTCGATTACTGGAGAAAGTTTTGATTACGGGCCTTTTGCTTTTATTCCAACTTACAAGCCGGAATTTACAGCCGCTTATTTCGACCATTACGGTCTTTATTGTTACGGCAATCAACCGTTTATTTGCAAGGGTAATCTAGAGAAGCTTCAGCAACCGCTAGCAGCGGCAATTCCTCAAGCTGATATGGATGCTGGTTTGGCAAAATTTGGCGATTATTATAATGCAGCTTACCGCAAGTTGATGCTGAATAGATTGGGCTTTGAGGATTTGCCCGAGGCGGATGGTGATGAGCTTTTGAAGCTGACAATTAAGATGCTGGCCGAGTCTCAAGTTGATTATCACGATTTCTTTTGGCAATTGCGCCGACAGTTTGATCGCACTTGGCGAGATGATGCTAGTCTAATCTTTAGCGAGGCGGAACCGGCGGAGTTGTTAGCACATTGGCGGCAGTTTTATGGTCACGTTTTGCAAAGTTTGTCGGCGGACGATATGGATGAGATGGCCCAGAGGTTGCGCCAGCACAATCCTGAACAATCGCTGTTGAGACCGACAATTGAGGCTGTTTGGGAACCGATCGCTCTTGAGGATAATTGGCAACCGTTTTATGATTTGGTTGAGCGAATTCAAGACTCTTAATAGTAGAAGACGGGGCGGTTGAAACCGCGTCTATACAGACAAAACCCGGATGGTGCGCGGGTTGAAGACAAAAGCCGTGAAATTACCTTGTTTTCTTCAGTCCGCGCAGGCGGACTTCGTTTTTATAGACGCGGTTTCAACCGCCGTCTTATCTATTTGATTTTTTCAATCTCAAATTGTGTGTCTTTGTAACCGCCGGTAAGTCCTTGATCTAGAAAGATTTTGCCCGCTTTTTCTAAGTCGCTAATTGCTCCTGCTTTGTCTCCCAAGGAGCGCCTCACCATTCCTCTACCGTAGTAAGCTGCTGCATAATTCGGATTCAGCCGAATGGCTTGCACGTAATCGCCGATCGCACTATTGTAATTATTTAACTGCTGGTAAACCTTCGCCCGATTCGCGTAAGCTTCCGCATCGTTGGGATTGAGGCCGATTGCTGCAGTAAAATCTGCGATCGCCCCCTGGCTATCTCCCCCTGCGTGGTGAGCCAAACCGCGATTGCTCAAAGCATTATAATTGTTTGGATTTATTGTCACCGCTTGGGTGCAATCAGCAATTGCTTTCGGATAATCCTTCAAATTTAAATAAGCAATGCAGCGATTGTTGTAAGGAACCCCATCTTCATCGCTCAGCGAAATCGCCTGAGTGCAATCGTCAATCGCCGCTTGATACGCTCCCAAATTCAACTGCGTGCTGCAACGATTAGTGTAAGCATCTCCACTCTTTGGATCGAGCGCAATTACCTGAGAATAATCCGCCAATGCTCCCTGATAATCTCCTAGATGAAAGCGAGCTCTCCCCCGACTGTAGAAAGCATCAACATTCTGAGCGTCGAGTTTAATTGCTTCAGTATAATCTCCGATCGCACCCTGCAAATCTCCGCTTCCAGCGCGAGCCAGCCCCCGCGAATGATAAGCTTTAACAAGCTTCGGCTGCAACCGAATTGCTTCGGTAAAATCCTGAATAGCCAGCGGGTAATCCTGTAGTTCTAAATACGTAATTCCTCTTTCATAATATGTATCAACATCGTTGGGCTGGAGCTTCAAAACCTGAGTATAATCCTCAATCGCCCCGCGCTTGTCGTTAAAATCGTTGCGGGCTAGTCCCCGGTTAAAATAAGCCTTAAAATATTTAGGATTGAGAGCGATCGCCTGAGAATAATCTGCAATTGCTTCTTGATATTTTTTTAAATCATAATTAGCATTCCCCCGCCGATAAAAACTATCAGCATTGTTAGGATTTAATTGAATTGACTTATTAAAAGCCTGCAAAGCTGCCGCCGCATCTTGATTGCGAGACTTTTCTACTCCCAGTTCGTAATATTCCTTAGCTTTAGTCGGATTCGGGCGGCTGTAATAACTAAACAGAAATACCAGAGCGATCGCCCCTAATCCAGCAAAAATCAGCCACCAAAACCGAGTTCCCAAACGTGACGAAAAACTATCAGCAGACAGTACACTAGGAGCCCTACTTTTCTTTCGAGCCGTAGGAGGCTCTTGGCGGTGCGTCAGCTTGCTGAGAGCGGCCAAAACGTCCTCAGCCGATTGATAGCGTTTGCCAAATTGGTGACAGACCATTTTGTCAATGATATTTGCCAATCCCAAAGAACATTGAGCTCGGTTTCGCCAAAGAATTTCCCCCGTGTGAGAAGGACTCGGATCTTGCAATTTTGGCAAATCGGTACCGGGTAAACCCGTGATAGCTTGGATTGCCATCATCCCTACGGCATAGAGATCGCTGCTAAATTGGGGGTTGCCTTGAAATTGCTCGATCGGCATATAAGCCGGAGTCCCCGTCGCAATGGTGCGCGGAAATTCTGTATCGAAGTCGATGACGTGATTCGCAACTTCTTTAACTGAACCGAAGTCAATTAAAACTAATTTTTTGTCTGGTTTGCGGCGGATTAAGTTGGAGGGATTAACGTCGCGGTGAATCACTCCCTGAGAGTGTACGAAGGCGAGAAGTTGTAAGATTTCTTCCAACAACGACAGCACTCGTTCTTCCGGCCAAGGTTGACCGGCGACAATTTCCCGATTTAGGGCGTGTCCCGGCACAAACTCTTCTACCAGGTAAAATTGATTGCTTTCTTCAAAATAAGCGAGCAAAAATGGAATTTGATCGTGTTTTCCCAGCTTTTCTAATATTTCTGCTTCTTGTTTAAATAGGCGGTAAGCTGTTTTGAGAACTGAGGAAGTGTTGCTGGGAGGACGAAGTTGTTTGACTACACATTGAGGGTGGCCCGGTCGGCGAGTATCGACAGCTAAATAAGTTTGTCCGAAAGCTCCTGAACTGAGAATTTGCACTACGCGATAACGCCTGTCTAAAAGTTGACCAACCATGTTCATATCGATATTTGATAAGTGGTAATTGTGATTTGGAAATTGGGAATTTATCGCGGGTAATTCGTAATTGGGAGTTGGTGATTGGGAATTGGTGATTGGTGATTTTCCCTTTTTCCTTTTTTCTGCTTCATTCTTCATTCTTCATTTTTCCTGATAACTGATGACTACTGACTGATGACTGAGAGAGGGCGGGTTTTGCCTTTTTTTTAGTTATTTATATCAGAGATCCTTAGCTAAACCCGCCCCTACAAAAGGCTAATGACTGATGACTGATGACTGATGACTGATGACTGATGACTGATGACTGATGACTACTGACGGGAGCATCTCAGTTTTGCATTTATAGTGCGAGCGTCCCCGCTCGCGAGTCGTACAAGACGCGAGCGGGGACGCTCGCACTACAATAAAAAAATGCTTTTTGCAAAACTGAGATGATCCCCTAATGACTAATGACTAATGACTAATGACTACTGACTACTGACTAATGACTACTGACTACTGACTAATGACTACTGACTACTGACTAATAGTTTATTTAGGATCGTTTATTTGTGCTTGTGCGTTTTGGAAACCATCGGCTCTTCCTTGTTCTAAAAACAGCGTTGCAGCTTTCTGAAAATCTTCGATCGCCCCAGCCCGATCTTTTAGTTGGCGGCGCACGAGGCCCCGGCTGTAAAAAGCAGTAGCATTGTTGGGGTTTAGCCGCAGCGACTGAGCGAAATCCTCAACCGCTAAAGGGTAATTTTTTTGTTCTGAGTACAGGCTACCGCGATTACTGTAAGCTACGGCATCGCTGGGATTGAGCCCAATTGCTCTGGTAAAATCTTCCACAGCGCCGAGTTTGTCTCCCGAAGCCGATCGAGCTAATCCTCGATTGCTGTATGCTTTGGGATTGTTGCTGTTAAGTCCGATCGCCAAACTGCAATCTTCAGCGGCCTTTTGAAATTGTTTTAAATTCAGATAAGCAATGCAGCGGTTGTTGTAAGCTGCTTCATCCTTGGGATCGAGATTAATTGCTCGGGTGCAATCTTCAATCGCTTTGTCGTAGGTGGCCAAATTTAAGTAAGCGCTGCACCGATTGGTATAAGCATCAGCTTGTTCTGGTTCCAATTCGATCGCCTTACTATAATCTTCCATCGCACCCTGATAATCTGCCAGATTAAAGCGCGATCGACCGCGACTGTAGTAAACGCTAGCTTGTTTGGGGCTAATTTGAATCGCTTGGGTAAAATCTGCCATTGCTCCAGTTTTGTCGCCAGAGGCCGATCGAGCTAAACCCCGATTGCTGTAAGCTATAGCATCGTTGGGAGTGAGCCGAATTGCTTGAGTGTAGTCTTCAATTGCCGTGCGGTAGTCTGCCAAATCGTAGTAAACTAAACCCCGCTGAGAGTATGCCTCACCGTCGCTCGGACTCAGCCGCAATACTTGGGTAAAATCCTCCACGGCCCCCCGCTTGTCGCCTGTGTCGCGGCGCGCCAAACCTCGATTGTAGATGGCTTTGGTGTGGCTGGGATCGACTTTAATTGCTTGCGTGTAATCGGTAATTGCTTGCTCTGTCGCACCCATGTCATAGCGAGCGTTAGCCCGCTTGTAGAAAGTTTCGGCATCGCCAGCATTCAGGGCGATGGCTTGGGTATAATCGGCGATCGCGCCTGTTTTGTCACCTTGCTGCGCCTTAACCACGCCGCGGGCGAACAATTCTTTTGCTCTCGCGGGACTTTTAATATGTCCGAAGTACATGATGAGTGCTGTCAAGATCGAAGCGGAGAGTATTGCAGCCAACAGCAGCAGTTTAGTAGGGCGCTGGATGGGCGGTTGACTCCTAGGCTTGGTGATGATGGTGGCGGGCGTTGGAGGGGAATCCCATTTTACGGCGATTTGTTTGATGTCTGCCAAAACTTCGGCTGCTTCCTGATAGCGTTCTTCTTTGTCGGAGCGCACCATTCGATCGATAATACGTGCTAGGGCGGCCGAACAAGTTGCCCGGTTGTGCCACGGAATTTCGCCTTTTTGGTTGTTTCTCAGGGCGCTGAGTTCCTTGGGTGAGAGTCCCGTTACTGCAAGCTGGGCGATCGTACCTAGAGCGTAGATGTCGCTATTGTAGTGCGGGTTGCCTTGCGATTGCTCGATCGGCACGTACAAAGCCTGCACCGCAAACTCCTGTTTTTTTCCCAAAGGCGATTTAACAGACTTCGGCGGAGTTTGCGCCAACAAATCACAATTAACAAGTTCCGGGTTAATTTCTTTGTCTAAGCTAAAGTCAACCAACACAAATTTTCCGTCTGACTCGCGCCGGATAACTCGGTCTGGTTGAATTCTGCGGTGAATGAAGCCCTTGGAATGGATGAACGCCAAAATTTCTAATATGGATGATAGCAAAGTAATTACTTCATCTTCTGGCCAAGCTTCACCCGCAATCAGTTCTTGACTCAAAGGTGAACCAGCAATAAATTCTTCAATTAAGTATAAACTTTGATTTTCCTCAAAATACGCCAATAATTCGGGGATTTTGTCGTGTTTACCCAATTCCTCAATTATTTCTGCGTTTCTTTGAAATATAACTTTGACTAATTCTGGAGTTTGCGAACTTTTGCCGGAAAGCCGCATTTCTCTAACCGTGCATTGCGGATACCCGGGACGGTGAGTATCTGCTGCTAAATAAGTTTTTCCCACTTCACTTGAGTCTGTGACTTTAATGATGCGGTAACGTCTGTCTAGAAGTTGACCAATCATGCTTTGCCCTCTACCCTGTCAATGTTCCATTATCGCATGAAATCAGAATAGCCAAAATATTTGGCTGAGTAATTTAAGTTCGATCGCCCCGTGACTGGGATCGACGGGCAGTCCTCTTCTGCAAGCTTCGCTAACGAATTGGCGATCGAAGTCCCGGCGGCCGCGCTCTTCTTAATATCTTGACAAAAAATCGCCTAAATTGTCGATATGTTCATCAGATATGTATAATTTAACAACCGGGCCGTAGATTGATTTACATAAATTTACAACGGCTTGAATCTTTAATTCAAGTTCTCCTGTCTCTCGAAGCCCGCGATCAATTAAGCTGTTTTGCATCCCAATTGTGTATGGTGATTGAGGGGGAGAGGGGGAGAGAGGGAGAGGGGGAGAAGGGGAGAAGATTTTTGATCGATCGTCGAAATATACAATTTAAATGCACAACAGCTTACCAAGCGCCAGAAAAATTTTAAAAAATATTCCCTACTCTTCGACTCAGCAACTCGTGCAGCTTCTCCTAAAAGGCGGTAGTTTTGATTTCTTGAATTATACACCAGATATTTATATCCCAATACGCGATTTTTAAGACTGTGTATTCCCCGGAGATCCCCCTAAATCCCCCTTAAAAAGGGGGACTTTGAGCAACTTCTTGTCCCCCCCTTTTTAAGGGGGCTAGGGGGGATAGACCCGATTTGAACAGTATTGATTTATACTGTCGAAGACCGATCAGCAATTCCCCGATCCTCACAAACTGGACATTGAGAAAACTTTTTAATGTGAACAATAAAAATGTCTGAATCATTAACAAAAGGAGGAACGATCGCAGCGATCGCCACCGCCATAGTTCCCCAACAAGGCAGCGTCGGCATTGTGCGACTTTCCGGTGCCGCAGCCTTAAAAATTGCCGAAACTCTATTTCGCGCCCCAGGAAAGCAAATTTGGGAGTCTCACCGCATTCTTTACGGCCACATCCGCCACCCCAAAACTCAAGAATTAGTCGATGAAGCTTTGCTGTTAATTATGAAAGCACCGCGTTCTTTCACCCGCGAAGATGTGGTGGAATTTCACTGTCACGGCGGGATTATGGCGGTGCAGCAAGTCTTGCAGTTGTGTTTGGAAAACGGGGCGAAATTGGCGCAGCCGGGAGAGTTTTCGCTGAGGGCTTTTTTGAACGGGAGGCTCGATTTAACTCAGGCTGAAAGCATTGCAGATTTGGTGGGAGCAAAATCTCCCGCTGCTGCACAAAGTGCTTTGGCAGGTTTGCAGGGAAAATTAGCCAAGCCGATTCGCAAATTAAGAACAACTTGTTTGGATTTGCTGGCAGAAATTGAGGCGAGAATTGATTTTGAGGAAGATTTGCCGCCTTTAGATGAAGCTAAAACTTGTTTGGAAATAAAGCTTGTTTTGGCGGAATTGTCAACAATTTTGACGACGGCGGATCGCGGTGAATTGTTGAGAACGGGTTTGAAAGTGGCGATTGTGGGGCGGCCGAATGTGGGAAAGTCGAGTTTGTTGAATGCGTGGAGTAAGTGCGATCGGGCGATCGTCACAGATTTGCCCGGTACGACGCGAGATGTGGTAGAATCGCAGCTAGTTGTGGGCGGCATTCCGGTGCAGGTGCTGGATACTGCGGGCATTCGGGAGACTGAAGACAAGGTAGAAAAAATTGGCGTAGAGCGATCGCGCGCCGCAGCAAAACAAGCCGATTTAGTATTATTGACAATTGACGCAAAATCTGGTTGGACAGAGGACGATTCCGAAATTTACGAACAAGTAAAGCACCGCCAGCTAATTATAATCATCAACAAAATCGACCTAGTAAAAACAATCCCCGAACTACCTTTTTCCTCTGAAATTCACCCTACAGTCACCGCATCCGCCGCCCTAGATCGAGGCATAGAAGACTTAGAAACAGCCATCTTAGATGCCGTCAGCCACGGAAATTTGCAAGCAGCAAACTCCGATTTAGCAATCAACCAGCGGCAAGCAGCAGCCTTAACCAAAGCCAAAATTTCTCTGGAACAGTGCACGGATACTATTAGCAACAAATTGCCTTTAGATTTTTGGACAATAGATTTGCGCGGGGCAATTCAAGCATTGGGGGAAGTTACGGGGGAAGAAGTGACAGAATCAGTGCTAGACAGAATATTTAGCAGGTTTTGCATTGGAAAATAAGGAGGGCAAAAGATTATTAATCTTTAACACCCAAAGGGATATTACAATTATGAGTTCAACCTGAAACAGCAAACAGATAACAGCAGTGCCATTACCTATCTACCACATCACCCCCATAGACAATTTAGAATCTATCCTCTCAGCAGGTGGATTGTTAGCTTACAACGTTATGCTTGAGACAGAAACTAACTACATTAATATCGCCTACGAGAACATCCAAGATCGTCGTGCTAGAATCCGTGTTCCCTGCGGTGCAGGTGGCGTACTGCACGATTATGTTCCCTTTTATTTTGCACCGCGTTCTCCCATGTTATATACCATTAACCGAGGCAATGTAACAAGCTATACTCAAGGTCAAGCAGCACTTATTCACCTCGTTTCTGATGTATTGGAAATAGAGATTAGAGGTTTAGATTTTGTTTTTACTGATGGTCATGCAGTCATGCAAATTACAGATTTTTTCGACCATCTCAACTATCTAGATCATATTGACTGGGATGTTATGGAATCCCGTTACTGGAATGACACAAACGAAGATAACGACAGAAAGCGCAGGCGTCAAGCCGAGTTCTTAGTTCACAACTTTTTGCCTTGGCAGTTAATAACAGAAATCGGCGTTATCAATTCTACAATCAAAGCACAGGCAGAGAATATTTTACAAAAGTTTACACATAAACCCTCGGTAATAGTGCGTAATAATTGGTATTATTGAAATAAATAAAAAACAGGAAAAAAAGTGATTGAAATCAAGGAAGGCAACCTTTTAGAAGCAGATGCAGAAGCCCTAGTCAACACAGTTAATTGTGTGGGAGTTATGGGCAAAGGAATTGCTTTGCAGTTCAAGCAAGCATATCCCGAAAACTTCCGCCAATATTCCAAGGCTTGTCGCGCTGGTGAAGTGCAGCCTGGTCGAATGTTTGTAGTATCTTCTGGCAATTTATTTAATCCTCGATATATTATTAATTTTCCGACTAAACGCCATTGGAAGGGCAAATCAAAAATCGAAGATATTCAAACTGGACTAAAAGCTTTGATTCACGAAGTAAAGGAATTAGGCATTACTTCTATTGCCGTTCCTCCGCTAGGCTGCGGGAATGGTGGCTTGTCTTGGAAGACAGTCAAACCGCTAATTGAATCAGCTTTTTTGGAAATGCCAAATGTGCAAGTTCTGCTGTTTGAACCGCAGGCTACTCCGCAAGCTGATTCGATGTTAGTTGCTACTGAAAAACCTCAGATGACTCGCGCTCGTGCCTTATTTATTAGCTTGCTGGAATTGTACGGAATTCCGGGCTATCGGTTGACGATGCTGGAAATTCAAAAGCTAGCTTATTTTCTTCAGGTAGCAGGTGAACCGCTAAGATTAAATTATGTAAAACAAAAGTACGGGCCTTATGCAAATAATCTCAATCATGTTTTGCAGAATCTGGAAGGGCATTATATTAGAGGTTATGGAGATCGAAGCCAAGAGGCACAACTTTATGTATTGTCTGAAGGTAAGATAGCTGCACGGAATTTTTTAGATAATGCTGCTGATGCTAATGTTAGACTAGAGCGTGTTAGCGGGTTAATTAATGGTTTTGAAACTCCTTACGGGATGGAACTGTTGGCAACTGTTCACTGGGTTGTTTCGGAAAATAGGGAAGCTGCCGAGGATTCCGAAAGAGCGATCGAACTTGTGCGCGAATGGAATATTCGCAAGAGCGAACTATTTAAGCCTCAACATATTCGCAAAGCGTGGCAGCGGCTTCGCGAGCAGAGTTGGTTTTTTTAGAATACATTCTGCCTTCTGACTACGGCTTTTTGATGACTAAAATTCACGATCGCGGTCTTCCCAGAGTAGTAATATAAAGCACAGCCTCGCTTGTAGGAATACCGAGAACGTCATTCACGCGATCGTCAAAAAAGCCCGCGATACCGCTGACACCCAAACGCAGTTGAACCGCTGCTAAATTCAACCGCTGGCCCAAATGACCCGCATCCATGTGCAAATAGCGGTAAACTCGATCGCCATATTTTGCTACAGCCCTGTTCAAATCCGCCGTGTGAAACAACAGCGCCCCCGCATCTCGGCCCAAATCTTGCCCCAAACACAAAAAATGCAGTTCCCGGCGGAAATTTTTAAACCGAATTTGCCGCAATTCTTGAGCTTTCGGAGCATAATAATAACAACCTTCCTCCAATCCATTCACTCCCGAAACAGCAATAAAAGTCTCGATCAAACTCAGATCAAAATAATCGGGATAACCGTCTAATCCTTGGTCGATATAGTGCTGCGGCTGGTAAGTAAAATCGAGCAAAGCTAACAGTTCGCCCAAGCTCAAAGAAGCACCTGTATAAGCACGGGTAGAACGCCTTTTGAGCATAGTAGTTTCTAAAGTTTCCAGATTCACTCCCCAAGGAATCGAAGGACTGACAGTCGAAATTTTAGTACAAAACGGAAAGTTGTATTTATCCTCTAAATCACCTTCCCTTTCATCAAATTTCCAGCCATCCGCTCCCGTGGGATCGGATTCTAACTGTGTCGCTTTGTGGAGGTATTCCAACAGTTGACCTTCGGAAATTTTCGGATAATCTGTCGTGGTGTTTCCGGGCAAAGCTGTTTTGAATTTGGGCAAATTTTGGTCGATATCTAGCAAGTCGGCTAACGCAACTACACAAATCGCTCCTTCTTGCTCCGAGTCGATGTACAGTAATTGATTGATAGCTGCATCGGCGAATCCTCCAATCAGGTGAGGTCGGTAATCGTTGATGGCGCAAGCTAACTCGATATTGCTCAATAAATGACCGGTGTCGAGGAAAATTCGCCGGTAAGCTCGGTCTTCGTAACGCCAAGAAGAACGGAAGAAAACAGTAGTAATCGCGATCGCCAGTTGGGTATTTTCTAGCGCCGGCGATCCGAAACAAGCAGCTTGCAGCGCCGACCAAACTTCACTATTCCAAAAATGAACAAGTGAATGAGTTCTGCACTGATAATTGTAGAGTCCGGCAGGCAAATGCGGCGTACCGCGCGAGATTAAATAAACCTCTGCAGGGTAGAGCCCGCCCGCAGACGGTGCGGATCGCAAATACAGATAGCTATCATCTAGCGTCTGCACCTTCGCCGTCAACCCGTAGCTGCACAGCAACAAGCTCGACAAGCGGTGCCACCAACCGGCATCAGCGGCGGCATCGCGATCGTCCGAGGGGTCTTTTATATAAGGCTTTAGGTCAAAATACGCACCAATTTTATATTCTTTGAACGGCACCGGTTGCTCTGTCCAATCTAGCTGTCTGCTTTTAGCAGCAATGGTTTCAGGGTCGTATTTCGTTTGTTCGTGGTAGTGCTCAGCAATAGAAAGAGGAAGTTCTGGCATATTTCAGTAGAGGATGGGCTTTGGTTTGTCGATCGATCTTGAGATTACTGACTGGTTACTGACCGAGCCAGCCAGTAATTTACAAATATAAAAAAAATCTTAGAAAAAATGCGCTCGTTGTTACACAAGCTTAACATAATAGAATGCTTAGGTATAAATACGCAAACAAATAATAACCCTTAATTATCGTTATGGATTGGCTGCAATAGCTGTCCTCATAAAGAGATGAATATGCAAAAGCTAAGCGCTGAGCAATTGCTAGCTCAGTATTCTGAAGGCAAGCGAAATTTTGACGCAGTTGACCTAAGTGAAGATAATTTATTTCAAGCAGATTTAACAGAAATAAACCTTTCTGGTAGCGTTTTGAGGCGAGCTTATTTGCCCTACGGAAATCTGACTCAAGCCAATCTTTACCAAACACAGTTGCAGGATGCTGAATTGGGCGACATTCAGCTTTATCAAGCAAACTTGTCGGAAGCTAATTTGTCAGGAGCCAATTTATCAAGAGCAAATTTACGCCACGCTAATTTGCAAAATGCTAATTTGCAAAATGCTAATTTACAAGGTGCGGATTTGTACAATGCAGATTTGAGCAATGCCGATTTGAGATATGCTGATTTGAGCAGGGCTAATTTGGAGAAAGCCAAGTTAACCAAAGCTCAATTGGCTGGATGCAACTTATTTCGATCGCGCTTGGCTGATTTGTCGGAAGCTGAGTGCGATCGCACTACCATCAGCCCCGAAGGATATGGATGACTCGCAGCGGGACAGTTGGGCGGCTTATACCATTTTTCTAAAGATATGCTATAGATGAAGTCTGAGCCACCCCGCGAGTTCGGGGGGGTTGGGGGGGTAATATCTAGCGCTACTTTATGAAATTGGTATTACAATTGCGCGCGGCGTAGCTATCCCCCTTCATAAACCGCCATTTTAAAATTTTCTTAACATCTCTCGACACCGCTGAAAATGTGAGTTATATTTGTATAAAATTTATGAGAGTATCTCATACCATTTTTCTAAAGATATGCTATAGATGAAGTCTTAGCCCCCCCTTAGTAAGGGGGGGTTGGGGGGGTAATATCTAAGGCTACTTTATGAAATTGGCATCACTTTTGTAAAAATTATTTTTTCATAATGCTGTAGAGATTTCGCGAGTTCTCTACAGCACTATTAAATGCAAAACACAGCTGCTTCCGATGCTCCCGAACTTATCGCGGCGCAACACAGACAATAAATAACACACATTTCTCCTGGGAAACCGGGTAAATTTCATGAATTACCCAGACCAAAAAGCAAGAGAAATCCGGCACAAAAAACAAGAGCTACGGAAGCGTCAACAAGAACTTTTGCTCGACGAACTAGCAGCAGAAATCGACTGTTCAGTACCAGCATATCTAATCAGCAACTGTGAAGAACCAGAAAGCAAAACTAACAGTCAAATCAAACAGTGGCGGCGAAAAAAAATAGCCATAGCTCAATTTGTGGGCATTTTTATGGCTGTTGTAATTACAGTTCGCGTCGCATCTTGGCTAGCAATTGCGCTGATAGTTGGAGTAATTACTTTGATTGCTTACAACATTTTTTTTGAAGAAGATTGACCTAAAAATACCAAAACCTAAAAACCTGAAAATAACTATGCACCTTAAAATATAAACGAGCCAGACGATCGAGAAAGCATTTTTTTTTATACCAGTTTCATAAAGTAGTGCTAGATATTACCCCCCCAACCCCCCCTTAGTAAGGGGGCTAAGACTTCATCAGCACATCTTTAGACAAATGGTATTAGAGTGAGAGACAGCACTATAAATACTTGCACGGATGCTCCATCTTTCTTGCGGCTACAAACTACTAAATTTCATAGATTTCTAACGGTAAATTGTCTGGATCTCTAAAAAATGTAAAACGTCTTTCTGTAATCTCGTCAAAGCGAATTTCTTCGACTTCTACTTGTTGGGATTTTAAGCAAGCAACGGATGCTTCAATGTCCTCAACCGCAAAAGCTAAATGTCTCAAACCGCAAGCTTCGGGATTGCTAACTCTTTTGGGAGGATGGGGAAATGAGAAAAGCTCAATCATCGCGCTGCCATTTCCGACTTGCAAATCTAGTTTGTAAGAATTCCTCTCGGTTCGGAAAGTTTCTTTGATAATCGAACATCCCAAGACTTCTACATAAAATTTCTTTGATGCTTCGTAATCCGAGCAAATAATTGCCACATGATGTATTGCCTTTATTTTCATCTTTAAAAAATTAGTTTGTGGCGTTTTTTCAAAAGTACAGCACGCTATTGACAATTATATTTGACTTCGAGCAAAATCTGCTAAATTCAGGGCGATCGCCCTTTATTTTCCCCTCTTCAAATCTTAATCTGTAAAATTCTGCAAAAAAAAGCACCCCACTTTGATAAAATGAAACTTTTGCAGTCAATTACCCAATTTGCATCTCAGGAGACAAGCACTATGGCCCGTATGTATTACGACACGGACGCTAACCTAGACCTCTTAGCCAACAAAACGATCGCGATCATTGGCTACGGTTCCCAAGGACACGCCCACGCCCTCAACCTCAAAGACAGCGGCATGAATGTCGTTGTCGGTTTGTATCCCGGTAGCAAATCTGCCGACAAAGCAACCGACGCGGGTTTAACGGTTCACCCGGTAGACAAAGCCGCCGCCGCCGCTGACTTCATCATGATTTTATTACCCGATGAAGTTCAAAAAACTATTTACAAAGAACAAATCGAACCGAATCTTTCCGAAGGAAATGTTTTAGCATTTGCTCACGGTTTTAACATTCACTTCGGTCAAGTTGTGCCCCCAGCCAACGTAGACGTAGTAATGGTAGCCCCCAAAGGCCCCGGACATTTGGTGCGCCGGACTTACGAACAAGGGGAAGGCGTTCCGAGTTTGTTTGCAGTATATCAAGATGCTTCAGGCCAAGCGCGCGATCGGGCAATGGCCTATGCTAAAGGTATCGGCGGCACCAGAGCCGGCATTCTCGAAACCACTTTCCGCGAAGAAACAGAAACCGATCTTTTTGGCGAACAAGTAGTTTTGTGCGGCGGTTTGAGCGCCTTAATTAAAGCTGGATTTGAAACCTTAGTTGACGCTGGATATCAACCAGAATTAGCTTATTTTGAATGTTTGCACGAAGTTAAACTTATCGTTGACTTAGTAGTAGAAGGAGGCCTAGCAAAAATGCGCGACAGCATCTCCAATACCGCAGAATACGGCGATTTAACTCGCGGCCCCCGCATTGTCACCGATGACACCCGCGCCGAAATGCGGAAAATTCTCAGCGAAATTCAATCCGGCCAATTTGCCCGCGAATTCGTTCTCGAAAACCAAGCCGGCAAACCGGGCTTTATCTCCATGCGCCGTCAGGAAGCAGAGCATCCGATTGAAGAAGTGGGCAAAGATTTGCGAGCCATGTTTAGCTGGTTGAAAAAGCAAGCGTAATCAATTTGAGATTTGAGATTTTTCGTTCTATCTAAAATCTGAATTGCTAACTAACCGTAGGGTGCGTCAGGGAGAAATTTCTTGAGTAGGTGGTCGCCACATTCAGACCTGACGCGCCCTACAATAACTGAGATGCTCCCTTCTTCCTTCTTCCTTCTTCCTTCTTCCTTCTTCCTTCTTGCAAAACTATCGACTGGGAGTAGGACTTTTTTGCAATTTCTCAATATCCCGTTCCCTTTGCTCGTTGAAATCTCTCGGCCTCACCCAACTTGGCCACAACCCGACGAAGAACTTTCTACTTGCTACGCTGGTATCTCTTATCGGTTTCGGCAGAAAAGTTAAACTGTCACCGTAAAGGGTAAACAGGGCTACAAACAGAATCAACAGCGGGATAATATTTTTTTTAGGCATGGCAGTTTGGGAGTTAAGTTTGTCAAAGTCCTTGTTTATATTTTGCCCTGGCGTGAACAAAAAATATCAGCGCTCAAGAAAAAGAAACCAGGCATAAGATGGGGAGGGCGGGTTTTGCCTTGATACATCGGCTGGTATCATAGATTGTTAGCTAAACCCGCCCCTACGAGATGGGGAGGGCGGGTTTTGCCTTGATACATCGGCTGGTATCATAGATTGTTAGCTAAACCCGCCCCTACAAAATGCTAATGACTAATGACTAATGACTAATGACTAATCACTACTTATTCCCTTGAATGAAAGTTTGCACGACTGCATTAGTTTCTGGAGAAATTTCTGTTATTAGGCGCACCGGAATTGCGTTTGTTGAAGCAAATTGTGCGTATTCTGGAGTTAGAAAAATAGCATATTTTTCAGCTTCATCTGTTAGTTGAGCAGCCATTGCCAGACTGATAACTTTAATATAATTGCGTATGATCGCGGCTTGGTCGCCGACAAGTTCATCACCGGTAATTACTGTGCTCGGTCTCCCAACTTGGTCTAAGGTTTTACTCGGATCTTTGACGCTTAAGTGGGTTCCTCCTACAAATCCGACTAGCCATTTGGGTGAGGGAATTTTGGGGAAGCCGGCAATTTGTTCGACTAAGGCGGGAGTTGTTTTGTCTGCTGAAGATGCTACTATTAATGTGGGAATTTGAATGGCACTTAAACCTGTTTCTCCAAATAGTAATGATGTTGTCGGATTCATGACGATCGCCCTTTTAATCCTCACATCCCGCAATTGATACCGTTCTTCGGGCAATCCAGCCGCCGCGCACTGAATGCCTTCGCCCAAGCTAAACCCAATCAAATCCCCCTGACAGCGCTGTTTGAGCTTGGTCAATTGCAATTCGGCACCGGCTAAGGACAAGGCTGTTGCGCCGCCGAAGGAATAGCCAATTATCATCGATCGCTCGATCGCGATTTTCCCCTGCAAATTATCATTCGTTTTGTTCAATTTTGCTAGTTCGTCGAGCACAAAACTGATGTCTTTGGGACGCTCTAAAAACTCTTGAGGAGCTAATAACCGAGACTTACCCGCGATCGCAGCATTGGTGTTCGTTTCGTTGCTTCCGGGATGTTCCAAAGCAGCCACCACATAGCCGTAAGACGCTAAATGCTCGGCTAAATAGCGCAAATCCGTGCGGACAGAACCCAAACCGTGAGAAAAGACGATCGTTGGTTTGTCGGCCGTCGCAGCTTTCGACCAGTAGACATCAACCGGAATGCGCCGGTTGCGGGCGCTGTCGTTCAAATCTAGCTTGAGAACTCGCACGGAATTCGGGCCGGGCTGGGTTGGGTCAAAAGGCGGGTTAAACGTGGATTTAGTGGCTGCTAACTGAGGTGCGATCGCCGCCATAAACCGCTGAGTTTGCCAAAAACCCGCGTTCAAATTTCCCAAAACCGAGAAAGCTCGATCGAGATCCACGACTACCCGCGAACTCGGATAAGATTCTATAAAACTCAATACCGATAAGCCTTCCGGGGCGTTTGCACCCAACACCAAAGCCGCTCGCAGCGCTTGGACACCCGCACCGTCGCGCCTCGGTATAACAGTAGTCAAATCAGTCAGGATCGCACTCCCGATGCGCGTATTTAGCAAGTTGCTCAAACCGACTACATTGAGGGGAATTTTCGCTTTTAGCGCGCCCAATATTTGACCGCGCTGTGCGTCAGACAGAAGATTGGCGTAAGCTTGCAGTCTTGCGGGTACTTTTCCGGTTTTTGCGAGTTCGCGCAAATCTGCAACGGATATTGACGATTCTAAAATACCTTTGCGGATAACAATGGTTTCTGCGGCTTTTGCAGGGGATGTGACGCTGCTGAAAGTGCCGATCGCGATCGCGCTACAAACGCTCACCATTGACGAAAACCATTTGAAATTGGGTCTAATGCTCATTTTTACTGATTCAACTACAAACTATATCACTATATTCTCAGAAGTCTCTCAGATACCGAAAAATTGCCCCAGATGTCGATAAATTGTATTGAAACGCGATCTAATTTTTGTATAATTTTTTGTATTAGTGCGATCGGCTTTGCTCGAAAAGCTTCCATAACCTAAAGCCAGCGCGGACGATCGCACAGCGTTAAAGCAAAACACAGACGATCCCATTACACTAGACCTTTTGTACTCAATCGCACACAAGATCGAAAGCATCTGCGTCCATCAGTGTTTATCGGCTTAAAATCTGCGGTTAACCGGCTCTATAAAATATTTATGCAACTCAAGTCTACTTTGCTTGTCGCTGCTAATCCAATACAGTTCAGATCAGCCAGCAAGCGAGATTAAAACCGCTGTAAAAATAGACTCTCTCTCCTGCATTTTAACCGCAGATGAATGCAGGTAGATCAGACGATCTGCGGTTAAAATATTAATTAAGATTTGGGGAAATAAACAACAAGCATCGAAAGATCTTGATGAGCACGGGCGATCGATTCCGGTTCTTTAAGAGTTCCCGGTTGTTCCCACAAATTCTGCGGCTGATAAATTGTTGGTAAAATCAGCAAATCGTGTTCTAGCAACTGCTGCGAAACCTGCTTGACAAAATTTCCCCGCACCCGATTTATCGGTATCTCAGAAAGAATTTCTACCTCAGTGGCACTTTTGTTAGCTTGTTCCCGTTTTGTCGCCACTAACAGCACTTGCAAAGTCGCCTTAAGTTCGTCTGCTAAACTCTTAGCAATATCCACGGTTTCCGCAAATCCAAACCGAGTCAAATCGCTGTCAGTTATCGCCAAAACAACTCTGGCTGTATTCTGGATAGGATGGGGAAATCGAGCAATCAGTACCGGTACGGGCGATCGCCTCACTATATTGTCAATGATGTTGCCAAAAAAATTGTCGCGAGTCGTGGAAAATCCCTTCCAGCCGCAAACAATTAAACTAGCCTCGCGTTCGGTTGCGCTCCGCAGAATTCCGCGATCGATCGCATCATCTATCCTAGCGATGGGTTCCACCGCACAATTAGCCGCGTTAGCCACAGTTTCCGCCGCCCTCAAAAGTTGAGTTTGCTGCATTTTTTGTGCCGGCGAAATTGCTTCCCCGCGATCGGACAAAATATGCAGAGGTAGCAAAGTTCCCTGAGATGTTTTAGCTAAAATCAAAGCCAAACGCAGCAAATTATCTTCCGTATTCGGGTTAGCAACAGGCACTAAAACTCGATCTCCCCATGAATGCTTTCCCGAAGTAGCA
>Ga0335395_10000818_pt1 | contig 19676 bp, 24 predicted proteins | sample MAT02_FD_205744 | JGI IMG/M metagenome (GOLD analysis project Ga0335395, IMG submission 205744) | Freshwater microbial communities from Lake Fryxell liftoff mats and glacier meltwater in Antarctica - MAT-02 (spades assembly) (version 2) ...
TCCTGGGGCGATCGCCCTCACGGTTCAGAAAAACACTCAAAGGAGCTTCAACGTGTATAACCACATCGGTTTTTATCTCGCTAAGAACGTCGCCCAGCCATTAGCCGCAGAGTTTGGCGATCGCCTTGAGCACATGCCCAAAGCCGAAAAGCTGTTGTTAATCAACGTTTTGAGCGGTGGGCTGCATGAGTTAGAAATCTGCCCTGCCATGGATGAGTACAGTTTTGTCGAGTACTGCCACGAACAGGGAATGCCCGACGACCTGCTAGCGGACGTACTGCCCTTGCTGCAACTGTTTGACGAATATGACAGCAAAACCATTGAGACGATTTTAGTAGTTCTAGCCATGTCGTTACAGCAATAGCACCATCAAAAGGCGATCGCCGTCTCATTGGCGATCGCCTTCACATGCCCAGTTCAGAAACCACTCAAAACGAGACTTCTCCATTATGACAACCCCACCCATCGATCATTACGTCTCAGACTCACCCGCGATCGCTGACCTCACTGCCCAGTATGGCGATCGACTTCAACGGATGACTTTTTACGAAAGTTTGCTAGCGATCATGTTGCTCTCATCCGCGCTATCGGACGGGTTCCTTTACCCTGATGGCGACCCCAGCATCGAACAGCAGATCAGCCGCTATCTGAACACTGGCTATCCCATAGACCACGAGCTGCAAGCGGCTCTAGCGGCATTAGATGACTGCGACGAGAGGCAGGTGACAGCGGTGCTTGTTGCGCTAGTCGGCTACACCTCCGCACAGCTATCCCGCATCGCTATGGCAGGGGGGTTGAACTAATGGACAGCCTCTTCAATCCCAAAATCGGCAGCGGCAACCTCATCGCCGTAACGCTGATGGGGCTAACAATAGGTGCTTTTTTCAGCGTTCCCAGACTGCTTACGGCAGCTAGCCAGAGTAGCAGCGGCAGCATCTCTGCCACACGGGTAGAGCAATGCCGGGTGCTGGGTGGTAACGACAAGTTAGTGCTAGGCGGCTACTACGCCCAGCCCACACAGGACGGCTCTGGGGAATGGCTGGCAGAAGGGGAGCTGCTATGCGATTTGTTTGGTGGCAGCGGTCGGATTGAGCGGGGCGGGTATCTACAGTTCCTAATCAACACCGACCCCCTGACCCAGAACAAAAAGTTGATGAAACGGTTGGAAGACAAGAACAACCCCGACAGCAACCCAGACATGCGCCCTAGGCGTGACCCATCGGTGCCCATCTACCAAGATCCAGTATCAGTTCAAGAAAACAATCAATTCACAGGTGAACCCTAATGCGCAGAACAACGCCCCATCCCAACGGGAACCCTAACGATCGCGTCCTAGGAGATTACGACCAACCCAAACAGCCCCGTAGCGGTGGCAGAGATTACGACCAGCCCAAACAGACCCGTACCAGTGGCAGCACCGACCCAGACGGCACGCAGGCAGAAAACGGCAGCGCGATCGCCCGCATGAAACTTCTACTTGAAAACCTATTCAGCTATCGCGGCGTGTTCTGGATGGGGTGTGCTCTAGCGATACTGGCCTTTATTGGTAACGTTTGGTTCTACTTTGGGCTGGCTACCGGGGTTATCGGCCTCGGTTTCTTCCTAGCCATCCTGGGCGCTTTACTCATCAGCTTCGGTACAACCCTTTTCCAGCTCATGCCCAAGCTCCAAACTGCCACCGCACGGATGGCATTGCATCAAATCTTCGTGGCAGGCAGCAAGCCTAACCTAGTGCCAAAGCTTGACCCGAACGTGGTGGCAGACTCTAAAGAGCTGATCGCTGACTACCGAGATGCCGAAGTGAAGCGCCGCGCCTTCTTTAAGGCAGCTAGGAAAATCAGCTTCATGATTGAAGCGCTCATCGGAGTGCTGTTTATCGGAAACATCGGGGCTGGCGGTGGCGCACTGTTTGCCCTCCTTGGCTTTGCTCTATCGGTTTGGGGTGTTGAGGCTGGCGTCACGCTGGCTCTTAAGGCGGGTGAGGATGAACTGCCACCTCAAATTAAGGCGCAGCTCCAAGGGCTACTGGACAACGACGGGAAGGCATTGCGGCTAAGCGGTCTGTAATCCTCTCTCACTAACGGCAGTGGCGATCGCGCTGCTGCCTTTATTAAATCTTTGGAGGTGACGAAAATGGGCACTGAAAACAATGGATATCTGGATAACGATCAAACGATCGTGAGCTTTGGGGTTCGTGAGCAACGAATGAGCTTTCAAGAGCTGCTAGATGAAGACCCTAGTTTGATGCTCTACAAATGGCGCAAGCTTCGCCGTAGCGCAAAAAATACCTCAGTAGGGTGTGCGATCGCTGGTGTGAGCGGCGCGGTGGTGGGCGTCTGGACAGGGGCAATTCCACTACTGATTGCTGGCATGGGGGTAGCTGCCCTGTCGGGGTGGATGACGAAACACCACTCTGAGGGCATTTTGGCGATTGAGAATGAGTCAGGGATACTCGACAGGTGCCGTCCGGTGCTGGGGCTGCTCTCTCAGCTAGAAGAGCGCGGGGCAAACCGCTCTGACTTGGTTAGCCTTTACGAACGAATTGTTAGGGGCGCGATCGCCAATCGGCTTGATGCTGGCGACCCTCAGCAGCTAAAGGAATTCTTTCAACGCGAGATTGAGCAAAGCAATGTAGCTGCTGGCTTGCTGGGCAAAGAGCAGGGTTTGGGCATTGCTTCCACTCAATTGCCCGTCCCCCAATTGCCAGCCCGCACCGGTGCGGATACGCCGGAGTCACAGGCAATCCGCACCGGTGCGGTCGAAGTTGATGACTTGGAGATTGACGACTGGGCAACCCCGCTGGTGAGCGGCGATCGCCCCCAATCGACAGACCCAGAAGATGACGAGTACGCATGGGCAAAGGATCTGATCCACTTCCCTGCGGTGTTGGTCTATGGCCAGCAAGGATCAGGCAAAACCAGTTTCACCACATGGCTATTGAGGGAGCGGATCAAGGCTGGCCACGAGGCTGAGGTGTGGGACGTACACCGCGCCTACGGCCAATGGAAGGGTCTACCTGTTCATGGGGACGGGATGGACTACGAGGCGGTAGACGCCCGAATGGGTACGTTTACCCGACTGGTGAAAGAGCGCTACCGCAAGATCTCAACAGTGGAAGGGTACAAGCCATCTTGGAAAACTGCCATCTGCGAGGAATTCACGAACTTTGATGGGCAATGCCAGACCTCACCCACCTTCTTTAAGCAGTCGTTAAGCGACTTTAGGAAGGTGAAACTGTGTGTCATCTACTGTGGGCATGGCCGGACTCTCTCAACTCTAGGCGGTGCCAAGGGCGTTGCCGACATGAGAGACGGCGGGCTGATTGAACTAGAGCTAGAGGCCAAGATTGACCCAGTAACCCGCGAGCTGGTATCGGCTCAAAAAGGCAGATTGAAGCTGCCAAACCAAGCGCCCATCACTGTCAAAATCGCGGATTGGATGAGGGGCACTTCTGACTTTTCAGACATTGTTCAAGTCGCTAGCCCGGTGGATGAGGTGGCGATCGCGTCCGTTTCTGATGAAGAGGAAACACCTCACCACAGCGTAGATGAGAGCCGCCTACAATCTCAAGAAGCAATTAAGAGAGTTCATCAGAACCTTTCAAAAAAGATGTTCTCTCTTAAGGGAGAATGGGTGCCTTTCGGTGCTGTCTCTACAGCGTTGTTTGGCAACAAAGAAGATCGAGCGACTGCCAAAACATTGCTTGAAAATTGGATAAGCCAAGGCTCCCTAGAGTCTGAAGAGAGAGAGAACCCAAACGGATCTAAGTCTGTTTTTGTCAGGGTCAACCCAGCTCGTTCTACTAACAAAAAGCCAAAATGAGATTTTGGGGGTGAATGGGGTGAATGGGGTGAATGCCCAAAAACATTCGGGGGTGAATGGGGGTGAATTCACCCCCATTCACCCTGCTTTCACCCCATTCACCCTGCTTTCACCCCCAAAATCTCATTCACCCTGCTTTCACCCCATTCACCCCCAAACGGATAAAATAGGAGCTTCTACAAAATGGCTAAATTTCTATTAGGGGCATCTAGCAAAGTTCACGTTCAAGTTAATAAGAAATGCATTCAGTGGTCGATCAATTTCACCTTGCCAGACTCGCTAAAAGAGAGCCACCCCTCTGACGACTTCATTGACCTAGATGGCATCTTTGTGATGGACTTTTATTCAGATCCTCACACTGGCGACTACATCACTCATAAGGGGCATCGGTGGCAGATTGTGGGCAGAGAGTTTGTCGTCACCCGGCATCTGAAGAGAGAGCCAAAGTCGATTCCCAAGCTGATAGTGAAGTACATAGGAGAAGCCCCATGAACCGTCGCACGTTAGCATGGCGCGATCGCGCTCACCTCCCATCGCTACCGGGCTGCTACTGGGTGTACGCGAGAAACAAGCTGCTCTACGTTGGCACCTCAGAAAACTTGCATGAACGCCATACAGGCAGTCACCACCGAGTCGCGGCACTGCAAAAAGCAGGCGCTAGCAGGATTAGATATGAAATTATTAGAAATGAAGCTAGGCGACTGCATACCGAAGCCCTAGCGATACGTGACTCAGACCCGCCGTTCAACACCAGAAAAGAGCCGCTTAACCGCTGGCTACTATTTCTGGATAATTTGCAGCAGGTGGTGGTGTCTGTGATGTTCTTTTTAGCGATCGCCCTCCTCATCCTCCGATAGGCGTTTCAGCCCCAAGTAGAACCCCAAAGAAAAGCCCCGACGAGTTGCCGGGGCTTTTTGCTGCATGGGCGATCACTTATGGCGCGATCGCAGTGTTCCATTTACCGTGAACTCCCATCCGACTGTATGGTGTAATGCTTTGGCGTATATTTTGCCCAAAACTCGGGCATCCAATGAATCCGCAAGTCTTTTGCCACGGCATGAAAGGGTCGTTGATACCGGCTTGGTATCCCTTTAATAATCCCCTTGACGAGCGGGCTAGCGTTGGAAGGGTAAGGCTCGCTTCCCTCCTCCGCGACCCTCCCAGGTATCCATACAATCCAATTAAAGCGATCTGATAGACCAGGACGTACTGCCAAAACATCGGAGAGAAAATACCAGTCACACATAAGATTGCTCCTTAATTTCTGCCTGTCTCTTGCAGCATGTCACGAAAAGATCGGGTAGCAAGGGGTTTTGAGATTGATTGCCTGACGAAGCGCGATCGCCACCCCTCTGAAGGTGGATGGGGTATTTGATTGGTAGCGCCTAGGATCAAGGCATTAGACCCTAGGCGCTACCGTGAAACCCCCTGCCCCTCAATTACCGGATCAAGCAAGCTTGCTGGCCGAGCGATTTGGCAGGACTGCTGATGGGGCCACCTGGTCAATCAAGATTTTCAGGCATCCCCACATAGGCTTTTTTTGCTATTCCATGCGCATCTCCAGCATAAATATCGGTAACGGGCTTGAAGAAAACCCTCTACTGCATGGGCATTGTGAAACGATCGCCGATGCGATTGAGGCCGGAATAATTCAGATATTCCGCAAAGCTAAACGATTTTGAGTAGATGCGGCTAGCGGTGTAGTTCCGGCCTCCCGATGGCGTAGCCTTGCAGGTACAAGTCTAAGAAACTATAGCGTTTTGCCATCGTTTTGATGGCCTCAATCAAGGCTCGGGACTCCACGTGTTCGCAGATGCAGGTCATCTTCAACGCCACGCAGATTACAAAAATCGCCTCAACGATCGCTTTGTGCGGCGGGCTGTCCAGCATCCGAGTCACATAGCTGCCATCGATTTTCAGGCCGTTAACAGCCAGTGACACGATGGCCTGAGCATCGTTGTAACCTTTCCCAACATCATCCAAATAGAGGGACGTTAACTTCCTCATCCTCTGAGTTGTGGCGATCGCCGCTGCACTCAGCTGCTGATCCTCCATCAACTCTATGACGAGCTGCTTCTTTGCCTTACCTCCAAACAAGTGCCGGATCTTGTCGTCAAAGTCCGGCTGTGCCAAACTAGCAGCCGTTACGTTTACCGCATAACGGTAATCGGAGCGATGAACCTGTGCAGCCACAGAGCGTAGGACGAAATCGTCTAGGGCGATCGCCGTTTCAGGATCGCCCTGTACAGCCGTCATAAACCGCCCCGCTGATACCAATTTGCCCATTGCGTCAAGGCGAACCAGTGCCTCAAAGAAATGGGGTTCTTTGTCAAGCTCGTCCACCCTTTTTAGGGGCTGATAGCAGACTCTCATGCCGCCCTGTTGAAGGGCGACTTTGATCTTATCTAGCATTTTTGGCGATCGCTTCCGTCTGAACTGCTGAATCTCTCTCAAACTTCTCTAACACGGCCTGCCGGATGAATTCCGCCTTGTTGGGCAGTCCGTGCAGCCGGAGAGCCACAGGCACAGGGAACCTCACTGACATAACGCTTGCAAGAAGAACGGTGTATTTCGGTTTTTGCTTGGCTAGAAATTCTGGGGTTTGAGTCGGGTTTGGGTTAGGCATGAGTTGAGCATAGGGGACATATCTATTATATCCCTGTTTACCACGGATAGGACAACATGTAATCTTTACAATCGGACGACTAAAACACTCCCCATTCCGTCGTAAACAGGGATATAGTAGATACAAGAGAGGGCAGTCGCCCCTCAGCAGACCGCCCTCTCAACCCCTATCGGAGTGTTCCCATGTTAGCCAAAAAGTACACAGTTGTTAGCCTAGGCGATCGCCACGCCCTCATCAAAATAAATGAGCGCATCGCAGTCATTACCCAGGCACTAAAGCGCCCTGGCAAGAATGGCCGACGAGCGCGGCTAGTCGGTGCCTACTTCGGTTTTGCCACGCAAGACGAGGCGATCGCCTTCGTTGCCGGGTTGCGCCGTCAGTTCCCAAAAGCTTACTGCGAGGTGAGATATGGGCAACGACTAGGGGCTGCTGTTGAGGTGAAGGTGAGGGAGTTCAAGGGCTTGGAGATGTTCACATGGAAGCTGGCAGCGCGCCCCGTGGTCATCAGCCCCGAGAGGGCCAGAGCTGACCTGTTCGGGTCTGAGCTGGCGATCGCCTCTAACGTGGTTTTGTTTGAGCGCCCTAATTCAGTGCAGTTCGGACGCCCCAGACCGAAGCAAGTAGCGGGGCGAAGCATCGACTGAAGCGATCGCCCCTAGTCCAGTCCACCGCGCACAGCCGGGAGTTGCGCCCCGGCATTCTACCTACCGACTGAAGGGCGATCGCACATGACTAATCTGATAGAAGAGCTTTGCTACGGAAGCTATCTGGTTTACGGTTACGCAGTCTACAGAAAAGGTCAAGATCCTTTCACAGGCACAATTGTGGCAACCAGCCATAGAGACGCCTATGGCTCAATCGTGAGCAGTGTTGGGACTACCAGCGTCTCTATGGCGATCGCTGTTCATCTACGCTCTAGCGCCCTGTTTCATTGGTTCTAGGGCGATCGCCCCCAAGTAGAACCCCACAGCGCACAGCCGGGAGTTGCGCCCCGGCACCTAAATCTTACTGAGGCACAATTGCACATGACTAATGAATTCACTCAGGAACAAACGTTGCAGATGAGATACCCTGTCGGCACCAAAGGCAGGCTTAGGCCAATGGACGGACAAAGCCTAACCCACCTACTTTCGCGAGGGTGGGAGCCAAGCTTCGTAGTAACGGTAGAGTCTGCCTACATAGCTGGGCCTGACAACATTGGCTGTCTAGTCGTGCGATGGGGACAGGGCCAGTCTGACTGGTCAGGGGTCATGGCTGAAGGGTTTGAAGCGATCGCGCTTGCCAGTAAAGGCACAAGCATTGAGAAGTGGTTTGATGAAGGCTACGACGCAGCTTTGAAGGATGGAGGTGACAGACAATGCCCTTATGACGATGATTACCATTGGTTTGAGGAGTATCTTTGGTGGAATCGTGGCTACAGGTACGCAGACCTCTCGGCGCGGTTAATTGTAGCGGAGCGATTGATTGAAGAGATGAAGGCGATCGCCCCCAAGTTGCAGCAGTCCGCAGAAAACAGTAGAATCGTTTCACCGGGGGAGTGAAAAGGTTTCATGCTAGGCTCATAACCTAGAGACAGCAAGTTCGATTCTTGCACCCGGCATACGTCTACCTCCAAAGGAAAGCCCCGGCAAGTTGCTGGGGCTTTTTGCTGCAAGGGCGGGCGATCGGCTTTAAAGTAGAAATCCCTCTGGCATTACCGCTAGGGGGATTTCATCGTACAATTGTGGGAGCGCGACCGTAGCGAGATATCAACTCAGTGCGATCGCTGATCACAATCTAGCAGAGGTAGATCGATGACTATAAGCATTTTCTCACAAAAACTTGCGATGGAGTTCCTTAGCTCAAAGGAAGCATTCCCAGTTGACTTAGACGACGCTTGGGTCTGGCTTGGCTATGCCAAGAAGCGAAATGCCAAAGACACTCTTTTTTCACAGTTTGAAGAGGGTACAGACTTTTCGCGCTCAAGCACCAAAAGTCCTGCTGGCGGGCGTCCTAGGCAAACCATCATGCTAACTGTGGATTGTTTCAAGACGCTTGGGATGATCGCCTTGACACCTCAAGGGAGGGCGATCCGCAAATACTTCTTGGAGTGCGAGAAAATTGCCAAAGAGTCTGTCAGGGTTAGCAATCCTAAAACTGCCTATCTTGAGTCTTTGATTTTGGCAGAACCCCGCGATTGGTCTAGACGCTTTTCTGCTGAGTGGGAGAAGGAAGCCTGTCGAGTAACTGGATATCAGTGGAGCTATCGTTGTTTTGCTCAGTTCATTAATGAGTTTGTCTATTCGCATTTTCCAGTAGAAATGCTTGATCGGCTTGACGTGGTAAACCCGTTAGGAGAAAACGGACGCAGGCCAAATAAGCAGCATCAGCACTTTGCCCCAGATGCCGATGAAAAGGGCTTGCAAATTCATATTGATACCGTGCTGCTCTTGATGCAAGTTTCAACCTCCCGAGCCGAATTGAGAAGGCTTGCTGCTGCAAAGTTCGGAGGAACGATTCAGCCGTTCTTTGAATTCAGCCGATAAACGCGATCGCCCCAAGTAGAAACCCAACAGAAAAGCCCCGGCAACTTGCCGGGGCTTTTTGCTGCATGGTCAATCTTATGTAAGACTTCTTTCAGAAATCAGCTACTTACATAAGAAAAAAGCGCAAGCTAACGCATCCCATATATACCAAGGGTTTTAGCCATTTAGACCCTTGACTAGTTGCCAGATACGCAACGGGTCAAAGACCTAGAATCCTTGGTAGCTATGGGTTCTATTTAGTCCATAAAAGGACTGGACTAATCCTGGACTAGAACACCAATTTTACACAACATTTTGGGGATCTAACTTGACATCTCCCAATCCACTGCACTATATTAGGAGATAAGAAACGAGTCCAACACAGCTCAGTAAAAAGCGGAGAACTAATGAAAAACTATTTTGAATTTCGAGACCCCCAGTTTGTTTTTGAGATTCCCGAAGACGTAGTCGTGCAACGTAGTGAAGTTCAAGCCTTTTGTGAGGGCGCAGAAGTTTATGGCAAAAATGGAGAAGTCTGGATGGTGGATGGCGACCGTATGCTCGCCACCCATACTTATGACCGCCATTTTGTCAATGAGGATTGGGATAGTGTACAGCCTCCCACTTTTCGAGTTTTCCTTGAATTTTTAGAGGAATTTGATTTTACTCCTATGGATAGGGAATTTCCGAAAAAGCCTATCATTATTCAAGTCCAGTGGGGTAACAGACAGGGCAAAGGGATTGTCTACTCCTATTCTCAAAGGGCGTGGTTCTTGCGGGGTACTACTACTAGGTATGACACCTTAGCTAGTCTAATTGAGGCTATTATCCCTAGATGGAAAGGGCTAAATTTGTCCGGTGCAGACTTGATGGGGGCTGACCTCAGAGGCGTAGACCTGTCTGAAGCTAACCTTGAGGGTGCTAATTTGAGAGGCGCTAATTTGAAGGGCGTCAAAGTAAAAGGCGCTAACTTTGAGGGGACGGATTTACGCTATACAGACGTGTCGAGTGCTGACTGCGAGGGATCTGAGTTTGCTGGAGCGATTTTGCCATTCTCTAAGATGCGTGGCGACTTATGACTAGAAGAAATCCCAAACCAGGCGATCGCGTTCGCCCTCGCGACAAGACCAGTCAGACCAAAGGCTACATTGATCCAACCTCGTCCATTGCTCAAGGTCACGTCATAGTCAGGGACGCAGTAGACGACGTCATAATCGGCTATGGCACATGGGAAGAGCTGCGCAAGACATGGCTCCTCATGAAATCCGTCAACACTCAAAGGAGGGTTCTGACCATGCCCCTACTCATCGACAGCGAATTGGTAAGGCTGGCAGCGGAGCAAGGGCGATCGCCTGAAGCTGTAGCCATTTCCATTCTGAGAAGTGCGATTGTCCCCAAATCTAAAAAGCCCTGATGAAAAGCGGATTTTCGTACTATGGCGGCAAGGCAAAAATGGCACGGCACATAATCCCCCTGCTGAATGAGATTCCACACACTGTATACTGTGAGCCGTTTTGCGGCGGCGCGTCGGTACTCTTTGCCAAAGAAAAGCGCTCGGTTAGCAACAATAACGACTACCGAGAAATTATCAACGATACAAATGACTGGGTAGTCACCTTCTACCGGGTTGCCAAGCTGCAAAAAGATGAGCTGCTGAGGTTGATTGACGCCACCCTCTACAGCCAAAGCGATTACAGCAAAGCTAAGGCGATTTTGAAAGCGTCAGCAGGCCATGATGACCTAACGATCGCATGGGCGTTTTATGTGCAGGCTCAAATGAGTTTTGCCCACAAACTTTTTGCAGGATGGGGCAGTAGCGTCAAAAGCGAAAGCCAAGTGGCTACTTGGAACAACAAAAAGCGATCGCTGGCAGCCGCTCTAGACAGGCTCTCAGAGGTGCATGTCTCAAGTGAGGATGCTATCAGGTGTCTTGAGCGCTGGGACTCACCGCACACCCTCTACTATGTCGATCCGCCATATGTGGGCACCGACCAAGGGCACTATGGCGGTTACACTGCTGACGATTGGCAAAACCTATGTGATGCCCTAGACAATTGCAACTCTTCTTATGTGCTCAGCTGCTACCCACAGGAAATTGAGCCTAAGTCCGCGCAACAACGACTTGAGGTGTCTACCCTTTGCTCAGCAAGCGGCAAAGGAAAAGTAGGGGTAGATAGGGGCACCTTCAGAACGGCAGATGAGATGGGCGATCGCGAGCGGACTGAAGTGCTGTGGGTATGCGATCGATCTAGCGGTATCCGGTCTGATTTGGTGAATATCGCAAGGCTAGAGCAGCTTTCGTTCTTGTGAAGCGCTAGTTGGCGATCAGGGCTTTGATTAGGTCAATTGCCCTGTCAACCCCAATGATGGCGGCAAAGACCATCAGAAACAGTAAGGCAATCCCCCAAAACCCTAGCCGGGAAAGTAGCCCTAACCAAAATTCCGCGCGCTGTAACTTGAACTGAGACTTCTCTTCATCAAGTTTGGCTTCTAATGCTTTGACCCGATCCTCTAGGGTGGCTACCTGCCTGCGGTCGGCATAGGTTTCAGATTGCTGGCTATACCGAAGTGCGATCGCCACGATGCTGTTAGCCCCGCCGTCAAAGAGCGACGAGCTGATCCTAGCGATCGCCCTCTCCATTTCTGCCAGTTCTCGCTCAACTGCCTTCATTTGCTCGTCTGACCGTGCCATACCGATTTGGATTTCACGGCTGCTGCCCGAGGTGCGACGGCTAACAATCTCGTTCAGAAGGCTTAGGAACTGGGCCTGCTCAGATCCCCACAAAGTTGCGTCTTTTTGAAATACCTGATTGACTCCTAGTTTCCTGAGAAATTGCACCACATGTCCGGCGCTACTGTCGTCCGAAATCCATACGGTCGGCGCATAGCGGTTCAATTCTTTGAGCCGACCACTAGCAAAAGCTACACCCGTTGGCGACTCCAACACCTCAACATCAATGCAGATTAAATATGGGGCTTCATTGCGGCTCAACCATGCGATCGCCTCGCCAGCGTCATGACAATGGATCAGTTCAACGGGGTAGCCTAGCTGCGGATGCTTGACGATTTGCAGCTGAAAGGAGGCAGCGTCAGCATCGGAATTGTCGATGAGCATTATGGTGGGAGTCATCAGAAAGCGCCCAAAATTTGGCTAGTTTTGATCCGTGCTTCAATCTCTGCGATGACACTTGAGGCGATCGCCTTCACATCACCGCTAGCCCCATTGACAATCACATCGCCAAAGGTCAGGTTCTGAGCTGCCCTAGGAGCGCGATCGCCGCCATTGGTATTGAACAACATCTTTTGCTGAAGTTGGTTAAGGATCAGCTCTGAGCTATTGGCAATTACAGCCGTCGCACCGGTGGGAGCTTGTGCCATCTCTTGAGCTAGCAGGGTGGGGATATGCCCCATCGCTCTACCCACTACGCTACGGTTTACGGCTGTCGATGGTGGTGAAACACTTGGGCGCGTCACGATGCCCGGTGCGCTTCTTTGAGCCACTACCGCGCTACTGCTCACAATGGAGCTGCCCAAGCTGTTCAGAATCCCATTGACCTTGCTGGCGATCGCAGAGAAGATTCCACTAATGGCACTCATGGCACTCTCTAACGCCGCCATGATACTAGCCCGGTGATTATGGACAGCAACACCAATCGCTACAATGCCCGCTGCTGCTGCAATAAAGGGCAGTGCCACGGCTAACGTCACGCCAGCTAAGCCCGCTGCGATCGCCGTGCCTATCATCCCTATCCCAGTCATCGCCACCCCAGTGAGCAGCCCGACCGTAGCAGGAATGAGTGCCATGCCCACCAATGCGATCGCCGCCCCTAAATCCAGACTCTGAACGATGCCCCTCAATACTTGACCCAAAATTGCCCATAGGTCTCCATTCGCCAGAACTGCCCCAATGCCAGCGGCTAGAGCATTCAGCCCCTCACCGATCGCCCGTCCTATAATTCCACCCACATCCGCGCCCCGCATGGCACTCAGCATCTTCTCAACAATGCCCATGTCGGCACCCTCTAGAGCTTTCATCGGCTCCATCAACCCTCTTAGCCATGCGTTCATATTGCGGATAAAGGCAGTCACATTCTGAATGCCCCTAGCCATCATTGTCACGCCCTCATCACCGTCTGCGCCTGCAATGCCCAGCAATTTTGACAGGGTAGAAATCAACCCATCCTTGCCAAAAATTGCTGAGGTGGCGATCTCAAACTGAGCAAAAACAGAGGTCAACCCGCCATCCATCTCGAATTCCCGTTCGTTCCCAAAATACCCAGTTAACGGATCTAAGAGGGCAGATTTAAACCCCTCAATCAGTCCCTTGGAACTGGCTATCATTGTCGCCATCGCTTCAGGAGGTATGGACAGCGCCGTTTTCAGCATCTCGACTCTTTGGATTGATGTGGCTTTTTTCCACGTAGTTCCTAGCAGGCGCTCCTGCTCGATCATGGAAGCCATCACCCCTGGGTTCTTCTGAAAAAATACCATTCGGTTCAGCTCTTTCAAAGAAGCCGCGCCGCCAATAGACTTGGCAATGGAATGGGTGGCTTTACCTACATCCACACCTGTGTTTTCAGCCCTAACCGTGGCAAATTTGGTTATTTCTTTTTGCGCCTCACGGAAGCCCTTAAGGTCAAATGAACCGTCTAAGGCTTTGAATGCGGGGACTAGGTCATCCATGATGCCGTTAGCCAGCTGCACAAACTGCGCTGTTTCACCGGGCAACGCTGCCGCGACTAATGACATCTCCTTGCTGAATTCCTTTATATATGACGTTGAGGTGTCAAAAGACAGCCCCGTCAACTTCATAAAATCTCCAGCGGTTGCTGCTCTAGCCACCGTCCTGTCCATGGCGTCAGAGAGTCCAGAGCCAATCGAACGGGTGAGACTTCCCACTGTTGAAGCGATCGCATTGAACGCGCCACCCATAGCGCTTGCCATCAGATTACCGCTCAACACCGACCCGCTCATTGACGAGCCTAGGGAGCTAAACGCCGCCTTAGTCCTGTCATCAGCCAGAAGCGTGGTGATGACTTTGTTTACTGCCATGCCAATAATCCTCAGATATAAAATAAGCGCCCTAGGCTTAGGTGCTTTGCCTAATCCCTAGAGCGCGATCGCCTCAACTCAAAATGGCTCAAGCCCAGACGATATCGTCCACTGTGAAACTTACCTTAAACTCAACTACGGCGTTACCCTCGCCAGTGTCTATACTTTCCATCACGCTATATTCCTTCACCCGAGCGCCTGAGATATTCCAAGCCCGCTTACCCCTCAGCAGTAGCTCACCCTCGCGCTTTACCGGGCGCACCGTTAAGGTCATCTCATTGCCAAATTTAGCCGTTTGGATGGCTTGATAGGCTGAAATGTCCTCACCCAGCTCAGGATCGAAAGGGCGGCTAAATTCCACATCAGCGAACTCACTCGTTCCCGTGCGGGCATACCGCTTGCGTGAGGTCAGGCCATCCGAGTAGACGGGGCGCGATTGCGTTTCCTTCACGCCACTAAACTTAGTCCAGTAGCCGGGTATGCCCTCAATCGTTAGCAGGGCGTCAGCATTGGTAAGCGGGTTCTTTGGTGCTAATTTCATGGGGTTTCCTTCTCAAGTTTTCAAAATCAAATGATGCGATCGCCCCTAACCCTAGATGACCCGCGCCGCTTCAGATGCCGCTGCCACTTGACCAATGCCTACTCGAAAGGTGCGAATCAACAGCTTTTCAAGGATCGGAGAGGTGGCGCAGTACGCCTCTAGTACAACGTTGCCATTGTCCAGATCTGCCGGGTCGTTGTTGGTGAAGTCGCAGACGACCTCAAACGCTTGACTCTCCGTCTCACCAAATAAGGCGTCAGAGAGCCAGAAGCGCCGCAAAACCGACCGGGTGGTTTCGGTCAATCTGTGGAAGAGGATACCCCGCCCGTCTACGATATTGAAGATCTCATTATCAAAGGCAGCTCTGAGAGTCCCATTGATAGCGTTCATGATGACTCTGGTGTGCAGAAACTTGTACGAGGGGTCGGCACTTCGAGTACGCGCCGCCCATACGACAGTCCCAACATTTCTCAACGTCCTCACTAGGTTGATGCCCAGAGGATTCAGCACGCTCTGTTGAGCCGCCGTGAATTTCTGGGTCACCCCGACTATGCCCTTCCCTTTATATTTGATGCCAGCGGGCGGTTGCTGGTAGCCTTGTTCACGGTTACGCAGGGTAGCGATGCCCGCAACGTAAGCGGATGGCGGTACATCGGTCAGTTCTAAATCCCGAACGTACGGCGCGTAGAACACTAAATGGCCTTGGGGAGCTGTATAAGCCCCACCCTCAATCTGTAGAGGCAAGATACCTGAGTAAACGGGTTGCCCACAATCAACCATCGCCAGCCAGTCAAACTCTTTATCAGAGCAATGAGCCAGCATCGCAGTAGCTACTGAGAGCCGCTGTGAGGGAACAGCGATCGCCTGAAACGCTTGGGGCGCTATCAGGTATCCCTGCTCCCAAGCATCGTCTGGGTCGTAAGAATCCTCAATGCAAGAAACGAAATCGTTGAACTGAGGGGTCAGAGGGGTTGCAGCGGCGATCGCCAGGTTAGCGGATGCAGTCGTTACGGTTAGAGCTGCTGTCGATACTCTGGCAAAAATTCGTAGAGCCGAGGTGGAAGCCTCAACAGCAATCCCAGACACAGCAGCACCTACAGGTGATAGGGCGATCGCCTGTATGAGGGAATCTCTCACCCCTTGGATTGTTGGCGCTGCTGCAATGAGAGCTGAGACGCTTACCCCATTAATGACGATGACCAAAGTGCCCGCCGCTGCCGCGCTAACGGTGACGGTGAACGATGGGGCGATCGCAGTTCGGCTAAAGAATAGCTTCCCATTCGTGTCATTTCTGAAGTACAGCCGAACACTGTTGGCGCTGGGCGATAGTCCGAATTGGTTGGTAAAGTCGGTAAGGGACGTTACCAAAGTAGGCACTGCAAAAGCGCCAGACTCCGCACTGCCAATCATGTACACGGTGTTAAAAGAGGCCAGCTCTGGCGTCCGAAAGCCCGCCACGTCTTCGGTTAGGAAGACACCCGGCCTCGTTATGTTTGCGAAAATCGTTGATACCATCGCTATCCTTTTTACTGCTTTAAGGTCTAGTTACTAGGGGCATGGCGTCCGGCTAAGAACGCCATATTTTAGGCTTAAGTCAGTAAAATGCGCCCCAAGTTCAACCGATTTTTCAGCACCAGCTGAGGGAACACCGCTACTTCAAACACCATCGCTGTAGCGGTATCGCTGGCGATCTGACCCACCACCACGTTTAGCCCGCTCATCGCTTGGGTTTCAGAGGTTTGCCTGGTGTACAAATCAGCAGATTGAGTGTCCATGGCATAGGCAACGTTAGCAGGGCAACTATTATCACCCACGACTGGCCTGCCAGCGTACTGATAGACGTTGTAGCCTAACGATGCCAGCAACGCCGCTTGACCCGTGAGGATGGCATCTTTGGGGTTGGCAATATAGGCCGCTTCATAACGTGCCAAGAACGTTGGGTTGCAGACTATGAGATCAAACAGCCCGTTCGCAGTCGTAACCCCATTTTTGAGGTTGCGAAACAGGGTTTCTAGAGCCACGGGCGAAGCGTCAATAGATGCAATAGTAGCCGTCTGTTGGCTTGACACCCAACCCTCCTGCCCTGCCGTAGCTGGGTTCAGTCCAGCGTATGCGCCAGTGCCTAGCGCGGCAGTCCCCAAACCGACCATTCCACCCGTTGCCGTGCTTCCTACGCCTGTGTATAGGTTCTGACTGACAGATAACATGATTCGTTGAATGGCGACATCAACGTGAGAACGAAACAGATCGGTTAACGGCTCGACCCCGATCGCTGCGGCCTGCGTGACGTCATTTTTTGTGAGTCGAATGGTATGGGCGAACCGCGCCGCCCCGATAGCGAGGGAAGCGCCTACCACGGTGTCGCTGGAAGGTGCGGGCGCGGCTGCTAGCCCACTGATACCAGCGGCGGCGGTCGTAGTTACATCGACATTCCATTTCACATTGTCCTGAAAAGCGGATCGCTTGGTCAAGATAGACAACAGTGGAAAGTTTGACTGACGTAATGCGACTAGTCCGGCTTCAATGGACTCCCTGAGAACTGAAATCGGCGTCATCAAGTTGGACATAGGAGGAATGCCTTAATTTATTCATGAGTTTGCCTTCATATCAGCGAGGAAGTGCTCTAACTGTTGCTGCTCTGAAGGCGCTGTGGGCGTTTCGGTGCCGGGTTTCTGGGCGGCACCTTTGGAGAACTCAATAGTGGGCTGAGCCAAGAACTTCCCGCCCCCAGAAGTGTTGAAGGTTGCGATCGCCTCTTCGAGAGGGATAATATCCCCAGTTCCCGATTTGACATAGACCGTATCGCCATCAGCCACTAGGTTAGTCCCGTGTTGAGCCTTGAATAGAATCTCGTACGAGTGTTTGTCAACTGATTGACTAGAGTAGGCAGAGAGCGCAGAGGTCTTGACCGCCTCTTGGCGGCGTGACTCTGCCGCTTCTAACTGCTGAGTCATCTGCCCCAACTTGGTTTCGAGCGACTTCAGCGTAAGCTTTTGCTCGCTCGTAGGTTCAGGAGGTGCGGATTCAGTTGGAGGTTTGGGAGGTTCCGTTGGCGGCGTGATCTGCTTTGAAAGCTTTGCCGCTAGCCCGTTCAATGCGGTGTTGAACTGTTCTGTTAGTTTTGCCTCAAACGCTACTGGGTCAAAGTCCATTGCTCTTTCGTCCTAATGAGAGGGTGTGAAACACTGTGCATTTTGGGCAGTTGCACACAAACTGTTTTGGCATTCCTTCTAATGGACTGTACGCAACTCAACAGCTATAAATACGGTTTAGGTATGAACGGCTGCTGGTTGCCTTGCTAGATTGCTAGCACATAAAGACTATCACTTGTTCATCGCTGCGTTAAAACGCGACTCAATATATGTCGGTGGGACATACAGCTTATAGATAGCCATGATCTCGATTTGGAGTTTGTCCTTTCTCAGCACCTCGCCCGACCGATAGACGCATCGCTGGGTTTGGCTGTCTAGCAGTTCCACCCCTTCATAGATGAGACAGCCGTTCTCAGCGCGGCAATTCTCAAACAGTGGGTCAGAGTCAGCAGTCGTAGGGAATGCTGACCCAATTGCTTCTTTAACCTCGGGTCGAGCCGCTGCGATCGCATCAGCAATCACCTTCTGATCAGCCAAGCGTTTGGCGGAATCCTCAGCATTAGGATCTTCCTCGCTCTTGTGATGAAAGGTAATCCCATCGCCAGGTTGCGCCGCTGCCACAGGGGGGGCGATCGCCTCTGGTTCAGGTTCACCATTGTTGGGAGAAAACGGGTCTGGCTGTTGCTCGTCCTCCGATGGTTCTACAGGGTTGGGTTTGGGTTTCAACTTCATAGTCTGTGAGCCTCTTGTTTAATGCTTGAAGGGCTTCCAAAGCCTTTAAGTGAGCCGCTTGGGTGTCTTTAAGGGCGGAATACGTCATGCGCTAATGTTAGCTCAAATCCTTGCTGTCACTAACTCCATCCCTTTACTACCGAGGTATGGCCTGCACTGTCCACTGAGTCAATCGTTAGAACTTGCTTCCCTTTGATGCTGACGCTAGACGTGTCGGTGAATGCGACAGCCCCCCTGAACGTAGTTGCCACCGCACCCAAACCGTTATAGGGCTGCGTGATGACTGCCCCTGTCTCTAAAAAGATGGTGGGCGCTCTGATGGTTATGCTCGTTGGCGTCATCGTGATAGACACGGCGCTAGATGTTTCAATGGTGGTCAGCACTTTGGAACTCAAAAGGGTTTCACCATCAGCCAAAATCTCATAGTCGGTGGCTGCTGTATGCCTCACGGTGCCGTCAGTTGCACTCCACCGATCCTTAGCTGCGATCGCCTTGCCTAATGGTGGATTCGTGAGATTCTGAACAGGCACATAGAACGACTGGTTTTCATCCCCGTCGATCGCCAAAATAATGACGCTATCCCCAATATCAGGCAATGGCTCGTCGTTGCCCGATTCGCTGATCCTTGGAAACCAGTAGCTCATCACATCCGGCTTGCTGCTGACGACTACCCTAATCCGCCGCTGATTCTCTGGGTCGTCGTTGTCCACACAGACGGCGAACGTGGCAGATAGTGACTTTTCGAGCAGGGAAGTAACCGTGGGGAGTGTCGATTGAACTTTGGAAATTAGGCCGATAAAGTCGATTTCTGTCATGGGTTTAAGTAGGTATGCGGCCTAAATTAATTGCTCTGGCTCTTCTAAGCCGTTGCTAACCTCGTCTATCAGCCGAATAACTATGGTGTCGTCACCGGGCGTCAGATCAGCCCGCCCTAACCTGACCTCTGCCCTTTCCTGCTTATCGATCGACCATCTCAATTTAAGGTGGTTGCCCAGAACGGTATGAGCATCCTTCAGAGGCGTGGGAAGCCCTTCCCCCGAATGAATGGATTGGGATACCTCTTGAATGGCGAGATCCAGAATATCGACTAGCTGCCGCCGCCTATCACGTTTTAGTTTCATCGGTGGCGATCGCTCCTTTTTTCACGGCTCTATAGTAGGCGTCATTGATCAGAAATCGCATTAGGGTAGAGCGCTCCCTTTGTGCAGCCTCACAGAGGCTATCAAGCTTTTTTAACTCATCCTCTTTCATTCTGAGGGCAATAAGTTTCGTTTTCAGTTCCCCTGCTGGTTTCAACTCACTCATCA
>Ga0335395_10000819_pt1 | contig 19675 bp, 20 predicted proteins | sample MAT02_FD_205744 | JGI IMG/M metagenome (GOLD analysis project Ga0335395, IMG submission 205744) | Freshwater microbial communities from Lake Fryxell liftoff mats and glacier meltwater in Antarctica - MAT-02 (spades assembly) (version 2) ...
CGGCTGCCAACAACCCTCAACCGAGATATCGACACGCTGCTGCCGCTTGAAGGCTGGCAGGCGATCAACCGCTGAGATTCAGCACATCTGCAGCTGCGCCGCTAGGTGGCGTGGGCGGACGCTTACCCATGGTTCGGCTTCCCTTCGCGCGCATTGCCGGCTGCTTTTGCTGCGGCGCGTTCCGCCTTTGAGAGTGGTGTGATGTCGTCCCTGTGGTGCCTTGGCATACAGCACCAGACGCGCCTGGATCGGGTTGCTTCTCACCAGGTCGAACACGCCCAGATCGCGGGCACACGATTGCGCGACGAGCGGATAAAGTGCGCGGCAAGGCACCCACTGGTCGAGCGCATCAACGACGTCCGCCGGCTTCACGTGCGTGCGATGACGCAAGCGGGTGAGAGTATAGGAAATTCAAACACCCTTTTCGGGCAGCCTGCGCGGTAGCCAGAGGCGGTGCAAGCGTCGGTTTGGCCTTGGTTGGGGCGTCATTGCAGAGCGTTTGGGCGGGTTGATGGGTGTTCGGCAGCGCCGGCGGGGCGTCACGCGGCCACAGCGGGTGGTGCGCGCACTGCCGGCCGATAGTGCGCCTCCTCCATCGCGGCGTGTTTCGCGAAGCGGTCGAGGATCTCGCGGATGGCTGTGGGTTCTTCGATGCTGGCGACGATGCGCACCGGGTTAGGGCAATTCAAACGCCCTTTTCGAACAGTCTGGCGAGTAGGCGGCGGTCGCGCAAGCGCCAGTTTGGGCGCAGATCGGATGTTCGTGAGTGGAATTTCGGCATCGCGGGGGCGCGGCGCCTCAGCGTCCGTGGCCATTTCTCGCTGATTCCCGACAGCGGGCCGAGCACGGCCCTGCGGGTTCGTTGCCGCCTCGTGTGGTCTTGCCTTGTTTCGCCTTCGGCCCTTCGACTGCGCTCAGGACAGGCTTCGTGGCCGGCGGGGTGTCACGCGGCCACAGCGGGCGGTGCGCGCGCTGCCGGCCGGTAGTGCGCTGGCTCCATCGCGCCGTGCTTTGCGAAGTGGGCGAGAATGGCTCGGATGGCGGTGGGTTCTTCGATGCTGGCGACGATGCGCACCGCGCCGCCGCAGTGGCCGCACGTGCTCACGTCGATGTTGAAAACGCGCTTGAGGCGCTGTGCCCAGGTCATCGCACGCCGGCGCTCAATGGGGCTGCGGTCGTCGATGTTGGCCCCGGCCGATGCCACGTCGGTGGCTGGCCGTTTGCCGCGCCCCGATGGCGTCAGCTGCGCGCGCAACTTCGCGTTTGGCGCAAAGACGCCGTGGAAGCGGGTCAGGTGGGCGCGCGGTGGCGGTACCAGGGCCGCGAGTTTGGCGATGAAGTCCACCGGCTCAAACTCCACGTGCGTCGTGCCGTTTCTCCACGGCGTCTTGAGCTGGTAACGCACCTTGCCCTGCGGCGAGATCGATAGGCGCTTCTCGCTGATCGCCGGGCGTGCAATGTACCGGCACAGGCGCTCGAGCTTCTGGCTCTCGTGCGCTTCGGCGGCGACGCCCGCATGCAGCGAGAAACCGCCGACCTTGCCGGCATCGCCTTCGGGCGAGCCGTTATCGGCGGGGATCGTCTGCAGCGTCGCGACCTTGCGCCCTGCGTGCTTGCCGGTGGCGATGCGGTAGGTGATCGAACTCATCCGCAGCGCGTCCAGGCCGTCGTCGCAGCCTGCGCGGTCGGACAGGAAGGCGGATTCGTCCTCGCCTTCGAGCCAGCCTTTGCGAACCAGATGGCGGCACACACGGTGCGCGATCTTGCCGGCCAACTGCGTCAACTGCGCGGACGTCGGCGCGCGGGCGCGATGCAGGCGCGGTTTGCGCTGTGGTTGCTCGACGTTCTCGTACACGCCATCAAGCTGCTTGAAGGCGCGACTCAGGCTGTCGAACTGGCTTGCCTCCCGGTAGCTGCGACCATCGATGCTGCTTTCAACCTGGCTGGCTCTGCCCAGCGCGTCGTAGCTGCAGCCGCGCGACAGCGCACCCGCGCCGGTCATCGTTACCGAGGCCGGCGCGCCGATGCCATTGGGGGCGGTATCGAACTCGCGTGGTGGGGCGGCACGGCCGCGCGCGGGACCTGCGTCTTGCGCAGTGCCACAGCGACGGCCTCCTGCGCAGGCGTCAGTGTGGTTTGAAGCCGGTGCGGCGTATGGCTACGATCCTCGACGCTGTCGCGCTTGCGCCATTTATAAATGGTTTGCGCGGTAACCCCGAGCGTTCCGCGAGCGCCGTTCCGGCATCACCGCTGGCCTGGATTGCGGCCCGAACCTTCGGCGTCGTTGTCGCTTGCTTGTGAAGATGAATCAGCATGGTGGCGCCCCGTCCCGAAGTTCCCTCAGAACCGATCTTGCCATGAACAGCGCTGATCGCCGAGGGGAAATGTGATCATCCGGGATGGAACACTTAGGTTACCGAATTCTGTTTCCGAGAATGGACGCGCATCATATGGCCGACTAGAATCCCGCTTCACATGCTATCCGATCATATTGGGCCCTGTCGGAGCAATATGGTTGCCAGAAGTACCCATTGTGTCAAACTTAGGCCTTTAAAAATTCGGTCAGATCATCCTGATCTTTACCTTCAAAAACAACCTCAATCTCATCAATGGCAGAATTGCTGAGAATCAACTGGGAATCGTAGTACTGGGCAATGGTAGAAACCTGAACTTGTCGAATACTACCCAAGAAATTACTAGCAAAAGCGAGCGGATCTACTCCTGAGGCGAGGAGTTTCCCATAGTCCATGCAAATCGCCATGTTTGAACCTCCAAATACAAGAAGGGAACCTAGCTCATTTATATCAATGCCCAAGTGAAAATCTTGGCGTCGCTCAGAAAGTCGCGATGATAGACAGTACGACCCATTCTCGAGCAAGAAAGTGATACCATACTTTTCTCCAAGGGAATTAAGGCTCTCGATCGCCATCTTTGCCGAGCCCCAGAAGCTCGCATTTTGAATAGGATCATATCTCCAACCAGGGTACATATAGCCAGGGTGTACAGTCACAAGATGCGCGCCCAAGCCATTCGCAAGCCTAGCGACTTTCTCAGTGACCTTCAGAGCAAATTGTTGGACTTCTGGAACCAAAGAGCAAATATTTATGTCATAAAAGACATTGTGGAGACTAGCCCTTACATTGTTTTCTTTAAGACGATGCCGGAGGCGCACCATACGACTTGCGTCCAACTCTGAGTAAAGGTTTGGGAATTGGTCAGGGATAAGTTGAACGGCTGGAACGCCATGGTTTCCGGCAAAATCGATCAGAGACTCAAAGTCTCTTCCGTAGAAACCAGCTGCATACGAAACTGATTTAAAAAACTTAGTCACTATCCTCCTTCCAAGACAAAAACCAACTCCAAGCGTCTGCGCTAGAACTCGTTAGCTGCGAAAACGCGCCAATAATTGTAACCCCAAACGCCAGATTTAGCGCACTTAAAATGGCCACTACAATAACTGCAAAACGATAAGTTGAAGAGAATACCTTCGGTCGAGATCTCATTATAAAGAATGAAGCCAAGAGGAAAAGAACTCCGAGATAGTTGTCAAGAAGGAACGAAGCATCTGCACTGTAAAGGAAAATGTCAACAGCAAAGAGGGCTCCTAAACCCATCAAAAGGTAGTTGACTGTTTTCAGAACCACTGTTGGGCCGACGATAGTAAAGTCCGTTCCAACAAAAAAATGCTGAAATTTTGGAGCTAATAGTGACTTGTCCGTTCGTTCAGCATCGACTCTCAGTATAAATTTTGATGGATCAAACTGGTCTATGAGCGTTTGAGAATAGGATGCTGCCCAATACTGTGATCTTACGGATCTGGTATCTGCAGTTGAACGCGCCTCGTTCCAACCACCTTCAGAATTGATAAGTCGATTGGAGTAAAGAATGCCATCCGCAATTGTTCTGCTAAAAAAATCATCTAGCCAGAGCGCTAAGGCGGAGATAACTGATGAGTGGCGGGAGTGTTGCCACATAGTCCCTGCCAAAGATGCAGTTTCATCTTCCCAATGTGAATTCTGAAGGAGATAGGCTTTAGCCTCAGCTACACGTTCATCCTCTTTTCCTTCAAGAAGGTAATGCAGTGATATGAGCGCGTAGGCGGTAGCAGTCGGCGATAATGCCCCGTTCGGCTCAAGACTCCACCCTCTCTCCTTGAAGGAGGACAGTATCCAGGTCTTTGCACCGACCAACAATGGATCAGAAGTGTTACGGTTATTAAGGGCTTGCACAGCACTGAAAGTTGAAAAAATGTCCGACACCGCCCCCTTAATTGCTCCCCATCCGCCGTCGTCGTTTACCTGACTCGATAGCCAAGTTTCCATCTTTCTTCGCTCATGGCCGAGCTCTCGCTCACGTCCAACACATCTCAACAACATTAATGGAAAACCAACGAACCTGAGCTTCGGGCCTCGCTGCTCGAGGTGCTGGCTCCAGTTTTCCCTGATATATTTTATTCCACTTTCAATAATCCTGGAATGCTCATCAGCAGCGATGGCCAAGACAAAAATTGCTTCTGCCGTATTAACCAACGATCCGGCTTGGCTAGGAGTCAATCCCCAGCTTCCATCCGGATTCTGGCACTGCGCTAGCCACTTGGCCGCTTCTCGAATTTGTTCCTTGTATGCCATCGTCCCACTTCCGTTGGCCATTGGCCATTGATAGCTTAGCGCCATGATGAATGATTCTTAATTTGCCGCTCAATGGCAATATCTTAAAGAAATATTTTACCGAACCTGTACCAGCTTGCATATCTCCAACTTTGGCCGACGTGATCGGACTGTGTCGAACAAGTGAGCGATAAGGTCCATACTGAGTGGGTACATTTGCTTCATTCATCCAGCCCAAGACCGCCCCAGCTTTGCTCCAGAGTATAGGAAATTCAAACGCCCTTTTCGGGCAGTCTGCGCGGTAGCCAGAGGCGGTGCAAGCGTCGGTTTGGCCGTGGTTGGGACGTCATTGCTGAGCGTTTGGGCGGGTTGATGGGTGTTCGGCAGCGCCGCTCGTGGCGATTTTCCGCCGATTCCCGACAGCGGGCCGAGCGCGGGCCTGCGGATTCGTCGCCGCTGCGTGTGGTCTTGCCTTGTTTCGCCTTCGGCCCTTCGACTGCGCTCAGGACAGGCTTCGTGGCCGGCGGGGTGTCACGCGGCCACGGCGGGCGGTGCGCGCGGGGCGGGTCGGTAGTGCGCTTCCTGCAGCGCGCCGTGCTTTTCGAAGTGGGCGAGGATGGCGCGGATGGCGGTGGGTTCTTCGATGCTGGCCACGATCCGTAGCGTGCCGCCACAGTGGCCGCACGTGCTCACGTCGATGTTGAAGACGCGCTTGAGGCGCTGTACCCAGGTCATCGAGCGGCGCTTTTCGTCGGGGCTGCGGTGATCGCTGTTGGCCCCAGTCGACGCCTCGTCCGTAGGAGGACGTTTGCCGCGCCCCGATGGCGTCAGCTGCGCGCGCAACTTCGCGTTTGGCGCAAAGACGCCGTGGAAGCGGGTCAGGTGGGCGCGCGGTGGCGGCACCAGCGCGGCCAGCTTAGCGATGAAGTCCACCGGCTCGAAGTCCACGTGCGTCGTGCCGTTCTTCCACGGCGTCTTGAGCTGGTAACGCACCCTGCCCTGCGGCGAGATCGATAGGCGCTTCTCGCTGATCGCCGGGCGCGCGATGTAGCGGCACAGGCGCTCGAGCTTCTGGCCCTCGTGCGCCTCGGCGGCCACGCCCGCATGCAGCGAGAAGCCGCCAACCTTGCCGGCGCCGCCTTCCAGCGAGCCGTTATCGGCGGGGATCGTCTGCAGCGTCGCCACCTTGCGCCCGGCGTGCTTGCCGGTGGCAATGCGGTAGGTGATCGAACTTATCCGCAGCCCATCCATACCGTCATCGCAGCCGGCGCTATCTGACAGGAAAGCAGATTCGTCCTCGCCTTCAAGCCAGCCCTGGCGCGCCAGGTGACGGCACACACGGTGCGCGATCTTCTCAGCCAGGTGCGTCAACTGCGCGGACGTGGGCGCACGGGCGCGATGCACGCGCGGTTTGCGCTGGGCTTGCTCGATGTCCTCCTGATACACGCCGTCGAGCCACAGCATGTGGAAGTGGATATTCAAGTTGAGCGCGCTGCCGAAGCGCTGGATCAGCGTCACCGCGCCGCACTGCGCGGTGCTCCGCTCGACGCCCGTCTGAGCCGCCAACCCTCCTGCGTTCACGCGATGCACGATCCCCAGCGCAGGGCCGATGGCTTCGGGCGGCTGGCGAACAGGAAGCGCAACGGCACCAGGACACTCAGCACCCATTGCCGCACCGGCCGCGGGCCGAACACCTCCTCCACCCGATGCCGCGCACTCTCAGCCATGCGTCGCGCGCCGCAGCTCGGGCGAAACCCGCGCTTCTTGCAGGAAAACGCCAGCAGCCGTTACTCCGGGCTTCCTGCCCTACGCCCTTCGGGCCAGCCTACGGCTGTTCAAATTCGTTCCAGACGAATTTGTCCGCATGGCACTGCTCGCACACCACGCGCAGGAAGCCGTGCTCGAGCACGCCGCAGCGCAGGAACGCCTCGAACTCCTCGCGCACGTACTCGGGCAGCGAGCGGTCTTGCGCCGCAAGACGCGCGATGAAATCCGGGTAGTGCGCCTGCACCCGCGCGCACAGCAGCGTGCGCTCGGGCGCATGCCGCGCGTAGGTCGGCGCGGCCGGCAGCGCGGTCGGTGCGGCGCTGGCAACGCGCTGCGTTGCGCGCCCCTCCCGTGCGGTGAGGTGCAGCACGAAACGCTCCTGTACAGCGACGGCTGCAAAGCGTTTCGCGCGGCCTCATCGCCGCCCATCGGCGTTTGTCCCGTACACGGGTAGGACATCGGCGCGGCGCAGCGTAGAACATCGCCAGCCTGTTGCTGTTGTCCGAGCCCCCTCCTCTCCGGAGGCGAGCCCGGTTGATGAACGCGCTGGATCCGCTCGATGCGCGTGCGTTGAGGCGCTGGAGGAGACCTTCGGGGCGCGCCGCATCCAGGAGAGCTGAGGGGCAACTGCTCGCCAACCAGCCAGCGCCAAAGTTCGACGCCCCTTTGCCCATCGCCGGCCAGGTCGATGCGCGCAGTACGGCCAGTTGCAGCGCCTACCGCAACGTCACCTATCTCCGCTACGACTATGAATGCGCAAACGGTGCCGTCGGCAATGGGCCTAGAGGATGTATCGAAGTTTCCGAATCTGCTCAGGGAACTCGCCCGGCGCGGCTAGTGATGCCGACTTGAGCAAGGTGGCTGGCGAGAAATTTCCTGCGGGGACTCAATGAGGCCGATGCCGTCGCAAAGACGGCCCAGAACGTAGGGCGGAAGTAGCGCAACGGATCCCGCCGCACGCGGGGGGGGAAATCAACGCACGTCCAGTCGAGCACAGGCTGGTCGACGAGCGCAGGCGAGATATCTCCCGCCCTACGGCTCTGGCCTGGCTCCCGCGCGGACGACAAGAACTTACTCACTCCCCCATCGTTTCGCCGCCAAGTCTGCGCTGCTCACGCAGGTGCGCATCGAGATCGAGAATGATCTTGACGGCAACAAGCAGGAGCAGCGCCCATACAGGCGATTCGATCCGCAGAATTGCCAGGCCACCTATCCACACGACGACGTGCAGCAGTACCACCCGTGCGTAGGGTTGAATCATCAGCTTGTCCAAATCCGCTGTTCGATACTCGCCACGGCGGATGTAGTTCCAGCTGAAGGAAAAAAGGTGGCTTGAGGCCAGAAAGGCGACTGGAATCCAAAGCCCAAGATCAGTGATGCGCGTGACCCACAGCCCAGGCGTAAAGATCTCGGCGATGCCGCCTGATCGGCCTTCGACGAACGTCTGGTGCATGAAGGCGCCGTGCCCGGCCGTGAAGATGCCGTAGTGCACGCAGAAGGCCGGCACCATCACCACCTTTTGGAGCCAAGAAAAAAAGCTTCCGGGGTCAACCATCGCCATCCGCATGACATTTATGACTCCGATGACCACGTTCTCGACCCAGAACAGCAAGATCAGCGGATAGACGGGCCAGCCAAGCACGAGCACGCCGTACAGCGGAGCAAGGTTCGCCAGCACCAACGCGAGGGCGGATGGCCAACGCGGGCCCAGCGCGCGCCTGGCGTAGTGCGAGATACCTGAGACAAGCGATTGGCGGGTTGATTGCACGAATGTCCTCGGGCACGTGGAGCGACGACCGGGCCCGGCACGCTGACACGCGGCAACACGATCAGACGCACTCTGGCTTCGGCTAGAACCGAAACTTCTCCTGCAGCAACGGCTTCCACCCGACCCCTTTGCGATCGCCATCGAGCAACTCCCGCTCGACGATCTTGCCACCGTTCGCGAAGCAATCGCTACGGGTTTCGGCATCCCCGGCCGTCGACAACTGCGCAAACGGCGGACTGGGCGGCCGTCCGCAGCAAGCGCGGGCCTCACTGGCGCATCGTGGTCCCGTCGATCAGCCAGCGTCCGTCCTGACACATCAAAAGGTCGTGCCCTTCACGCTCTGATCGGGGTTGGCGAAATTCAGTCAGGCACGATCACCGACCGGGGTGCCGGCCAGTCTCTGCACGTCGGCAGGGGTGACATGGCTTAGAAAACGAAACCTGGAAGTCAATGGGGGTCGGGCCGAGCTTTGTAGCACTTGAGAGCCGCAATGAGGTCGAGCGCGGCGACACGGTCAAGTCCGACTTCTTAGCATCCGTGCCGGTCATGGGCTGCCCGCCCGCCGCACCACCCGGCCCACCGTGGTGAAGTGCACGCCGAAGTAGTGGGCGATCTGTGCGTAGCTGTATTCGCCGGTTTGGTAGGCGGCCAGCAGCGCTGGAGATCGGTGCGCTGGGTGCGCTGCGGCGATTTCTTGCAGGGAGGGCGCCGGCGAACGGCGCTGGGCACGGGGGACATTCATCTCGTCAAAGTCTCCCGCGTGCGCCTGCATGCGCGCCACAAACGCGTCGTCGCCGAGGTAAACCTGATGATTCAGATGCGACTAGATCGACTCAGCACCCACGCCCTCGGACACAAAACGCATGTAGCGCAGGCGCGCCTCGACCCAAGTTTTCGCGAACGCTGCAAGCAGCCCATCCGTGGCCAGCCGCGGCGGCGATGGCTCGGCGCCGAGCAGCGCCGGGCAGCTGCTCCAAGGCCAGTCGCCGACGTCTTTCACCCTCCGCACGCGCACCGGGTTCAGCACCACGTAACGCACCGGCTCCGGCAGATAGTTGTCCGCATCCATCTGGATCGCCTTATAACGCCCCTGGCACAGATGCCCTGTTCGCCGGTGCCGGCGGTGGCTGTACTGCGTGAACACGCCATTGAGCTGGCGCATGCCCTTGGCGAGATTGGCGTCCGGTGTCTCGATCACCAAGTGGTAGTGGTTGCTCATCAGGCACTAGGCGTTCACAACTCAGTTGAACCCCGAAGCCACCGGCCCCAACAGCTCCAGAAACCGAACCCGATTCGCATCGTTCTCATAGATCGCCTCGCGTCGATCCTCACGCGAGGTCACGTGGTAAAGCGCACCTTCGAACTCAATGCAGATCGGTCGAGCCATGCCGCCGCGCCAACGCCCCAATCCCAGCTCGATGCTACAAAGCTAGGCCTGACCCCAAGCCCTCCGCAGGCTCTCCGGACTTTTTTCAAGCAACCCGGCTGTACGCCCTCTTGAAGATTGAAAACTACCAATTCAAGGCAAGAGTGGGAGCCTCAGATGAGCATTCTTATGCAGGCAAATCGCCACGCGTTGCCCGATGCGGGCGCTCCAGCCTTACGTTCTGCGTTGCCAGATGGGTTCGATTACGTGATCGCGGCTCAGGAGAAAAAACGCCGCCATCAATCTAGATGCGCAATTCGGGAGCAGCCGACCTCAGACGCGATGCGATTTCCTCGGTTCTCGCGAGTGAAATTTCCTCCACCTCCCCCAACGCCGTGCCGCCTTTATCAAGCGTTCCAGCGACATGAAAGTGAAGGTGACTGATAGCCTGATGGGCGGCGACGCCATTGTTCTGCCAAACTGCAATACCAAGGCGTTTGTAAACTTGGTCAATAAGCTTTGCCGCGTCGCGCACGGCAAGCATCAGTGCCTCAGCCTCCTCTTGGTGAAGGTCCAGGAGCGTAGGCCGGTGGGCGGTTGGAATGACCAAAAGGTGTGGCGTTCCCCGCTGTTCCCTCGTGATGAGAGTCGCAGTGAAGCAATCCCGACGGAGGATCGTGTACGGACGATTTCCAGACAGATAGTCGCAAAAAGCACACGCTCTTCCATTGTCTGGTAAAACAAGCCCCGAAGCAGACATCAGGAGCTCCTGAGCGAATACAGAAATGCCAGAAACTCCAATCGATCAAGCTTCTTAAACGTGTTCTTTGGAACAACTGGAAATTCAGGGGTCAGGTCGTGTTTTGCCACATCACTCTCCCTGCGGCCGCCGCGCGAGGCGGCTGATGGTAGCGTAGTGCAGGCCGAAATAAGCGCCGATCTCCCCAAGAGCGTACACGCCCGTGGAGTAGGCGCGGCGGGTGGCCTCATTGCGGCTGGCTGAGCCTGCTTCAATCTGCGCGATCGAAGGCGCCAGCCGCTGGCGGCGCGGCACTTCGGCGGAAACGGGCTCGGCTTCGGCGGCTGTTCTGGAGATGAAGTTCTCGTCGCCGAGGAAGCACTGCGCCTGCACCTCCGGCTCAAAGCCGTGCCCGACGCCTTCGGCCACGAAGCGTGCGAAAGCCCTGCGTACGGCGCTTCGCTCGGTGCCGAACAGCGATAGCGTGCGGTCTGTCGCCAGCCCGGGCAGCCGCTCCACTTCACCCATCACTGCCGGATAGCTGCTCCAGCGCCAGTCACCGACACGACCGCAGAGGCCAGCGCGTACCGGGTTCAGCGCGATGTAGCGCTGCAGTTCGGTCAGATAGCGATCTTTGTCGACCAGGATCGCCTTGTAGCGGCCCTGCAGCACATCGCCCAGCCGGCCATGACGGCGGTTGAAACTCTGCGAGTAGGTGCCATTGACCTCGCGCATGCCGCGCGACAGCGTTGGCTGCTCAGTTTCCACCAACGTAAGCGTCCGCCCACCGTACCTTCCTATGTGAGCTGATTTACCCGAACTTCGCGGCTTTCTCGCGGGGAGGTTCGGTCGATGAGGTGTTCGGAGACGTGGCGGTGGCGGGCGCATGTGCGCTCGCAGGTGCGCAGTGGCTTGAGCCAGGCGGTGTACTGCCGGATTTACGGCATTTCGCGGCGGGAGTTTGCGCAGTGGCGGCATCGCGCTTGGACGTTGCGGCTGCGACCGCTGAGTCTGGTCGCGATCCAGCGGAGGGACGGCTGATGCGGTTACCGTCGGCGTGGTTCCTGATCGTTGAGCCGATCGACCTGCGCTGCGGGATGGATCGGCTGCTGGTGTGGTTGCAGCAGAGTGGCGGCGCAGTATCGGGGTCGGTGGGCTACGCGTTTCGCAACCTGGTCAAGATCGGCGAGCACGCCAGCGAGAAACTGGGCTTCAAGCCGGCCGAGTTCTTTGTCGAGCGCGACGTCTATCCGCAGTACGCCTGCCGCGCCTGCGAGACGGTCATCGCGGAGCCGGCGCGGCCTGCAGTTATCGATCGCGGCATCGCCGCGCCCTCGCTGCTGGCGCAGGTAGTGATCGCGAAATAAAACGACCACCTGCCGCTGTATCGGCAACAGGCGCAGTACCTGCGCTCCGGCGTCGAGATCCCGCGCAGCTCGCTGGCCGAATGGGTCGGCGCGGTCGGTGTTGCGCTGCAGCCGCGGGTAGATCGCCTGCGCGAGACCCTGCTGCTGCAGCGCTGCCTGCATGCGGATGAAACGCCGGTCGACACGCTCGATCCCGGCACCGGCAAGACTCACCAAAGCTACCTGTTCGCGTATCGAAGTACGGCCGGGCCGCCGAGGCTGGTGTTCGACTACGCGACAAGCCGCAGCGGCAAACATGCCCGCGAATTCTTGCGCGACTGGCGCGGCGCGCTGATGGTCGACGATTACGCCGGCTACAAAGCGCTGTGCAAAGACGGCGTCACCGAGCTCGCCTGCTGGGTGCACGTGCGGCGCAAATTTGTCGACGTCGTCAAAGCCAGCGGCAGCCCGCTGGCACAGACGGCCGTGGAGAAAATCAGCGCGCTCTATCGCATTGAATCCGAGGCGCGGGAGCAGGCTCTGAAAGGTGAAATCCTGGCCGCGTATCGCAGGCAGCACGCCACGCCGGTGCTCACTGATCTGCATGATTGGCTGCACACGCTGGCCGCAAAGACGCTCAAAAACAGCGGGCTGCACAAGGCCGTGCACCACGCACTCGGCCGCTGGCCGGCGCTCGTCCGCTACCTCGACGACAGCGACCGCCCGATCGACAACAACCCGATCGAAAATGCCATCCGCCCGATCACCCTGGGCCGCAAGAACTGGCTGTTCATCGGCGCCACCCGCGCCGCCGCGATCATGAGCCTGCTCGCCACCGCCAAGGCCAACGGCCTGTGCCCGCATGCCTGGATGAGCGACGCGCTCGCGCTACTGCCAACAACCCTCAACCGAGATATCGACACGCTGCTGCCGCGTGAAGGCTGGGCGCCGCGCGAGGGCTGAGTCTCGGCACAACTGCTGTGGGGTAAATAGGTGGGGTGGGCGGACGCTTACGGTCGAGCAGGATTTCGCCGCTAAGGTCCTGTGCGACAACCTCGCGGCCTTGTTCACCTTGGCCGCACGTGCGACACGCAAGGTGCCCGCACATGGACGCACCAATCGCGCCTATGCACGGACCGCACCCAAGCCGCTGATCCCCGCGCTGTTGCTCGGCCGCATCTGCGTTGCCGTGTTGCAGAACATCATCAAGCTCATCGCAGCCCAGAACTTCAAACATCGACCGGGGCTTTTAAGGCCACGGCCGGACCGATCTAAGCCCCACAAGTACATGGGGCACAGGGTGTGTTGAGGCTTAACTTGGGTGGATTGGGATCGCGGGGCTCAACGGCCTCAATGGTGACCCCGTGCGCTGTGACCTCGAACTTGGCTAGTTTTGGCTATCCCGGAACTCCACCCTTACCCGCCTTGGCATCTAGAACCCGTTCCCTCGCTGCAGCCAGCAGCTCCAAATAGTCTGAACGAAACTGAACACTTAGGTTCGACTCCAACTGGCCATGAATACTCCAAAAAACAAACTCCTCTGCTCGATGCTTGACGGGGAAAACGCCGACCTCATCTAAAACAGACAACCACTCGAAAAGAACGAGCGCCTGATCCTGATTTAGCTTAATGAGCACACTATTCATAAGTGTAAGTTTCCGCGAACCAGATCATCAAACTGATCCCTTCCATTCTGGATTCCCAGTCGATAACCCGTCACGTAGCGACCGGTTGGCGAGACGACTACGTTTAAACCAGTTACTGCATTTAGGTAGTGGTAATGTGGGGCGCCGCGATAACCAGCAAGAATCCCCCTCGTTGCTGGATCTCTCATATGAGCATACACCGCACGCATCACGTCATAGCCTCGAGTAGGTGACCAATTCCCCGATAGACCAAAATCAGAAGCGTGCTTGGAAAAAATCTTCTGCAGGGCGCCGGAACTAAAGCTAAACGCTACGCCTGTCGCGGGTGGAACCCCGGAAGAGAGCCAACCTCGTGCTGAGTTGCCCGCGACACCAACAACCGGCGGCAGTCCCGCAACCATTGAACCCACGCTGCCATCTCCGGGCAAACCGCATGTCCAAATACAATAGATCGCATTCTCGAAAGCCGCGGGACCTCCCCAAGGTGCCGTCAACAGGGAGATAGCCGCCTCACCAACGGAAGCCTCTGTATCGGCCGCCGGATCTGAGCTTCCCGAGTGGAATTTTTCGTTATAGGCAAACGCCATCGCCGCAGTAACCGCCCCATTTGCAAACTTACCCCCAGATGCCGCAGACGCAGTACCACCAATCACAGCATGAATGACGGTTCTAGCAGCCATGCTTTCAACGCCTGATGTCGCCGGCACAGCCGCCTGCGAAATCCCCGCGCTCGCAAACCCGTGCCCAAATTTTCCTCCCTGCAGGCTAGTAAGAACACCCCCAGCAGTGGCATGTGCGAGCACCTTGCCTGCATATTGAGTTGCTGTGAATCCTGAGCCAGCGAAACCGGTGCTGGGGCCCGTATTCATGCCTTGGAACGCCGTGCCTATGCTCCAGAAAACGCCCGCTGAAAATCCGCCCCATAGTGCGCCCTCAAGAGTCCCTGTCGCAACATAGCCTGAGATCGCTCCCATGGTTACGGCGCCCAAAGCGCCCAGCGGTGGCACAAAAATCGAGATGGCAGCGACCACAATCGTCCGCCAATACTTCTTAACAAAACTCAACCCCGACGGATCCGTATAGCTGAGCGGGTTATTCAGCACGTACGAATACCGGTTCAGGTTCTGCGCGTTGTACGGCTCCTGCACGATCGGGTCAGGGGAAATCATACGCCCCAGCAGCGGGTCGTAGAAGGCGGCCGTTCATGTGCACTAGGCCCATCCGGTCCACATGCTCGTGACCGGTGAAGCCGCAAATAGTCTCGGCGTTGACCTGCGGGTTGATTTCACCCGGCGCCACCGCCGGCAGCAGGCTCGCCCACATGCTCGTGCCCGAGCCCGCCGCGCGGCGGCTGCCGTGGGCATCGAAGGACATCCGCTCCACCACGGCGCCGTTCTCGTCGACCAGGGTGTCGGTGGAGCCCAGATGGTCGGTGAGCAGGTAGCGGTACTCACGCACTTCAATGGGGTAAGTCCCCGCTTTGTAGCACTTGAGAGCCGCAACGAGGCCAAGCGCGTCAACGAGGCCAAGTCTGACTGATCAGCATTCGCGCCGGTCATGGGCTGCCCGCCGTAGCGGAATGCATGCCGCAGAGGCAAGCCGATTGCATGAACCCGCAACCCCCGACTCGGTGCCTTCTTCTCGGGCTCTACCCGTGCGGCGTCTCGTTTGGATAAGCGGCGGCCAGTGAGACCAAGGCACGCGATGTGGCGTGACTGCTGGGCCTGCGGTCACGCTCATCGTCGGGGGTGGCGAATCAAACCGCATCGGCCTCATTCAAGGCTCACTCGCGCCGGTCTCGCCGTTAGGCCCGCATCGCGCTTCTGATCTGCGCTTCCACCGCCGCAATTGCGCTCATGTTCACCACCCGCCGCACGGTGGCGGACGGGGTCAGCACGTGGGCGCTGTGCGAGACGCCCATCAGGATCGGGCCTAAGCCCACGCCGTCGGTCATGCTGCGGACCAGGTTGTAGGCGGTGTTGGCGGCGTCCAGGCTGGGGAACACCAGCAGGTTGGCGCTGCCTTTCAGGCGCGACTGCGGGAACAGGCTGTTGCGGATATCTTCGCTGAGCGCCGCGTCGACGTGCATCTCGCCTTCCACTTCAAGCTTGGGCGCGCGGATGCGGATGCGCTTGAGGGCCTCGCGCATCTTCAGCGCGCTGGGGCTGTCATGGCTGCCGAAGTTGCTGTGGCTGACCAGCGCGACTTTTGGCTCGACGCCGAACAGTTTCAGCCGATAGCTGGCCTGCAGCGCGCTTTCGGCGATCTGCTCGGCGGTCGGGTCGACCTGCATGTGGGTGTCGGTGAAGAAGAACACGCCCTTGTCGTTGAGCACCGCCGACAGCGCGGCGACTTTGTCTTCGCCCTGGTCGGTGCCGAGCACATCCAGCACATGCTTGGCTTTTTTCTGATAGCGGCCGACCACGCCGCACAGCAATGCATCGGCTTCGCCGCAGCGGACCATCAGCGCGGCGATGACGGTCGCCCGCGAGCGCACCACCGCCTTGGCGGCAGCCGGCGTAACTCCACGCCGCTGCATGATCTGGTGATAGGTCTGCCAGTACTCGTTGAAGCGCGGGTCGTCGTCGATGTTGGTGATTTCGACATCAACACCCGGACGGATGCGCAGACCCAGGCGCTCGATGCGCGCTTCGATCACCGCCGGCCGGCCGATCAGGATGGGCTTGGCAATGCGCTCGTCCACCACCGTCTGCACGGCGCGCAGTACCACTTCCTCTTCGCCTTCGGCGTAGGCGACGCGCTGCAGGTTGGCGCGGGCGCGGTCGATGACGGGCTTCATCAGCAGGCCGGTGCGGAACACGAAGGTGTTGAGCTTCTCGCGGTAGGCCTCAAAGTCGGCTATCGGCCGCGAGGCCACGCCGGAGTCCATCGCCGCCTGCGCCACCGCCGGCGCCAGCGACACCAGCAGGCGCGGGTCGAACGGCCGCGGGATGAGGTATTCCGGGCCGAAGCTCGGCGTTTCGCCGGCATAGGCGGCGCCAAGGTCGGAGGCCTCTTTGCGCGCGAGCTCAGCGATGGCGTTGACGCAGGCGAGCTTCATCGCCTCGTTGATGGTGGTGGCGCCGACATCCAGCGCGCCGCGGAAGATGTAAGGGAAGCACAGCGCGTTGTTGACTTGGTTTGGGAAATCCGACCGGCCGGTGGCGATGATGCAGTCCGGCCGGGTGATGCGGGCCAGCTCCGGGCTGATCTCCGGCGTCGGGTTGGCGAGGGCCAGCACCACCGGGCGCTCGGCCATGGTCATCAGCATTTCGGGCTTCAGGATGTTGCCGGCAGACAGGCCCAGGAACACGTCCGCGCCGACCAGGGTGTCGGCCAGGCTGCGGCAGTCGGTGTCGCGGGCATAGCGCTGCTTGTCGGGGTCGAGATCGCTGCGGCCGCTGTGAATAACGCCGTCGCGGTCGACCGCAAGAATGTGCTCGGGCTTCAGCCCCAGCGCCACCAGCATGTCGAGGCAGGCGATGCCGGCGGCGCCGGCGCCCGAGGTGGCGAGCTTGACGTCCTCGATCTTCTTGCCGACCACGTGCAGCGCGTTGATAACCGCCGCGCCGACGATGATCGCGGTGCCGTGCTGGTCGTCGTGGAACACCGGGATCTTCATTCGCTCGCGCAGCTTGCGCTCGACGATGAAGCACTCCGGCGCCTTGATGTCCTCAAGGTTCACGCCGCCAAAGGTGGGCTCCAGGCTGGCGATGATGTCGACCAGCCGGTCGGGATCGTTCTCGTTGATCTCAATATCGAACACGTCGATGCCGGCGAACTTCTGGAACAGCACGGCCTTGCCTTCCATCACCGGCTTGGAGGCCAGCGGTCCGATGTTGCCGAGGCCCAGCACCGCGGTGCCGTTGGTGATCACCGCGACCAGGTTGGCGCGAGCGGTCAGGGTGGAGGCTTCAGCGGGGTCGTCCACGATCGCTTCGCAGGCCGCCGCCACGCCGGGCGAATACGCCAGCGCCAGATCGCGCTGGTTCACCAGCCCCTTGGTCGGGGTGACCTTGATCTTCCCCGGCGGATGCTGGCGGTGGTAGTCGAGGGCGGCTTGCTTGAAGGCGTCGTTGTCGGGCATGTCGGAATTCCGGCTGCGCAGGCGGGGCCGGCTATGGTAGCGCCTAGCCCTGAGCCTGCCGGGGGATGTTGAGGGCTTGGGGATGCAATGGGCTACAGGCCAAGGGTGAGGTCTTCGGCCTCGACGCTATCAATGCGGATACGGTTGGCGAACAGCGAGAACGCCAGCACCCCGGCCAGGCCGTTGGCGCGCTGCGCCCACGGCGGCAGGTACAGCGGCTCGGCAATGATGCCGTCCTCGAACAGCGGCTCCAGGGTGAACACGTCGTGCAGGGCCATCTTGCCGGCGAACAGCAGGTGCGACAGCCGCGGTCGGCGGTGGCGGATGGTCCAGCGAAAAAAGGTGTGCACGCTGAGCATGCCGTGCAGATACACGGCGTCCTTGGTGAACGCCGAACCGCCGCCGGTAGGGCAGCCGCGGAAGACCCGCTGCGACGACGAGAAGCTCTCGGTCTCGCTCTGGCCCGAGTCGAGAAAAAACCGGTAGACGTCGACGAAATCGGCGCCGGACAGCGCCATGTCGATGGCCAGAATGCGCAGCGACAGGCGCTTCAAGCGCGGCAGATCGATCGCCCCGGTTATCAGCTCGGCGAAGGTGGCCAGGCCTTCCTGGGTGGCGGTCACCCGCGGCGCGCTGCGCGACAGGCTTTTCAGGTGCGGCTGCTCGCGGCCGTTGAGCGCGGTCAGCGAGTGCACAAAGGCCTCGTGCTCCAGCAGCTGGCGCAGGTCGTACTCGCTGAACGTTGCGCCACCGCGCAGGCGAATTCGAGTCGGGCCGGCAGCGGCCTTGGCGATCAGCTCGGGGTCCACTTCCACCCGCACCCGATGGCCGACAAAAAAGTTGTCGAGCGCCGCCTGCAGCTCGGCCTGCATGGCCTCGGCGCTGTAGGCGTTGTCGGTGTCTTCCGGCATTAGGTCGCCGCTGATTTCATCCGCGACTTCGATGAAGTGCATGGCTGCGTCGATATTGGTCAGCGATGAGCCGGGCAGCGCGTCGCCGGGCCGGCCAAACAGCTGGATCGAATGCCAGCTGGCGGCTTCGGTGCCGGCGGCTTCAATCAGCCACGCGGCATGCAGCCAGCTCTCGACGCTGCGCTGCAGGTATTGGCCCAGCGGGTGCTGCTCGTCGGCGGCATCGCGGATGGCGGCGAGCTCGGCGCGCGCTGCGGACAGGTCCGGCCGCGGGTACTCAGGCGTCGGCGGCCGCGCCTGGCCGCGGGCGAATGCCTCAAGAAACTGGTGCTGCTCGCGCACCGGCCAGCTCACGGCCGCAAGCAGGCGGATACCGGACACCGCTTGAACCAGGCGGGCGTCCAGCGCGATGTGGTGACGGAGCTCAGGCGACATGCCTTCACGCTAGCAGATGCGCGGCGCCCGCAGCGCAGCGGCTGTGCGGGCGCGCCCTTCCCGACGCAAAGCGCGATGCGCACGCCAGTACGCCTTCACGACGCCACCCCCATGGCGCAGAATCGGGGCTCCTTCGCCGGTGGACCTCGCCATGCTGCAACGCCTCGGATTGCTGTGCCTGATCCTCCTGCTGGCCGCCTGCGTGGGCAAACGCGGCGACAACATCAAGCTCGATGCCACCCTGTTCCAGTACGCCGGCGCCGTGCGCTATTCGGATCTGGAGCGCGCCTACGAATACGTGCACCCCAAGCAGCGCGTCGAGAAGCCGATCAGCGCGCTGGAGTGGCAGCGCTACGCGCAGGTGCAGTTCACCGGCTATCTGGTCAAAAGCAAGGAGCCCGTCAGCGAAGGCGAGATCCGCCAGCTGGTCGAAGTTCGGCTGATCAACGTCCACACCCAGACCGAGCGCGTGGTGACGGTGCGCGAGCTGTGGAAGTGGGACCCGGAAACCAAGCGCTGGTGGCTGATGTCGGGACTGCCGGATATCTCGCAGCCGAGCTGAGCGATCCCGAGCCCCGCCTATGTCGCGCCGGCTGCCACATTGGCTCGATGAGTTCACTCCACAGCTGCTGAGTCAGCTGCGGTCGGGCTACAGCCGCAGCGATCTGCGCGCCGACCTGGTGGCCGGTTTGACGGTCGCCATCGTCGCCCTGCCGCTGGCGATGGCCTTGGCGATCGCCTCGGGCACCACGCCAGAGCGCGGCCTGCATACGGCGATCGTGGCCGGCTTTCTGATCTCCGCCCTGGGCGGGTCGAAAGTGCAGATCGGCGGGCCCACCGCCGCCTTCATCCCGGTGGTGTTCAACGTTATCGAGCGCTTCGGCTACGAGGGCCTGATCCTCTGCACGCTGATGGCCGGCCTGATTCTTATCGCGGCCGGCCTGCTGCGCCTCGGCGCGCTGCTGCGCTACATGCCGCAGCCGGTGATCACCGGCTTCACCGC
>Ga0335395_10000820_pt1 | contig 19674 bp, 20 predicted proteins | sample MAT02_FD_205744 | JGI IMG/M metagenome (GOLD analysis project Ga0335395, IMG submission 205744) | Freshwater microbial communities from Lake Fryxell liftoff mats and glacier meltwater in Antarctica - MAT-02 (spades assembly) (version 2) ...
GGCCGCATAGTTTATCGATCGGGAGTACGAGTCAATCCCCTCGAACACGGTAGCTTACCAGATTCTGAAGCCGTCGTGATTCGTTCTTTGGTCGATCGCATCGAATCCCTCGAACAGCAAATCAAAAATTTGCAAACTCAACAGCCTATCTCCTTAACTTCCGATCCCAATTCTCACAAATTCTACTCAGTATCAGAAGCTTTAAACCAAGCCCGAAATGTAGCAGTATCGGAAAAAATTCAATTAGCTGTTCCTACCACTTGTCAGTTAAAAGATAAAGCAATTCAAGAATTCTTCGACGGCAGTGGCATCTAAAAATAGCTTTGAGCGTTGAGTCTTTCATGGGGAATTTTTCAACTTAAAACTTTCCTACTGACAACAGTCAACTGTCAACTGACTTCAAGGATTCACCTCCCTCACCGACCAATTTCCCTCCTCATCCCGCCCATAAAGCGATCTGTTCTGCGGTTCTCCTCGCAACTCCAACAAATCCACCGTTTCCGGTTCCAACAACAGCAAACAAAAATTCGACACCGGCTCGATCGTATCTGGGGCACTAGGTTCAAAAGCGCTAGAAACAGCCCTATTTGCCCCCGGATGCGGCCAAGCAAACTGCACCCGCGCCGCCTCAGAAATTTCCTGCCAAGCCCTTCTGCGCGATGAACACAGTGCTACACCTGGATGTTCTGCCCCTACCACAACTAGCTTTCCAGCAATCCGAAATTGTTCGCGAGTTTTAGGGAAATACCAGCAAATCTCCCCCCAAGGATAGACATTAATTTCCTCTACCTTTTGACTGCGAATATCTGTAATAAACTGTAACTGGTTGGTATCTTCCAAAAATCCTCTAAACACAACAGTGCGGTTAGCCGGACGCCCGTCTGCCCTGACTGTTGCCAATTGTAAATACCGGGAAAAAGGAAGACTGCGGTTGCGGTGGAGGGCACGAGCAAGAGTCGATCGCCAAAGTGCTAAAGTCATAAAAGAAGGAAGTTCGGCAACGGATTGTGTAAGATCAATTCCGGTTGCACCGGAATGATAGAGGAGACGGCAGTGCCGTGTCCCTACCCAAAATAATACTGTAGGGACACGGCACTGCCGTCTCCTAATTTCGGCTACTAATAATTCCGATCATAATTTTATGTCAAATTCACTCTCAAAACACAAAACTCTTGAAACTCCCCACAGTGGCTACCACTGGGACGGCAGTTATCGCCGCTTTTTTGAAGGTTGGTACTATCGAATAACCTTGCCAATTCACGGACAATCCTTTGCATTCATGTACTCCATCGAAGACCCCAGAGGAAATCAACCTTACAGCGGGGGTGTCGCTCAAATTCTTGGCCCCGAAGACAGATATTTGTGTCGCACTTTCCCCGATGTAAATAAGTTTTGGGCAAACCGGGACAAATTGGGTTTAGGACATTGGGGCAAAACAAACTTACAAATCAAACCCGAATATTTAGAACCGTCAGTATTTGACAGCAACGTCGAAGAAGGCTATCAAGCTACTGCTACTTTAAATCAAGGTTATTTACACGATCCCGGAAGTAGCAATCACTGTTATTGGCAATATGAAATTAAACCATTTTACGGCTGGGGCAACTCTGAACAAATCCAAAAATCCACAGCAGGAATCCTATCTTTCCTCCCAATATTTGAACCAGGTTGGCAAATTTTAATGTCCCACGGTTTAGCCACGGGCTGGATAGATTGGAACGACAAACGCTATGAATTTACAGACGTTCCAGCTTACAGCGAAAAAAATTGGGGCGGTGCTTTTCCTCAAAAATGGTTTTGGATTAATTGCAATTGTTTTCAAGGCGAATCAGATTTAGCTTTAACTGCTGGTGGTGGCAGGCGCGGCGTGTTATGGTGGATGGAATCTGTCGCAATGATTGGCATTCATTATCGAGGGAATTTCTACGAATTTGCGCCTTGGAATTCTCAAGTTACTTGGAAGATTGAACCTTGGGGAAAGTGGACAATGCACGCGAGAAATAGTCAATTTGAAGTTGAGTTAATTGGCACAACCAACTCTCCGGGTACTTATGTGCGAGCTCCTACAGCAAAGGGTATGACTTTTTGTTGTCGGGATACTACCCACGGTGAATTGCGGCTACAACTGCGAGAATTATTGGGCGGAAATGTTGACAAAAATGGCAATCAGCGTTCTAGAATTATTTTAGAAGCTCAAAGTTCTTTGTGTGGTTTGGAAGTTGGGGGCGGGCCTTGGGATGAAGTTTGGCAAACCAACCGATTTTAGATTTTGGATTTTAGATTTTAGATTCTAGAATTATATCAAATAAAAATTGTTAAGTGGACTCTAGCGGTGCCATCGTCAGTCCAGCACGGCTCAATTGCATATGATAAAGTTCTGCTTGCTCTTGTGGGCCAACCCAAACAGTAGCTTGTCCTTCGTTGTGGATTTGGTTGGCGAAATTCCAAGCTTGGTCGCTTGTCATGCCTGGTATATACTTTGTCAAACATTCAACAACGTGCTGAAATGTATTGAAATCGTCGTTGAGAACAATTACCCGATAATTTGGATAAGGCTTGCGAGTAACTTGACTCGATCGGACAGGAGCTATGGTTGGTGAAGAGGTCATCGCGCGAACAGCCACTGAAAGTACAAAAATCATAAAATAGTTACCATTAAGAGCATAACACAATATCAGCCGATTTTAGAATTTAGATTTTATTCTGTAGGTTGGGTGAATCGCGAGCGTTACCCAACCTACACTACAAGTACCCTATGCTGAGGATCACTCATTTACCTGAGATAGGTGAAGTAAACCGGAACTCCGATTTACTTCAAATTGATGCTACTGTATAGGACTATTTTAGACTTTTGCCAAAAGCGCGATCGGCTCCAGCAAAACCTCTACTAAGCCGCAGCCAAATTTGCAGCCGCGAAATCCCAATTAGCCAAACTATCCAAGAAATTAGCAATGTAGTCAGGACGGCGGTTTTGGAAGTCCAAATAATAAGCGTGTTCCCACACATCCAAAGTCAGCAACGGGATTTGACCATGTGCCAATGGAGTGTCAGCGTTAGCAGTTTTGGTCACTTTCAAAGTGCCATTATCCAAAACCAGCCAAGCCCAACCGCTACCAAACTGAGTTGTCGCAGCGGCCTTAAATTCTTCTTTGAATTTGTCAAAGCTGCCGAAGTCTGCGGTAATTTTGTCAGCCAAAGCTCCAGTCGGAGTCCCGCCGCCACCTGCTTTCAGGGAATTCCAGAAAAAATTGTGGTTCCAGACTTGGCCAGCATTGTTGAAAATGCCAGCTTTGGCTGAATCCTTGGAAGATGCCACCACAATTTCTTCGAGAGATTTGCTGGCAAGTTCAGTGCCTTCAATCAGTTTGTTGAGGTTGGTCACGTAAGCAGCATGGTGCTTGTCGTGGTGGAACGAAAACGTGTTTGCCGACATATGACCTGACTCTAGAGCGTCAGCGGCGAAGGGTAAAGGTGCAAGTTCAAATGCCATTGTGTTCAATCCTCTCTGGATTATTTTTGGTTTTTTGGTTGACTTTAGAGCTTTTGTATGATTCGAGCCCATAGTCCCTAGCTTGAGTTTATCAAACTATTGTAAATAATTATTTACAATTTTCATATCTTATAACAATTACAGCATTTCAGCATTTTGACTTTCTGGCTTTTACCTATCAAAGCTGTGAATCGCAAGCTTTTCCTACCATAAACCTTAGTAAAATGTCAACCTACCTGCGAGGCAAATCAAAGTTTGTATGAATTTTTTAACTGAGGGAAGTTTTATGATGGTTATAAATAAATTAAACCATTTTATTGTCAAAGATTAGCTCAATTTACCTTAAAATGTAAAAGGTAAAACAAGTTGCAGGAGCCGTCAATGCAAAAGCCTTCAAACAACTCCGCAAGTAATCCCCCGCAATGGTTAAATCTGAAACTAATCGTCAGCGCTCTAGAAACAGTTCAAGACTTAATTGTAATTTCCTTATGTATCGGTTTGTTCTGCTTTATGGTGCTGGAACTGCGAGAAATGTTCTTCTCGCTCCTGCCTCCTTTAAATTTCCAGGAAGTGACGGCAGATATTCTATCTCTCTTAGTTTTGGTTGAGTTATTTCGGTTACTAATTATTTACTTGCAAGAGCAGCGTGTTTCGATAGGCGTAGCTGTAGAAGTTTGTATTGTATCAGTATTGCGAGAAGTTATCGTGCGAGGAGTTTTGGAAACTCCTTGGGTTCAGATATTATCAACAGGTGCATTTTTGCTGGTTTTGGGAATGTTGTTGGTAATCCGAGTTTGGTTGCCACCAACCTTTGAGGGAATTGACCCAGAAGGTCGCATTTCTCGCATAAAAAGAAATCTTTCAGGCAATAAATCTTCTTCCGAACCTGTGGAAGTCAATGCTAAACTGAATTCTCATTAAGATGAAATCATCTTAAGAATATTGTGAGCAGGCCTAAAACCCGCTTACAATATTTAATAAATTAAAGGTTAAATTTGGGATTAGCTATCAGCCTGCAATTCACCCAAACGGGCAAAAACTTCTTGAGAGTGAATCGCTGGATTAATCTTGACAAAAGTTTCGCGCAAAATGCCCTTTGGATCAATAATAAAACTGTGTCGCGCCGAAATAAAACTCATCCAAGAACCGTAAGCTTTACTTACTTTTCCGCTCGTATCAGCTAACAGCGGAAATTTCAAACCTTCGGAATCGCAAAATTCTGCGTGGGAATCGACATCATCAGCGCTAATGCCGATAATTTGAGTATTCTTGGCTAAGTATTTCGGCAAGTCTTGCTGAAATCTGCGCGCTTCGATCGTACAACCCGATGTAAAATCTTTGGGATAAAAGTAGACTACCAGCCACTGACCGCGATAATCGGACAGGGAGACTTGTCCATTACTGCTGTTAGTGGGCAAAGTAAACTCTGGTGCGGGTTGATTCACCTGCGGCAGCTTGCCACCGAGGGCTGAGGCGGGGGCCGCAAAATTGAAGCTTAAGACAACTAGACAAATTGCCAATAAAGTGCTAAAAAAGTAGCGGCGAGAGAGCATAAATTTAGAAGTAGAATTGTACTTAACACAAGTTTACAGTTTTCTGATTAAATGGGTAAGGGCAATTCGTGGATTGTTTTGACCAATTGTTCCCAAAAGCCAAAGATCACTTACTAAAATAACAATTTATTTATGGCCGCTGCACTCCCGTTACCAGGCAAAGCTACAGTAGTACAGGTAATTAACGGTCAACCCGTTACGATCGAAGTAGATGGCACTAATGCGCCTATTACCGCTGGCAATTTTGTTGACTTAGTTGAGCGTGGCGTTTACAACGGGGTGATGTTTCACCGAGTTGTGCGCCAGCCAGATCCTTTTGTGGTGCAAGGAGGCGATCCCCGCAGCAGGGATGCCGCAATTCCAGCAAGTCAATTGGGAACGGGTAATTTTATTGACCCGGATACCAATCAGGCGCGTTTTATTCCTTTGGAAATTAAGCCGCAAGGGGCCGCGCAACCTGTTTACAACCAAGTTGTAACCCAGACGCCGCAGTTGCAGCATACTGTCGGGGCTGTGGCAATGGCTCGTTCTAATGCTTTGAATTCGGCTTCTTCGCAGTTTTATTTTGCTTTAGACGAATTGCCGTTTTTAAACGGTAATTATGCTGTTTTTGGCTATGTGACTCAAGGTTTTGATACGGTGAATGCGGTGCAGCAGGGCGATCGCATTTCGAGTGCAAAAGTTGTTCAAGGAATTGTCCCCAGCCGGGTTTCTAGCATAATTACCGATGTTAATTTGCTCAACAATTTCATCAACACTACTAATCTTGTAAGTTTACCTTTGCGATCGCTCAAATTACCTAATGCCCCGAACACCTATCAAGTCACTTCCCAAGACTCTCAGCAAAATCCTAGCGGTGTACTGGGAGGTAGCGGAGGCGATCGCATAACTGGTTCACCAACCAATGATGCGATTAATGGTAGCCAAGGCAATGATACCATCAGTGGCGAAGCGGGTGACGACTTTTTGCGAGGTGGTAAAGGTAACGACTTAATTACGGGTGGTGTTGGTAACGATATTTTGATTGGAAATCTCGGCGACGATAATCTCGATGGCGGTGCTGGTAACGACTTTTTGCGAGGCGGCAAAGGAAATGATGTTTTAACCGGTGGTGATGGCAATGATGTTTTAGTTAACGATGATGGCAATGACACTCTCACTGGCGGTAGCGGTGCAGACACTTTTGTTGTAAGTACCTCGGACATAACTACGCTGTTGTTCCAGGATGACAACGATATAATTCTTGATTTCAAACCGGCAGAGGGCGATCGAATTGGCATTAGTACCAGGAATTTATCAACTGTTTCATTCATTGCATCTGGAAACAACACTATCATTCCATTGGTAGGTGGTGGAAGGGTTGTGGTTCAAAATGTCCTCCCCGCAGTAGTTCAAAATGCTACTTTTGCAATTACGGCTAGTAATTCTTCCCCGTTTGATGGCTTGCTACCGGGAGATCCCATATTGAGAATTGGCTAATTTGGCCACAATTAGCTCTCGGACTTTTTTAAGAAGTCCGGGAGCTGAGGAAATTTATTACCATAACTGTTTGATTTTAGCAACTGCATCGTAATGATCTTCTATTTTACCCTGCTGTTTAAAAAGTTCTGATGCTTTCTGAAAATCCTCAAATCCCCCTTGAACATCTCTCAACTTATATTTAGTTATACCCCGATTGAAATAAGCTTTGCCCAAGTCAGGGTTGATGCGAATAGCTGACTCAAAATCAGCCATTGCTGCCACTAAATCATCTATTTTTAAGTTGATAGTGCCACGTTTGAAGTAAGTTTTGGCTAAATTTGGGTTGAGCAACAAAGCTGAGTTGTAATCCGCGATCGCGCCTGCATAATCTTCTAAACGAGCCAGCATAAATCCTCGATTGTTGTAATACTTATATCTATAAGGGTTGATATTAATTGCTGTGGTTAAATCTGCTAATGCCAATTTTTTATTTCCTAATTTGTAACGAGTAATTCCTCTATCATTGTAAGCAGGAGCGAAACAAGGATTAATTTTGATAGCGGAACTGAAATTTTCCACTGCACTGTCCAAGTCGGTTTGTGCCAAATTTTTTAAACCATTAATGTAGAAGTTTTCGGCGCTTGTATTTAAGATTTCTTCTTGTTTGAAAGCAGTTTGATTTTCAGACAATACTCTATCCGCAATATTAGTTAATCCCAAAAAATCCATCGAATTTAAAATAGTTGTGACAATTAGTCTGCTGGGAAGGATGGGGATAGTAGGCATAGGAAAAAGCTATAATTTAACTGTATGCTCCTATTTTATTCTATTGTCTAGCCACAGACGGTGATATTGATACTGTCAGTAACGTGATTGTTTTGATCAGATTCGGTGATTGTTGGCCATTCACTTGTGTGAGCAGATTTGGGCTTGGTTAGTGAGGCAGATCACAATTAAGGGTGATTTTGCCCAAAACCCCTCAAGTCCGGCATTTTCAGGTGATATCGTTTAAGTGCATTTCAATTTTGCAAGGGCGAAGCATTCCGACAGTAAATCTGTGGTGATCACTAATAAATTGTCTGCCGGAATGCTTCGCCCCTACGAATATATTTGCAAAAATGAGATAAATTCAGTAAAATTGCTGATGAAAGTTACCAATTATTTGCTATGATTCAATTATCGCTCAAGAATATATTGCTCAAAATACGGTCAATGAAAATAGTTTTGAAGTTGAAAAAAATAGCGGTGACAGTATTGGCGATCGCCCTGTTCACTCTTTGTTTAACTCCTCCAGTGATGGCCGCCAATGCTGAGGATGTGAGTCAGCTATTAAAAGATAATTGGTGCGTCAGCTTTCTCTGGAAGCAGTGCGATTTGACTGGTGTCGATTTGCGAGGAGCTAATCTCCAAGAAGCTAACTTGAGCGGGGCGAATTTGAGCGGTGCCAATTTAGAGGGAGCTAATTTAAAAAATGCTGATTTTTCTGATGCAGATCTCAGTAGTGCCAATTTAGCAAATGCTGATATTTTTGGGACTAACCTCAGTAAAGCAAATTTGACCGCAGCTAATTTCCATCGCACTCGATTGTGGGATGCTAATCTTACTTTGGCAAATTTGACTAGCGCCAATTTACAAGATGCTAACGTGTTATATTCTAGACTTTGGGGAAGCAATCTCACCAAAGCTAATTTAACTGATGCGACGCTACATGGTGATGATTTGCAATATGCAAATTTGGGTGACAGTAATTTGACAAATGCGGACTTAGAAAGCTTCTTTTTTCGAGGTTCCACACAAGTCACAAACCTGAGCAATGCTAATTTAGAAGGAGCTGATTTAACGGGAGCAAATCTCAAAGGTGTGGTACTGGCTGGGGCAATTATGCCTGACGGCTCTATTAATGAAGAAGTTGCCATTAATTTAAAGTCAAATTCCTTTGATTAATGTCAATGAAGGTATCAACTTATTTATATCGGGTGCACTCTATTTTTTTATATGAGCCACGTAATTTAAATAAAATCTACAATTTTCTACCGAATCACCCCGTATCTGTTACTATTTTAAATATAGCCTAAACCGCACCGAATACTCGCGATGGAAACCCTGCAAACAAAACTTTACGAAATAGCACAATTTGCTAATATTTTAGTCAACACTCAATTGACACACCTCAGTTTAGTTAGCGTTGGAGTCATATTTTTGGCAGGGTTGTTAACTAGCTTAACTCCCTGTATGCTTTCAATGTTGCCGATCACGATCGGCTATATCGGCGGATACGAGGCAAAAAGCCGCCTCCAAGCAGCCACTCAGTCGGCGTGGTTTTCGCTGGGGTTGGCGACAACCCTTGCTGGTTTGGGAATTCTAGCATCATTTGCCGGACAGGTTTATGGAAAAATTGGTGTAGGTTTGCCGATTGTTGTGAGCATTATTGCTATTTTAATGGGGCTGAATTTGCTGGAAGCTTTGCCTTTGCAAATGCCGTCTTTTGACGCTGTGGGTTGGGTACCGAAGGATTTGCCGGCTGGTGTGCGATCGTACTTATTAGGCTTAACTTTTGGTTTGGTAGCTTCTCCATGCAGCACTCCGGTTTTAGCTACCTTATTAGCTTGGGTTTCCAAGACGGGAGATACTGTTTTAGGTGGTGTATTGTTACTGTTTTATGCTGCTGGCTACGTGGCTCCCCTGATTATAGCAGGCACTTTTACTGCGAGTATTAAAAAGTTGTTAGAATTGCGCCGTTGGTCGAGTTGGATTACGCCTGTTAGCGGTATTTTATTAGTAGGATTTGGGGTTTTTTCTTTAATTTCGCGCATACTTCCAGCTTAATTTAACAATGACTCAAATTCACGTTGCGATCGCGATTTTGTACCGAGATGACAAGTTTCTCTGTCAGTTGCGGGATGATGTTCCTCATATTAGATATCCGGGACGTTGGGCTTTGTTTGGCGGACATATTGAGCCGGGAGAAACAGCGGAAGTTGCTGTAGTGCGGGAATTGAAAGAGGAAATTAGTTATGCTCCTGCAAGTGTGTCTTTTTTTTGTTGCGATGTGGAAGGAGATGTTGTTCGCCATGTTTTTCATTCACAACTTAGTGTAGATGTCAAGGATTTAGTTTTGCTTGAGGGTTGGGATATGAAGTTGTTGACACCGGAGGAGATTCAGGCTGGAAAATGCTTTTCTGAGCAGTCAGGAGATGTGCGGCCGTTTGGTATTGCTCATCAACGTATTTTGTTGAATTTTATAGCAGAAGAAAGAAGTGATATCGTTTTAAGTTGACACGACGAAAGGCTCTTGGAGTGTCCCTACAAGCCCACCAAAAGTGCTGTATGTTGTGAAATCTTAAAACCGCTCAATTTCCCAAGCTGCTAAAGGAAGTTTGGCTTGGCGCTGTCCTTGCGCCCTTGACCTAACATTCACTAGACCGATCGGCGTATTGAACAAGTCTACCAGATCGGATCGGGCGATCGCGCTTTTGGCAGCAGCGATCGGCAATTCCTTGAACAGCCACCTAGCCAGCCGATAACAATATTCCTGTGTTGTCAATTCCCGCATCAAATCGACACCGTGGAGTTCGTGCAAGTATTTATTAGACTCACCATATCGATACCATTGACTTTGTAACTGTTTTAGTGTAGAACGGTGGCGGTGTCGAACGATCGCATTTTGGCCAAAATTCAATTTATAGGATGTTTGCCGCAAAATCCGCCAGCATAAGTCAGCATCGCCGCCGCTAGTCAGGTAGGGGCGAAATAAGCCTACTGTTTCTAAAACTTGCTTGCGTACAGCTAAATTGGCGGTTTGACCGTAAGCACAAAAAGAGTGAGCGAGAGTATGTTTTTGAGATAAAGTATTTTCGATGGTCGCGTGTTGTTCTAAAAGAGTTGTACCGGGTAATGCGAGTATTTCGCCGGCACAAAGCGCGATTTCTGCATCCAAAAATGGTTTAACTAAATTTTCCAACCATTGAGATTCCGGGCGACAGTCTGCATCCGTAAATGCGATGATTTCGCCGATGGAGGCGCGAATTCCTTTGTTTCTGGCGGCGTAGGAACTTTGAATCTGATTTTCGGTGAGGGGGCGAATGGTTATTTGACTTTGCTTGCTTCCCCCCCTTGACAAGGGGGGGACTGAGGGGGGGTTAGGAGATGATAATGTTTCGAGGATTGCTGAAGTGCGATCGCGACTGTTATTGTCTACTATGAGATATTCTACTCGGTGTGGTGGATAAGTTTGCGATCGCAGGCACTCAATTAAATCCGGCAAATCTGGCTCACCGTTGTAAACAGGCACTACCACTGAAACTTGCGGTAAAAACATTTCACTATTCATTAAGTTCTTGTGGAACAGGCATCTTGCCTGTTGCTTCAGAAAAACAAGTTATATAACAGTTTAGCTTATTTAATAATTTCTACTACCGTTCCCTTCTGCACAAACCGATACAACTCCTCAACATCCTTATTTTCCAACGAAACACAACCCAAAGTCCAGTTAGACTTATTTTTGATAATATTATCAGAATTAGCAGGCACGCCGTGAATCCCGACTTCGCTACCCACACTATCGCCCCACCCAATTGTACCGTTTTGCTTAGCTTTGATATGTTTGCGCCAAGATTGTTTAGTTGGATAATCCAGCCACAGAAACTTTGACCAACTTTCGTGAGGATACATATCTTTAATCCTAAAAACACCTTCCGGTGTCCGCGAATCCCCTGCTTTTAATTTATCACCTGCGGGATTGCCGCCAAATACAACAGGATAAGACTTGATTGGCTTTTTTTCAGAATATACAGTCAGTCTGTATTTTGATTTTTCAACCAGGATTGAAATTCTAGTTTTATCTAACTTATCCGGTTCGCCTAAAATTTTTGTTAACGACTTGTCGTAGTTTAATAAATTATCTGCCTGCAATTTGGTATGTAAAGTAGTTAAATCATCAGCCAGACAATTATTTAAGCAGAAAACATCTAAAATGTAGGGAATTGGCACAGCATAACCGAGTCTGACAAGTTTCCAGTAAAAAATTGAGCTAGCAGCCAGCAAGATCAGGCTTGCAGATGAAACACTTATCCAAATATTGCCCCGTCTTTTTTTGAGTTCCATTGCATTAACTGGGGATATCAGTTCTCAAGATTATGACTTCTGAGCCTGTAACGGGCAAGATGCCATTCCACAACTACATTGAGTTTTTGTGGAACAGACATCTTGCCTGCTTCTTTCAAAGAATAGAACAATCTGTTGCATCCCTACACAATCCCTTGCCCAATCCGCAGTCAAGTGTTGCCCGTCAAGAAAAAAATCATTAAAACCAGAATCCCGTTAGTCAAATAAAAGATACCAACTACCTGAGTTTCCAACCAGCCGCACAACTCTAAATGATGGTGCAGCGGAGCCATTTTTAAGAGGCGCTTCCCGATGCCATCCGGGCCTTTTGTAGCTTTGTAATAACCTACTTGAGCAATTACTGACAGGGTTTCAATAAAGAAAATCCCGCTGATGATTAATAATATCCAAAGGCTATTTGTTAATAAAGCTACCGCACCCAACGCACCTCCCAAGGCCAAGGCACCTGTATCGCCCATAAACACGCGGGCTGGATTGCGGTTGTGAGCTAGGAAACCGAGACAACTGCCGCTGATGCAGGCGCAAAATATCATTAATTCGGGCGAAGTTGAGGCTACAGATGCGCCTAATCCCAAAAGTGCGATCGCCCCTAAACCACCCATCAACCCATCCACGCCATCGGTAAGATTAGTAGCATTGCTTTCAGCCACTAGGACAAAACCCGCCAGCGGCCAGAACAACAAACCTAATGGCAATACCCAACCGAAAGGCAAAGCAATACTCGTAGAAATAGCTGGTTGATGTTCCACCAGCCAGAGACAAAATAGAGCAGCAAAACCTATTTGCAAAGCCAATTTCATCCGAGGAGAAATACCTTTGTTCGACTTGTGGCGGAGAATTTGCCAGTCGTCTAGCCAGCCAATGAAACCATAAGCTAAAGTTAAAGCCGAAACTGCTACAACATCTGAGTTAAACCTAGACCAAAGTATAGCGACTAAAACCCCCGCAGGTACAAAAAACACTCCTCCCATTGTCGGGGTTCCCGCTTTTTTTAAGTGGGCTTGGGGGCCGTCTTCGCGAATTATTTGTCCTGCTTTTAGTTTTTGGAGTAAAGGCACAACTACATAGCCCAATCCCGAAGCAACTAAAGCACAAGCAACTAGAGGCATAAATAGCGATGCAGGTGAATTCAAAAATCTACCCGCAGCCAAATCTAAACCGATAGCTGCAATGCCAAGCCCCAAACCCAGCATCAGGAATAAATTCCTGCCTGTAAGTTTAAAAGGCATATTCAACGAAACTTTCTCATCCAAAAAGTTATCCATAAAACTCCTCACCACACACACCATTTGATAACATTAAACTGACAATTGGAGAATCGGGGTATGGTACTGGCTATTGGGGAAGTTGTTAGTTTTTTTCTTCCCTTTTGCTAGTTGATTCCTGCACCCTGGTAGTCGCTATTCGTCGCCTGTAGCAGTATCCTCTTCTGCTTCATCCTCCAAATCATCGTAAGGATTGTCGTCAACGGCCATCAATTCGGAGATTTCTTCTTCGTGCAGATAGTCCGGTTCTTGCACATCCCTTGCTAATAGACGATTGTTAGATTCCAACCAGTCCAAAAGAGAAGCTTGCTGCTTTAAAGGAATTACATCAGCAGGGAGATGGCGAGGTATTTGACGGAGAGAGGGATTGTACATAATTCTCGGTTTTTAAACACAAATAGTCGATCGACTTGAGGAGATTTGCTAACTGACTACTCTTTCGATCTAGCCTCGCAAATCGGGTATTTAGTAGGGCTAAAGCATTATACCACACGCTCCTTTTGGTTCCGGATCGAGGTACGATGGGATATGGTCAAGGCGATCCAACGCTTGCCTGGGCGCTAGACTAACATAAAATCCGCTCTTAGTCATCCTCTTTTTGCAGTAATATTTTAAGTTGAAACAAGAGTTTTGAAAATATCGTCGCATACATTGCGATCGACTCGCAATGTCGCTCCCATCTACTCTGCACATCCAGTCCCAAAAGCTCAAACTGTTTGAGAGTAAAGCTCTTATAGGTTCTGGATATCGAAAATTTCCCATTTAAAATCTCTCCAACTAGCGTCAAGGACACTAAATCTCAGGATGGACATAACGGCGGCGGTTTTATACACCAAAGACGGCTACGACACTGGTGGCAAAAGGCTTCTGGGGCGTCATTCAGCCGGAGAAGGATTTCTCAAAAGCTTAGTTCAACATGGAACTGCTGACTACCTCTACTGTTGCACCGACAGCGAAACAACATTTAAGGAGTTTTGTACCCGCATCCAACCCTGGCTTTCCCAATCTCGGAAAGTCCGGTGGATTCAGGCAGATAGACCCGATTTGCTATCTCAACCTGGTACAATTTATCGACCTGATCCCGCCCTTGCAGATATGGTTTGGGCGCGCAGATTTGTTGATCAGCGGGCTTACAGCGTTTGTGGCGTTACCCACACGATCGCAACTAAGTATGTCATGGATGCGATCGGCAATTTAGTCACCGCACCTGTACAACCTTGGGACGCGCTCATTTGCACCTCCGCTGCTGTCAAAACCACAGTAGAACAAGTTATGACTGCGTGGGGCGAGTATCTAGCCGATCGTACAGGCGGTAAGTCGCAAATTTTAGTCAAATTGCCGATTATTCCCCTCGGAGTGGATTGCAGCGCGTTTCCGCAGGGTGTGGATGCACTTAATCTTCGCCACCAGCAGCGCCAAAAACTCGGCATTTCTGCTGACGATATAGTCGTGCTATTTGTCGGGAGATTGACTTTTTCTGCCAAAGGTCATCCAGTACCAATGTACATCGCACTGGAACGCGCGGCGCAACAAACCAAGACTAAAATTCACTTAGTCCAAGCCGGTTGGATAGAAGATCCGAGAGAAGAATCCGACTTTAAAAATAGCGCGCAAATTTTTTGTCCTTCAGTAAATACTATTTTTTTAGACGGCAGAAAGCCAGAAATAAGAGTAAATATTTGGTCTGCTGCGGATATTTTTATTTCCCTTTCCGACAACATTCAAGAAACCTTTGGACTAACGCCAATTGAAGCGATGGCAAATGGATTGCCGGCAATTGTCTCGGATTGGAACGGATATAAAGAATCAGTCCGTCACGAAATAGATGGTTTCCGAATTCCCACACTCATCCCGCCACCGGAATCTTGTTTAGATTTAGCATTAAATTATCTCGATGGTAGTTTGAATTGGCCAACTTATATGGGTCACACTTCCCTAACTACAGCAGTTGATATTGATGCTTGCAGTCGCGCTTTGTGCAAATTAATTGCAGACAGTGAATTGAGAAAGCGGATGGGCGAAAATGGCAGACAAAGGGTGAAAGAGATTTATGATTGGAAAGTGGTAATTGCGGCTTACGAACAGTTGTGGCGGGAATTAGCAGAAATTCGTGTTTCTGCACCGGAATCTGCACCTTTGAAAGCGGGAATTCCGCCTTATCCCCTAGGCGACGATCCGTTTCGGGTGTTAAGCCATTATTCGACTAGAACTTTAAGCGATGATATGATGCTGAGTCTAGGTGCGATCGCCACACCGGAACTTTTGAAGCACTTACAGACAATTTGGTTTACCAGTTTTGGTCTAGAGCGGAGAATATCTGTTAAAATCCAGATGGAAATACTAAACACAATTAAACAAACAGGTGCTGTCAGCGTCGGGGAACTTATCGGACGCTATGGCAAAAACAAGCAAGAATTACCAGGCTTGTATCGGACTCTGCTCTATTTGGTTAAATTTGATATCTTAGTGATTAGTGATTAGTTATTGGTTATTGGTTATTAGAACCCACAACTAACAACGACCAACTAACAACTAACAGTCAACAGTCAACAGTCAACAGTCAACAGTCAACAGTCAACAGTCAACAGTCAACAAACAAAATCATGATTGGAAAATCTACACTATTAGAAATAATTGCAGGTAAAAATCGCGGTTTGCTGGCGACTGCTAGCGACAAACAGGCGATTTTAAGTGCGATCGCCCAATTGGAAGATTACAATCCCACCCCGCGCCCTGTCGAAGCCGCAGAGCTTTTAAATGGCGACTGGCGGTTATTGTACACCACCAGTCGCGCACTGCTGAATCTTGACAGTTTTCCCTTGTTAAAATTGGGTGAAATTTATCAATCTATCCGTGTCAAAGAATCTAAAATATACAACATTGCCGAGCTTTATGGCTTGCCTTATCTGGAAGGAATAGTTAGCGTAGCAGCCCAGTTTGAGCCGACTTCTGAACGTCGAGTGCAAGTAAAATTTGAACGGTCAATTTTAGGTTTACGCAGCTTGATTGGGTATGAATCTCCAGTCAAATTCATCAATGAGATTGAGTCAGGTAAAAACTTCACTGCTATAGATTTTGGGCTGGATGCGCGAGAACAGCAGGGATGGCTGGATGTTACTTATTTAGATAGCGATTTGCGGATCGGACGCGGGAATGAAGGAAGTGTTTTTGTATTGACAACTGTTTAAGAAAATTTTGCGTAAATAGCTAAAATAAAATTCACGCTTAAAAAGCCGACTCCTAATACAAGAATCACAAAGATTGTGATACTGAAAATAGACTTGAGCCGATCGCCAATTCCGGGTTTTTCTGAGTTCATTGGTCAATTATTACCATAAATTTGGGACAAGTAATTGATATTCAGTAGGACTTGCGCGCAAAATCCTGTAGAATAAGGGCGCGTTGGGGCGATCGCCACAAACCGCTAAATACACTAGATACATCATAATACGCCAGCCATCCTGAACTGACTCACTCAGCTAAAAACGTCAGAGTGGCACGGAATAATGTAAAAAATATAATTAAAAAAGAGAAAAATTGATGCTCAACCAAATCTCGCAACCTTACCAACAACGGGAAAATACTATGACCCAAAGAGTCCTGCGGCAGCCAAATCCCCCAGTGTCTAAGCACTTGAGGCAAACAGTCCCTCAAAGACACTGGCTGGAGTTGGCAGAATACGCCTCCCTCGCAGCCTCTGGTGTCGGTTCCCTAGCCGTCGCGCTGTCTGGTCAAGCTTTTTATGGGGTGGCTCCCCTGACTTTAGCTTTGTCGCTGAATGTTGCTAACCGTTATCGATTCGAGCAGCAAGTCCGAGTTTATCAAAACTCCGAAATTGCCGAAGTCCAACAGTCTGTCAACAAAATCGAGAAAACTGCGGCGACGGTAATTTTCAAATTGCGTAAGCAGTTGTCAGCAGATATTGTATCGCTTCGCCAGCAAATGGCTGCACTGCCTAGGTCAGAAAGTTTTGAGGATTCCATCAATGTTGAGGAGCAGTTGCTCAGTTTGGGCCGGTCGGTAGCTTCTTTACAAGAAATTGTTGCATCGGCTGTGATTGATGTCCGCCAGCAGGTGAGCGAACAATTGCAAGATTTATCCGTGGGAGAACCGACAAACCTCCAAGCAGTCGAAGAGGCGATAGAACAACTGCAAAGCGCGACTCAACTATTGGGAGAAACTTCCATCACCCAAGATGACTGGGAAGGAGTAAATACTCGATTTCTGGAAATCCAGAAAGTAATTGCTAATCTCCAAAGCCAACTGCAAGCTCAAGCGCAACAATCGGATTTGTCGATGGTGAAGGCTCAAATCGATAACTTGGAACACGAACATCAAGAAGTTGTCAAACCACACCTCAAGCGGTTAATTTCTGTGGTAAAGCAGTTGCAGAACACATAGGAAATTAGTTCGTAGTTCTCCTTTTGTTTCCATTTGTGTTAAACCATTAAAAGCTAACCTGTTTAGTTCAACTTTTTTAACCTGTTACCAGAAAATTAAATGACTGCAACCGTCACAATTACTGAGAATCCGTTACTAATTGGTAAAGGATTGCCTCCTTTTGAGGCGATCGCACCAGAACACATTGTCCCTGCGATCGCCCACCTGCTGACGCAACTAGAAGCAGAACTCGCTGCTTTAGAAGTCTCTGTTGAGCCAACTTGGAGTGGCTTAGTAGAACCTCTACAGGAACTCGGAGAGCGTTTAAATTGGACTTGGGGCATTATCGGACATTTGATGGGAGTGAAAAATAGCCCGGAATTGCGATCGGCTCACGAAACTGTACAGCCGCAAGTAGTAAAATTTGGGAGCAAGCTCAGTCAAAGTAAACCGCTTTATGAAGCTTTTAAAGCACTGCGGGCTAGCGAAAGTTGGGACAGCTTAGATTCGGCTCAACAGCGAATTGTAGAAGCCGCTCTCCGAGATGCCGAACTCTCTGGTGTCGGTTTAGAAGGTGAGAAAAAAGAGCGTTTCAATGCCATTCAATTAGAATTAGCCGAAGCTACTACCCTATTTTCCAATCACGTCCTCGATGCTACCAAAGCCTTTAGTCTCACCCTCACGAACAAAGACGAAATTGATGGTTTGCCGCCTAGTTTGTTGAGTTTAGCCGCACAAGTTGCTCGCAGTGCAGGCACCGAAAATGCCGATGCCGAAAATGGCCCTTGGCGCATTACTTTAGATTTCCCCAGTTACGGGCCTTTCATGCAGCACAGCACCCGCAGTGACTTGCGCGAAAAATTGTACAAAGCTTTTATTAGCCGTGCTTCTAGTGGAGAATTGAATAACTGGCCATTGACCGATCGCATTTTGGGACTACGCCAGGAACAAGCTGCTTTGCTGGGTTTTAGCAGTTATGCAGAATTGAGTTTGGCTAGCAAAATGGCTCCCAACGTTGCATCAGTGGAAGCTTTATTAGAAGAATTGCGCCTTGCTAGTTACAGTGCTGCTGTCAAAGATTTAGGAGAATTAAAGGCTTTTGCCTCTGAAAAAGGTGCTGCGGAAGCTGGGGATTTGAAGCATTGGGATATCGGTTTTTGGTCGGAGCGACAACGGGAAGAAAAATTTGCTTTTAGTGCCGAAGAATTGCGTCCTTATTTTGCATTACCACAGGTGTTGGAGGGTTTATTTGGATTAGTTAAGCGGCTGTTCGGCGTGACAGTAACTGCTGCGGACGGTCAAGCTCCTGTGTGGAACAAAGATGTGCGCTATTTCCAAATCAATGATGAGTCAGGAAATGCGATCGCCTATTTCTATTTAGATGCCTACAATCGCCCCGAAGAAAAACGCGGCGGTGCTTGGATGAACGAGTGTGTGGTGCGCGCTAAGTTTGTGGAAGCGGGTGTTACCAAGACGCGCTTACCAGTGGCATATTTGGTGTGCAACCAAAGTCCTCCTGTTGACGGCAAACCGAGTTTAATGACTTTCTTGGAAGTAGAGACTTTGTTCCACGAATTTGGTCATGGTTTGCAGCATATGTTGACCAAGGTAGACTATCCTGGAGCGTCTGGCATCAATAATGTTGAGTGGGATGCTGTGGAGTTACCCAGTCAATTTATGGAGAATTGGTGTTACGATCGCGCTACTTTGTTCGGCATGGCAAAGCATTATGAAACTGGGGAAGTTTTGCCGGAACACTATTACCAAAAGCTGTTAGCCTCGCGCTATTACATGAGTGGAAGTGCGATGCTCAGACAAATACATTTTAGCAGCGTTGACATCGAATTGCACCACACCTACCAGTCCGGTGGTGGCGAAACTGTGGCCGATGTCCGTAATCGCATTGCTAAAAATACTACAGTTTTGCCTCCTCTGAAAGAAGACGCATTTTTGTGCGCTTTCGGACACATTTTTGCGGGTGGTTATGCGGCTGGATATTACAGTTATAAATGGGCGGAAGTGCTGAGTGCTGATGCTTTTGCTGCTTTTGAGGAAGCGGGTTTGGAGGATGAAAGGGCGATCGCATCTACAGGTCAGCGTTTCCGTGATACAGTCTTAGGATTGGGCGGCAGTTTACATCCGATGGAAGTGTTTAAAACTTTCCGGGGACGGGAACCGAGCACTAAAGCTTTGTTGAGACATAGCGGGTTGTAGGGCCTCATAGCATCGGGCATCGCGAGGGTAGGGACACGGCAGTGCCGTGTCCTGATTATTGAGGAGACGGCAATGCCCATTGGTGTCAACTTAAGGTCAAACCCAGTCAGAGAATGCTGTTTGACTATGAGGCCCTTCCACCCCCCTAGCCCCCAACCCCCCCCCGCCCCCCCCCAAGGGGGGAGTA
>Ga0335395_10000821_pt1 | contig 19667 bp, 19 predicted proteins | sample MAT02_FD_205744 | JGI IMG/M metagenome (GOLD analysis project Ga0335395, IMG submission 205744) | Freshwater microbial communities from Lake Fryxell liftoff mats and glacier meltwater in Antarctica - MAT-02 (spades assembly) (version 2) ...
CACTGCGGAGGCGGAATTCGCTTGTCTAGAAGCGGTTTCAACCGCCGTCTAATCTGGGGAATTTTGAGTCAAAAACTTTTTCACCAACTTTATACAAAAAAGTATTAATAATTACCGAAATTAGTTAGAAAATATGTGTAACTAAAAATAGTTTTGTAAATCGGGAATTCAATTATTGATTGTTCCCAAGCAAAATCAACTTTCAATTCTGTAAGACGGCAAAAGTAACATAGTTTAGATACAACTTAAAGGCGCATTGAACATGACATCAACGACTAGGGATTCCAGTCACATTCAATTTTGTATAGAGCGCGATCGCGCCGACATCGTACAAATCCAAGAACTATTTAAAGCCGCCGCCTTTTGGGCGAGGGCACGCAAAATAGAAGATTGGGAAATTGCGATCGCCAATAGCGAGCCAGTTGTGACTGTTTGGGATGGCTCACGGGCGATCGGCTTTGCTAGAGCCACCTCAGACGGCATCTATCGAGCTACAATCTGGGATGTCGCCATTCACCCAGATTACCAAGGTGCAGGACTCGGCCGCAAATTAGTCCAAACCGTCTTGAGTCATCCTCGGATGTGTCGAGTAGAGCGAGTTTACCTAATGACAACTTACAAACAAAGCTTCTACGAGCGCATCGGTTTTCAGCACAACGCCAGCACCACAATGGTACTTGAAAATCAGCTTTTAGAAGAGAATGTCGAATTAGAAATTAGCAACGGCGAATTGCTAACTGCTATTTGTTAAATAAGCACAAAACTTGTACCAAAATCTCTAAATAGTATGGTGTGCAATGCGCACCATACTATTTACAAATAATTTACCTCTTCCCTTCCTCCGTTAAATCCATTACACAATCCGTTACCTTCTTCCTTCTTCCTTCTTCCTTCTTCCTTCTTCCTTCTTCCTTCTTCCTTCTTCACAAAGTTGCCAAAGGAATACAACATTGAGTCCGGTTAAAATTGGACTCTTCAGACTCAGAAGGCACGGCCAGAACCTCCAACTTTCCATTCATCAAAGTTAAGAGAGTCTGATTCATCAATAACTTCATTCCAGAAGATACCTTAGAATTATCGCTGCTCTTAGTAGCATCACACTCCAAATCGTGCTTCAGCAAATCCCAAGACTCGCTCCAAGCACTAACTGAACGCTGATCGTCCACCCAAATGTGAACGTATCCAGATTCCGGCGAAGAATGCGCAGAAACAGAAATACTCCCCTCTTCCATCTGAGCAACAGCAGTATCTACCAAATTGACCAAAACTTGCCGAAACCTCGACCAATCTGCCAGTATATAAATCCCCGGATCGGGCGGCAATATCTCCAAACGAATGCTGCGATTAGCAGCTTGCAAGTAAGTTAAATCGTCAACTTCATCAAAAATCTTAGCTAGCTGAATCGGCTCAATATCCATCCTGTCAGTGCCGTGTTCAGTTTTAGCAACAGAAATAATTTCATCTATCAATTTCACCAGCTTGAGCGCGGCGATGTGAGCTTGCTCGACAAACTCTCGTTCCTCAGCAGGATCGTCGCACAAATCGGACAGAATTAATTGCAGTGTACCGATCATAGTGCTCAGGGGCGATCGCAACTCGTGAGAAGTTCGAGCCAAAAAACCACCCTTAAATTGACTCATCTCCGATGCCATCTGATAAGCCAACTGAGTTTGCTTAAGTTGCTCGGAAAGGGCATCAAGCTTCTCTAAGTTAATTTCTTGAGGGGTTGGAGGCACATAGGGCGCAGGTTCTGGCTGTTGCGAGCTTTTTTGCTGCCTGCGCCAAATCAAACTGCTTCCCAAACCCAGTCCCAGTCCCATACCTAAATATACAAATTCGCTCCAGCCGATCGGCGCCATATTGATTTGCCTAGGAGTTTAGCTTTTAGCATTCTAGCTCGATCGCGCCCTGTCGCAATATTTCCCAATTACTGCCAGTCCATTTAGCCACAGTCGAAGGCAAACTCGAAGCTATCGCCCCTGTTGCAACTGTTGCTAATTCAGAAGGCATTAATGTCAAAACTTCGGGAAACTGCGCCTCAATTTCTGCCACCGACTCCAGAGGCGCTTGGCCAGATAAATTAGCACTGGTAGTCGCCAAAGGGCCTGTCTGCCCTAAAATATTGAGAGCCAGGGGAAAATTAGGCACTCGTATTCCGATCGTAGTTCGATCGATCGAATTCATGGCTGCCGGCACTTTTTCCGAAGCCGGCAACACCAAAGTTAGTGCCCCAGGCCAATAGGATGCGGCCACTTGCTGCCACAATTTCAACTCTGCGGGACTCCCCTGCACGTAAGGCCACAAAGCCTCCGGCGATGCTGCCATCAAAATCAGCGGTTTGTCTTGACGGCGCTGTTTGGCTGCAAAAATCAGTTCAGATCGATCGGGCCGCGCAGCCAAAGCGGGTACAGTATCAGTGGGAAAACTGATAATACGATTGCCAGAAATTGCCCCTTCAACTAGGGTATTTATCGAAACTTGTGTCATGCCATTTGAGATTTGAGATTGGAGATTTGCGGCATATTCTTGAAATCTAAAGACGGTACGCTAAGGCAAAGCGATCGATTCCTGCCAAATCAGAAAATATCTGAACTTGACCATAACTCCCGTGACTTTGTAGCATATCAGCTACCGCCGTTTCTTGTCCCGCCATCATCTCCACCAACCAAACTCCCCCTGATTTTAAATAATCGGGAGCCGTTTCTATCAAATGCCGGATGCAATCTAAGCCGTCTAAACCGCCATCTAAGGCTAGGTGAGGTTCGTGCTTCAAAACTTCCGGTTGCAGAGTTAGCACCGTGCTGCTGGGAATGTAAGGAGGGTTAGACACCATGCCGCTAACTTTACCCTTGAGAAATTCTAACGGTTCCCACCACAAACCTTGATAAAAATTAATTCGCGATCCAAAACCCAAATTGTCAGCATTGATTTGAGCAACTGCCAAAGCTGACACACTGCAATCTACAGCATGAATCGTCGCATTTTTCAATTCTGAAGCTAAGCCGATCGCGATCGCCCCGCTGCCCGTTCCCAAATCCACCCAATCCGATTTTGGATTAACACCATAGCTTTTAACAGCATCCACAGCCAAATCGATCAGCAATTCCGTTTCAGGACGAGGGATGAGCACAGCCGGCGTTACTTTCAGCGAAAAATTCCGCCAATGTGCAACTCCCGTTAAATACTGCACCGGCACTCGTTCCTGCAAGCGCTGCTGCCACAATCGATCGAGTTCTGATAAAGACAACTTTAATTCAATTTTTGGCAAATCTTTAAACGACTCCAAACGCAGAGCCAACTTATCCAAACCTGCTAGCTCTTGCAGCAGCCAGTCGAGTTCTGAATTGGGAATGTCAGAGGCGATCGCCTTAGCTTGATTCACCCACTGCCAAAGCTCTAAACCAGAAACAAACATAGGACTTTTTGGGAATTGGGAATTGGGAATTGGGCCGAAGAGCATCGGGCCGAAGAGCATCGGGCATCGGTAACTAACGACAACGGTTAACAGTTAACAGTAGACAAGATTGCAAAATTCATTTTAATCAAATTTTGTAACAGGCAAGATGCCTGTTCCACAAGAAAAAATGTTTTTTGTGGAACGGGCCGGAGAGCCCGTCCTAGTTATTTTGCAAGAGGTCTAGTTAACTGTTAACTGTTAACAGTCAACTGTCAACTGTCAACTGTCAACTGTTAACGAGCCGGAGAGCTTGGAGTCGGCCGAGTTGGAGCCGATCGAGCTGGAGCGGGAGCAACCTGTGGACTTTGGTTACCAGCACCCGCAGGTTGGAGCGATCGGACAAATTCCAGCGACTCCCGCGACGGAACCAAAATCATTTGGGTCAAAAACGGGTCATTCTCAGTGCGCAAAGCTTCCAAAACACTCTCCAAGTTCACCACCTCAATCTTAATTGTGGCAGTCACGTTCGGCTGCTGCTGCTTAAAACGCTCGACCATTCCCAGCAATTCCTCCTTGTTAAAAAACAGGGGAATCACCTCTTGCTGGCCGCGCTGAATCGTCAAATAACCATTTTCTGGGCCGCCTCTGGCCAAGAACAAAGGTACACCGTTGAATTCGTTAACTTGTTGCCCAGTTTGCTGAAGTACAGTTTTAGCCGACTGCACTTGCTGCGGAGTCGGAACGAAAGCAAACTGCACCTCATCTGGCTTGCCTTTATTGGCTTGAGTGAGCTGATAAATTTCCCCCAGCGACACCGGCATCACGCGCACCGACGCAGCCAACTGAGGATTTCTGGTTTTCAGTTGCTCCACAAAAGCTTGAGCATCTTTTTGGCTGATGAAAATTCCCGCCACGGAAGCATTACCGGTTTGACCCTGACCCTGCTTAGGAACAGTAGCGATTAGGGGCGCACCAGTCGCGTCTGTAATCGTAAATACTGGTACCGATCGCAATTTTTCCAAAATTTGCGGCTCCGGCAGTGCCAATGCAGACATCTTGCCAATTAGCGAGGGGCCGAGCAGAGTGCTGCCGACAATCCCCAATATTGCGCCTAAACGAACTAATGATTTCATGTTTTTTCCACCATCCGCGATCCTGAAACACATTAACGCAAAGATTGGCACCTTCACACGATCGACAAAAACTGCCTTAATCTGTTTCCACTTTAACCAAGCGTAAACATCAGAGGCAGTTTCTGTATGAGTCTATTATTTAATGTTGTGCGATCGGGATGACAGGATTTGAACCTGCGACATCCTGCTCCCAAAGCAGGCGCGCTACCAAGCTGCGCTACATCCCGTTGTGGTAGTTATCCACTTCATCACCATTTACACACAAAACCCCAAGCTTGTCAAGCTATTTTTGAATTTAATTTCAAATAAACCTCGATCGGTGATAGCAGCGTCAATATTGCCTTGCTGGGAGAAATCAACGCTGACCGTTCACCGATCGACTAATCTGGATACCAAAACATACCTTTAATCCCCTCTGGGTCGGACATAAAGCCCAAATTTTGGTAAAAATTCACCACCTGGGGGTCGGCAAATAAGGTAATGTTGCTGATGTCTTCACTGCGGAGTTTTTTGATGATGTATTTCATCAGTGCCTTGCCCATGCCTTTACCCTGATAGTCAGGATGAACTACCACATCCCAAAGCGTGGCATTAAAAGCATGGTCTGAAGTCGCTCTAGCGAAACCAACCAGCCGTCGCTGGCTGCCCCGCATCTCCCACATAGAGACGACTAGGAAGCTGTGCTGAATAGCTTTTTTGACTTTACGCAGGGGGCGGCGAGACCAACCCACTGCATTACAGAGTTCTTCGAGTTCGTAGAGGTCAATGTCCCGATCGCAACTGAAAAAGATGCGAGCGTTGCCACTGGCGGGTTTGCGAAATGTTGGGGAAAGCGGATCGCCTAACCCGACGGCCACATCTTCCTCAAATTCCGCTGTTTGGGATACAGAGGCAGACTCAGGACTACTAAATAAGTTTTTCCAAAAACCCATGCAGGCGCGGTTGAGGTAGTAGAAGTTGGACTACGTGAAAGAAAACCCGACAGACAAACCCACTCCGATCGGCGTGGGATAAATTACGGGTAGCCTTTTGAGCAACAGTTTACGGTAAACTCATCTTACGCCGAAAGCAGCGATTTGTCGTCTAACATTGAGTCTGAGCTTTTTTTGATTCTCGTCAAGTTTGGTAGAAATGTTCTGCAAACCTGTACCCGGACAATCCGCTCTTAAGGTAAAATTTGTTGCCGGCTCACAACAGAGGCATTTTGGGAATTGCTTCTTTTAAGTGCCGTCGATCGCGCCGGAACTTATACGCTGGGTGGGAAATACGACCGGAATATCACAACCATGACCTTCTCGTAATACATTCTCACACAGATTTTACCCACCCAAAAACGGATACCGTGCCACTTACGACCGTCGTGGAGAGCTCGAAATTTTAGACGAAAGTTCCAACTCCCAGATTCATCTGTGGAGTAAATCTAAAATCTAAAATCTAAAACTTGTACTGAGCGAAGCCGAAGTATCTAAAATCGACTTACCTCTGGTTTTAGTTCGGATGCGAGCACAATTTAAGTCGAATCGTCAAATCGAAAATCCCATTGCCATAGGGCATGGGAGAGCAAATACCTAGTATATCTCCCGCACCTTCCCCTCAATTATGGCTTCGGGTTTAAAACCATCTACCCTAGAACTTCTCAAGCGCTTTAACCGAGCGTTTCCACAGTTTTACGAGCAATTTGTCAGCAGCGAAATCCAACTGCAAAACCTCAAATTAGCTTATCAGCTTTACAAAACTCGGCAAGCAGTCATCGAAATCAGAGCCGAAGGTAATAAAAGTGCCCTGCATTTTGCTTACCGGAACCAGTCTTTTCTACTCAGCGATATTTTTGGAGTGCTCGCAGCCTACGGACTGACGATTCACAGTCTGAGTCTGTACGGTCAAATTTACCCGCCGATGCTGGTATTTATCAAATTGGTAGTATCTCGCGGTGGCAAGGTACTGGCAGATAAAACAGCAGAAAACGTCTGTAGGGCGGTTCGAGAGGCCTTGGCGGGGCATTTTGAGGTTGAAGAGATGTTGGCGGTGGAATTTAATTTAGACGCGGGTTTGGAAGATGTAGCAACTGAATTTTATGTCGATCCGGTTTTCCACTTGCCAGCTCTGCTGATTGAAGCAGATAATCAGCCTGGACTTTTTTACAAAGTTATGTATGCCATCTGGCAAGAGGATTTGTTGGTGGTAAATGCTAATTTGCTGGTTTGGCGGGGGCGAACTCGCCTGATCCTCTACTTGTTGGGCCCCAATGAAAGTTTAATTCCTGAGTATCTGGGGCAGAAAATCGCTGAGGGGGTGCGACAAAGATTGCTGGGCGAGCGGTTTTAGCTGAAGTGGCAGACGGGAATCCCTCGCGCGATAATCGATCGTTTGATGCCGATCGCTCTGTGTTGATTTCGGGATAGGATAAAATTATGGCAACCATCGACATCCTAGGGGCTCGGCACGCTTGCGATTTGACGGCTCCGACTGCAACTTCTCCGGTTCTGGTATTTGTCCACGGCTGGCTATTAAGCCGCCGCTACTGGCAACCTTTGACCGATCGCTTGGCATCAAACTATCAGTGCCTAACCTACGATTTGCGCGGGTTTGGCGATTCTCAATCCCGCGACGGCGACAGCGATATCGGGCATTCCCAAGCGCTCAATTCCTGCTACACTCCCGCAGCTTACGCTCGCGATTTGGAAATTTTACTCGAAAAACTGGATATTTCTAGTGCTTGGCTGGTGGGACACTCTCTCGGCGGTACGATCGCCCTTTGGGGAGCCAGCCAATTGTCCGATCGCATTAAAGGTGTTGTCTGCATCAATGCTGGTGGCGGCATCTATCTAAAGGAAGAATTCGAGCGGTTTCGAGCCGTCGGCAAACAGCTAGTCAAAATGCGTCCCCGCTGGCTGCCTCACTTGCCCTTAGCAGATTTCGTGTTTGCGCGGGATTCTGTGGCAAGCTCGATCGGGCGATCGTGGGGAAGGCAGCGCTTGATAGATTTCGTGGGAGCTCATCCTGACGCAGCTTTGGGGGCTTTGTTGGACTCCACCACAGAAGCCGAGATTCACCTGTTGCCGCAAATAGTGTCCCAACTCAAGCAGCCTGTTTATTTTATTGCCGGCACTAAAGACAAAATTATGGAACCAAAATACGTGCTGCATTTGGCGAGCTTTCACTGGATGTTCCAAGGCAGCGGCGAAAATGTGCTTCAGCTTGATTGCGGCCATTTGGCAATGATGGAACAGCCGGATGCAGTGGCTAGTTACCTGGAAAATATTCTGAAAGAACACACTTAAAGGGAATTGGGTACAGCGCAGCCGAGGAATGGGGCCTTGGGCGCAGATCCGGTTTGTGCAAGCAAATCTTCCCAAACAGAAAGTCACAACTCAAAAGTTAAAATATTCTTCCCTGTTCTTGATTCTCTGAATATCCATTTGTTAAATCCGTTACATCCCCTACACTGCCACGGCAGCCGAACTTGCTTTGCCTAAATCTGTTATGTTAAATAAATAACTCTGCCCGATCGCCCTCTTGGGACAGACGTTTCGATTAAATAGTGGCTTTCAACTCTAAATACTAATTCTGCTTAAATATCTGTGCGCGTTAACCTCACCGATCGGCAACAACACATCCTTTGGGCAACGGTTCGCCACTACATAGCAACAGCGGAACCCGTTGGCTCAAAAGCTTTGGCTGACGAATTCAACCTCAGCGTCAGCCCAGCTACAATTCGCAATGCGATGGGGACTCTTGAAAAAGCGGGACTGCTCTATCAGCCCCACACTTCAGCCGGACGAGTCCCGTCTGACTCCGGCTACCGAATTTATGTAGACCAGTTGATTCAGCCGTCTGATACCCTGGCTCGCAAGGTGGAACAGGTACTAGACCAGCTCAATTGGTCGGATGGTCGGATGGATGCGGCACTTCGCGGTGCTGCTCAAATTCTGGCAACTATCAGCGGTTACATTGCGATGATTACCATACCGCAAACCAATATGGCTTGTTTGCGCCACTTGCAACTGGTGCAGCTAGAGCCGGGAAAGGTGATGCTGATCGTGGTGACGGATGCCTACGAAACTCAGTCGGTGTTGGTGCAGTTGCCGAAGGGCGCAGATGGTAACTGGCCTGATGTCGAAATTGTCGATCGCGAATTGCAGATTTTGTCGAATTTTTTGAACACCAAATTACGCGGACGATCGCTCTCGGAACTCTCGACTATAGACTGGAGCGAGTTAGACCAGGACTTTGAACTCTACGCTGAGTGGATGGAAACCATGCTGGCTGCTTTGAGTAGTCGCCAAAGCAATCCCACCTATACGCGGATTCTGATCGGCGGTTTGGCAGAAGCGCTGCGCTTGCCTGAGTTTTCGCAGTTGCAGCAAGTTCAAACCCTCGTACAACTGCTGGAACAAGAGCAGGAACTGCTTTGGCCTTTGATTTTTGAATCGCCTGAGTTGGACAGGCCAGGGAAGCGGGTAACGGTGCGTATTGGCTCGGAAAATTCCTTAGAACCAATTCGCGGTTGTACTCTGATTTCTTCGATTTACCGCCGGGGATCAGTGCCGGTGGGTAGTGTTGGGGTTTTGGGCCCGACGCGGATGGTTTACGAAAATGCGATCGCGGTGGTGGAAGCTGCGGCGGATTATTTGTCAGAAGCTATTGGCGGAAATCGAATTAATTTTCCTGATGGCGAGCGAGGGCGATCGCACAATCCCTTGTTAGATGTCCCCTAATTCGATCGCCCCAAGCTTCACAGGTTTGGGCTTTTCCGATCTTTGGACGCACTCGCCACATCAAAAAACCGGGTTTGTTGACAAAAAACCAATGCTCTCCAGAAGCGGAAACTGGCAGGAGTTGCGGGCGATCGACATGGACGTACGATCGGGGCTTGAGATGGCGAGGGCGATCGATAAATTGAGGACGCGGGCGAGGGCGATTGTAGATCCCGAAGGCAGAAAACTGTCCAAATATTAAGACATTTTTGAGAGTTAGTCAAAAAAATATAAAAGAGATTAGTCTTGATAAGCAAGCTATATTTCTTTTGAAAATAGCCCAGGTTAGACAACTGCAAATAACTTGCAGCAATTTTGGATTGATTGCAACTTCAGAAAAGATGTAACTGCTGAGTTAAGATCGAAACTAAATTTAGGCAATTTTCTTTTAGTATTCAATGAAATCGACAGATAAAACTAAGAATACCTTTGCGATTACAACCCCCCTGTACTATGTAAACGATTTACCTCACGTTGGCAGTGCTTACACGACTATGGCTGCTGATGCCGTAGCCAGATTTGAGCGACTGCGGGGCAAATCAGTTTTGCTAATTACAGGGACGGACGAGCACGGGCAGAAAATTCAACGCACAGCCGAGAGTTTGGGACGATCGCCCCAAGCTCACTGCGATTTAGTGGTTCCGGGGTTTGAGGCGCTGTGGAAGCAACTCGACATCCAGTACGATCGCTTCATCCGCACGACCTCGCGGCGCCACGAGTACATTGTCAAAGAATTTTTTCAGCGTGTCTGGAACTCCGGCGACATCTACTTGAACGAGCAAAAAGGCTGGTACTGCGTCTCCTGCGAAGAATTCAAAGATGAACGCGATTTATTAGCGGGAAATCGGTGCTCGATCCACCCCAGCAAGGAAGTTGAGTGGCGCGACGAAGAAAATTACTTTTTTCGCCTGTCGCGCTATCAAGACCAACTGCTGGCATTGTACGCAGAACGTCCCGACTTCATCGCGCCGGAAAGCCGGCGCAACGAAGTGCTCAGCTTCGTCAACTCTGGACTGCAAGATTTTTCGATTTCTCGGGTGAATCTGGAATGGGGCCTGCCAATACCGGTTGACTCCAGCCATACCATTTACGTCTGGTTTGACGCTTTGCTGGGATATGTGACGGCTCTGCTCGATCCGGACAGTGACCCCATGTTAGAGAATGCTTTATCTAAATGGTGGCCGATCGACCTGCACTTGATCGGCAAAGATATTCTCCGCTTCCACGCCGTTTATTGGCCAGCAATGCTGATGTCAGCCGGTCTACCGATGCCTGGGCGCGTCTTCGCTCACGGGTTTTTGACCAAAGACGGCAAAAAAATGGGCAAAACAGAGGGGAATACTTTAAACCCAGTCGAATTGGTGAATAAATACGGCGCTGATGCAGTGCGCTACTATTTCCTCAAAGAAATTGAGTTCGGAGAGGACGGCGATTTTAACGAAACTCGGTTTATCAATACATTGAATGCTGAGCTAGCAAATGATTTGGGAAATTTGCTTAACCGCACGTTAAACATGGCTCGCAAATATTGTGACGGCTATGTGCCAAATGTGTCGGGGGAAAACATTTCCGATGACAACCTTCTCAAGGGTTTGGGACTGGATTTGGGCGATCGAGTAGCAGGTTTTTACGAAGAGTTGGCTTTTAGCAAGGCTTGCGAAGCCGTACTTGTATTAGTTCGAGCTGGGAACAAGTTTATTGATGTACAAGCACCTTGGAGTTTGTATAAGCAAGGACATCTCGAAAGTGTCCAACAAGTGCTATATTCTGTTCTGGAATCTGTTAGACTAGCATCTTACCTTTTATCGCCGATTATTCCTAATATCAGCAACGCTATCTATCAGCAGCTAGGTTTTTCAATTGACTTTAACGATCGGGTTGCCGTTAACAGTTCAGCGACTTTTGCAGTTCATGCTGCCTGGGGCGCTTTGCCGGCTAACCAAACTCTGGGGGAACCACAACCTGTTTTTAAGCGGCTAGAACTGCTCGAAACATTACCTTCATAGTTGGCAGCCAGCGCTCGGGGTGCTATGACAGATTACGAATTAGCACTTATTTCCTTACCAATCTTTCATAAAAATTGAGGCATAACAATCATGTTGAATAGAATAGAAAGCAACGACCTTTTTACACCGGAACAGGTTCTGGAAAATCGGGGTCGAGTAGCAATTTTTATTGATGGGTCTAATCTTTTTTACGCGGCTTTACAGTTAGGAATTGAAATAGATTACACTAAGCTGCTGTGCCGTTTAACTGCGGGCTCGCGGCTGTTGCGCTCTTTTTTCTACACGGGTGTCGATCGCACTAACGAGAAACAGCAGGGGTTTTTGCTGTGGATGCGCCGCAACGGCTACCGAGTGATTTCTAAGGATTTGGTGCAGTTACCAGATGGTTCTAAAAAAGCCAATTTGGATGTAGAAATCGCTGTGGACATGATGGCGTTGGTGGGGTCTTACGACACCGCCGTTTTGGTCAGCGGTGATGGCGATTTGGCCTATGCTGTGGATGCTGTGAGCTATCGCGGTGTACGGGTTGAGGTGGTGAGTTTGCGATCGATGACAAGTGACAGTTTGATTAATGTAGCCGATCGCTACATCGATTTGGAAATGATTAAGGACGACATCCAAAAAACATCGCGCCCTAATTATGCTTACCGCCCATTGTCGGGTTTGAGCTTGATGGACGAACACGACGACAGGTAGGGATTTGGTAATGGGTGATAGGTGATGGGTGATGGATTGAATCATTAAAAATTAGAAGTTAAAAATTTAGATAAAGGATGGCACTTTTTTAATTTTTGATTAACCTTTTCAATACCAAATTATCAATTACGAATTCCCCATTACCAATTACAAATGATTAATCTTAAATCCCAAATTGCCAATCTCAAATCCCCAAAATTAATGCTGCTATGTTTAGCAGCACTGATTTTGGGGATTGGTGCTTGTGCGGCTCCAGAAGAGACTCAAAAGAACAAATTAGCTGAGGATATCAAAACCGCTCAGCAGTCAAACAGCACTTTAACTTTGAACAAAGTAACCCTAGAACAAGCAAACGAAAAGGGCGAGACGTTCTGGAAAGTTAAATCAAAAAATGCCGTTTATAGCAAAGACAACAAGATAGTTAACGTTCAGAAACCAGTGGGCAAATTGTTTCAGGACGGCAAAGAAATTTACGATATTCAGGGAGACACTGGGCAGGTATTTCAGGAAGGAAATCAGGTTTTTATCAAAGGTAACATAGTCGCTACTGACCTAAGAAATGGCTTGGTATTGCGGGGAAACGAGCTAGAGTGGCGGCCGAAGGAAGATGTTTTAGTTGTCCGCAATAATTTGACCGGAGAAAACAAACAGGTGACAGCTTCAGCGAAGGAAGCGCGGGTTTTTAGTAGGGCGAAGAGGATGGAGTTATTCGGGTCTGTGGTGGCGAATGTTAAAGATCCAGATTTGCAATTGCGAACCGAGCATTTAGTATGGTTTGTGGAGCAACAAAAGGTACACAGCGACCAACCGACTCAAATTGACAGATATAAAGATAAAAAAGTAACAGACAGCGGTTTTGCTGACCAGGTAGATGTAGACTTAAAAACCAAGATTGCGACATTAACGAAAAACGCTCAATTAATACCATCAGACCCGCCGCTGCAAATAGAAAGCAGTTTGATGAGTTGGAATTTTCCGGCTCAATCTGTGATATCGCCCGGGCCTGTGAAGGTTTTTCACCGGGTGGAAAAGGTGACAATGACTGGGGATCAGGGGCGGGGAGATTTAGAGAAAAAGATTTTTTATTTGACGGGAAATGTGGTAGGAATTGGGGAAAAACGTCAATCTCAATTAAATACCGATCGCATAACGTGGTATTTAACCAACCAAACTTTTGACGCAGAAGGAAATGTAGTTTACAAGCAACTAAATCCGGTGTTTAATTTGACTGGGCCGAGGGCGGCGGGAGAGCTTAAAAATCAAACTGTGATTGTCAAAGGTGACGGTGGTGGCGGCCAAGTGGTGACGGAATTTGTACCGGATGAGAATAAGGGAACTTTTGGACAGTAGATAGGATTGTTGTGAAAATTTGCTTTGTTGATGTTTAACCGCTGATGTGGGCTGATTGACGCTGATGAACGCAGATTCCGTCTTCAACCCGCGCAGGCGGGTTTTGTTCGTGTAGACGCGGTTTCAACCGCCGTCTTATCTTATAATTAAGATGGGATTGAGTAAGGAGGGCTTGGGATGACGACAACTTTAGAAAAGTTAGAATTACTTGATGAACCTATCTTAATTGATGGACTTACCTGGAGAGAGTTTAAAGTTGTTGAACAGTTGCTCGATAGTCCGGGAATCAGACTGTCGTTTTTAGATGGGGTATTGGAGATTAGACGTATGCCTGGAAGAAAACATGAAACTGCCAAACAGCGGATTTCAACGCTGGTTGATCTGTATTTGGAATATGCAGGGATTGATTTTACTCCAACGGGCTCGGTGACGCTGGAAAGTGAAACTGGAAAGGTGAAGCGAGAAGCGGATCTATCTTACGAATTGGGGGCTAACCGAGAACGTCCTGATTTGGCGGTGGAAGTGGTGGTGACTAGCGGTGGGATTAATAAGTTGGAGGCTTACAAACGCCTGGAAATTCGTGAGGTTTGGTTTTGGGAAAATGGTAGGCTGCGTTTGTACGCGCTTTCGGAAGATGGATATGCAGAGGTCGATCGCTCTTGTGTTCTCCCAGACTTAGATGTTGTACTATTGGGGCGGTGTATCAATATGGAAAATCACCTTCAAGCCATGCGCGAATTCAGACAAGCAATTCAAAGTGTTTAGAGGGGCTGTTTGCGGAAATGAAAAATTATAAAACCAATACGATCAGAAGACGAGGCGGTTGAAACCGCCGTTTTATCTTCCTTCTTCCTTCTTCCTTCTTCCCTCTTCCTTCTTCCTTCGATTACAACTGACCAAAACCTTTTTTAGGCTTGTTCTTTTTCTTTTTCTTCTGGCCGCCCATTGCCGGCATTCCCGGCATTCCCTGCATTCCTGGCATTCCTCCCATTCCTGGCATTCCTGCAAAGTTGCCTTGACTCATTTGCTGCATCATGGTACGCATTTTTTGGAAGTCGCTGACGAGTTTTGTTACGTCATTTTCAGCGTAGCCTGCGCCTTTGCCGATGCGACGGCGACGGGATGGAGAACTTGCTAAAAGTTCGGGATTGCGGCGTTCTTCAATTGTCATGGAATTAATCATGGCTTCGGTGCGTTTTAGTTGCACTTCTCCCTGCCGCATTTGCTCGTCTGAGAGTTTGTTCATCCCCGGAATCATTTTCATGATGCCACCGAGGGAACCCATATTTTTTAATAGCCTGGTTTGTTTGAGAAAGTCGGTAAAGTCAAACTTTGCCGTGAGCATTTTCTCTTGCATTTTCTCGGCATCGGCGATGTCGAATTCTTCTTGAGCTCTTTCGACTAGCGTCAAGACATCGCCCATACCGAGTATTCTCGATGCCATGCGATCGGGATAAAATGGTTGCAATGCTTCCACTTTTTCGCCGACACCGACAAATTTAATCGGCGCGCCGGATATTTGCCGCACGGATAGGGCTGCACCACCGCGACTATCGCCGTCTAATTTGGTGAGGATTGCGCCGGTAATGCCGATTTGTTCGTGAAAGGTGCGGGTTAAATTTGCGGCTTCTTGGCCAGTCATGGCATCAACAACTAACAGCGTTTCGTGGGGTTGTACTGTTTGTTTGATGCGGGCCAATTCGGCCATCATTTCTTGATCGATTTGCAGGCGGCCTGCGGTATCGACGATGATGGTATCTACGCCTAGTTGTTTGCCGTGTTCGAGCCCTTGGCGGGCGATTTCTACGGGGTCAGTATCAGTGCCTAATTCAAATACTGGTACGTCGATTTGTTTGCCGAGGGTGAGCAATTGGTCGATCGCGGCGGGTCGATAAATGTCAGTCGCGACTAGCAGTGCGGTACGATTTTGCTTGCGGAGGTGCAGGGCTAGTTTGGCGGTAGCTGTGGTTTTCCCGGTTCCTTGCAAACCCGCCATCAGGATGACGGTGGGCCCGGATTCGGCGGTGGCGAGGGGTACGTTGGTTTCCCCCATGACGCGCACGAGTTCGTCGTGGACGATTTTGATGAATTGTTGGTCGGGACGAACGCCTGAAACGACTTCTGCCCCTTGTGCTTTGGCCGTTACTTCTCCGATGAAGTTTTTGACGACTTGGAGGTTGACATCGGCTTCCAGGAGGGCGCGGCGGACTTCTTTGATGGCGTCTTGGATGTTGGATTCGGAGATTTTATTCTGTCCGCGCAGTTTTTTCCAGGTGGATTCGAGTCGATCGGCAAGGGCTTCAAACATAGGGCTTTGTTGGCTAGTCAGTCTTTTTTATTTTAGGGCTAAATGGGGTTGTTTGGCCCAAAGTTTTGGGGAAACAGTCCCGGACGCACGATCGACTCAAGAAACCGGGTTTTTTATAAAAATATTTCTTGTCACCGACAGATCATGTAAAAAACCCGGTTTCTGGCCTCATGGGTAGTTTGATGTTTGTATTTATTAACCGCTGGCGATTTTCCACTAATCCTTGTTTTATTCTGTTGGCGGGTGCCAGCCTGCACTAACCCACTGACGCCTAACGGTGACAGCAATATTATTGTTTAGTTGTAGTGCTGTGACTGTCGCGCGACCGCAGTCTGTAACTCCTCTAATTTCTGTACCTTCTTCACTCCAAGCAAAATGCTCCGACCATTGCTGAGTGCGCGGGTTAAACAACCTAACGCGCGTTTGCGTGACTGGATCTAATGCGTCTGTTTGGGTTCCTTTGTAATTATTGCACAGACTACAGGCCAGCCAGAGGTTTTCTTCAGAGTCATTACCACCAAATGCTTTGGGAATAATATGGTCAATTTCTAATATTCCCAGAACATACATTTGTAAACTACGACAATAACCGCATCGGTTTTGAGCTTGCGCGCGAATTATGGCTTTAAGTTGTTCGGAAACAGCCATTCTACTTATCCTTGTAATGGTGCGAGTAAACCGCGTCGCACTGATTCATTTAAGGCTTGAGCTTGTAGCAGCAGTCGCTCTTCATAAATATGAATTAATGCTTGCAATTCTTCACTTTCAATTTGGGGAATAGTACCGCATTGTTGGCGCTCTAGCAATTCATTTAAGCGTTGTTCTTGGACTGGTTGCAGCCTCAGTTGAGTTAGGGCTATTACTTCCGAATCGGACAATTCTGATACTGGTTTAGCGGTTGGTAAAAGAAAATTTTCCAGAGTTTCTACTAAAATTTCACTGACGCTGCGGTGGCGTTGCTGCGCTAGCAATTCTGCTTGGCGATAGACTTCATCGGATAAATTTAGGGTGATTTGGGCAGTCATAGGTCGGATGCTATGAAAGGAATATCTCTACTATGCCATATTTTACTTGGTGGCAGCCTTTGTATCTGAGCTAGGTAATATTCCAGTTTATTTGATGTTGGTTTTTACATATTCTGCGATCGCCCGCTGCACACTAAATAACGTACAATCACCCTTTTGCACTTTTTCAATTAATAACCTCCGTCTCAAGGATTCCAAAGCTTTGAGGAATTCTGACGGCGATAATTCGAGATTCCTTGGCTTGTTTGAGATTTCGACTGCTGCGGTTTCATTGGCCAACCAGCACATCACCTGTTTTTCGGATTCCGACAACCGCTGAAAATGTTGATGTAATAAATATTCTAAATCTCCTAAAACCAGGCTATCATAGGATAAGAAAGCCGAAATTTTGCCATCAAATAAGTCTTGAATTATTGTCGCTACTATATTTAACCACAATGGATTGCCTCGGTAAAGCTCAATCAATTCTGACCAGTGTTCTGATTCAAGTAAACCTTTTTCTCTAAATATTTCTCGCGCTGATTCGCCTAAGCCGTTGAGTTGCAATGTTTGACAATTTTTATGTTCGCCTTCTAATGCTGCAATTTCTCTGGGTTTTTCCCAACTGAGCAAAATTAAGCAACTGTTGTGAGATGATTCTGCTATTTGTTTGAAGAAAGTACCATAATTTTCATAGCCTGGTTTGTAGTTTCCTGCTAGTTGTTGGCTGCTGAAGATTGTTTGGACATCATCAAGGATGATGAGACAGCGCTGCGATCGCAAATATTCGATAATTGATGGTAACTCGGTTTGTGGCCGATCGCCTAAAAATTTGATTAAGTCGGTTTGGAGTGCACTCAGCGGTGGAGAGTTGCGGAGACTTCGCCAGATGATGTAATCGAATTCGTGTTGAATTTGTGGGATTAGTTGGAGTGTCAGGGCGGTTTTGCCAATACCGGATAAGCCTAAGATGCTGATCAGACGGGTGCGACTTGCTAAAATCCAGTTTTCGAGGGTGGTGAGTTGCGAAGTGCGTGAAGCGAAGCTATCCCGTAGGGAATCGAAAAATGTGAGGATTTCCGGTGCGTCGCCTAAGTCGATGCGGGGCTGTTTGGTTGTTGGTTGCGGGTTTTGGTGAGTTGCGGGCGATTCCCTAGATTCACGGGCTTTCTGAGAACAAATATTAAGCTTATTATTAACTGTTATAGTCTCACCTGTTATATTTTCAACAATAGCTGATTGATAATTATAAAATTTTCCATTTTCTAATATTGGTTTCAAACTAGCCTTAGTAATATTTTCGCCCAATCCTTCAGAAAGTATTTTCCAGAGTTCCGAACCGACATTTCTCACATGACTTGAACTAGAGTAAACTTCCTTAGCAATTTGCGTATAGGTGCGTTTTTTGAAAGTTCCCCGCAGGATAGCTTCTTGCACATAATCTAAGCGCTTTCCCGTTTGGGCAAAAACTAGGTCATCTGCCAGTTTTAAAGCTGCGGCAATATCCATACATAAAGGAGACGCTGGAGTTTACATGATTTATTATACCTGACATTTCGTACAAATGAAACAATTTAGATTTTGTCATCTGTCAAAAGTCAGGACTTTTCGTACACAGCTCATCCTTTATAGTAGTTTAAAGTTTTGGCAAAATATTTTATGAAGCGAGTTCGGTGGCTCAGTGGTTTGTTCGCGGCTGGGGTGTTGTCTTTTACTCTAGCGACTATTGGGGCACAAGTGGCCCAGGCCCAGCGCCCTATTCCTTGGACTCAGCTAAAATGCCAAGTTAAAGGTTGGCAGCGATCAATGTTCGAGGATATTGTGGTAAGTAGAGAAATATACACCAGTATGTTGCGGATTTTTCCTGGTACCAGTTTTACCTGCAAGCTTCCCGGTGGTCGTGCCTCTCTCGAATTACAATTTGCAATTCCTGATAACGAAAGGAAAGCCCCAATAAAAGTAGATGTTTATGTAGACGGAAATCCAGTCGCTTCTCGCACAGGCGACAAAGGTAAAGTACATACAATGTTAGTCGATGTCAGTAATGGAAAAAGTGTATCAATAGACGTAGATTGTGCTGCGGCGACAGATTGCCTTAGTGTGAGTAGTGGGCCTTTTAGTAATATCTTAGATGGTTATAACTTCATTAAATTTCAAGTTGTACCAGGAGCACGCTCTCCAGGGAGTCGATAAATTATGAGTATCAGCCGCCGTCAATTTAATCGTATCATTATCTGGGGTGGAGCTTCTTTTGCTGCTTCCGCAACATCGGGCATTTTCTTCCCCAAACCTGCCGAAGCTTATTCGTTAGAATTTCCGATTAGTGCCTTATCAGCCGATCGCGTTTTCAGCGGTATTCAAAAATATTGTGGAGCACAGGCTATCCCCGGCGTTCTATCACCAATCTTACAAGGCAATAGTAATGTTAGCAATAAAATAGAATCAGCAGCAGCTAACGCTATTCGCACGGCTGATAAAGAATTTGTAACTCGCAATTTTACTAGCAAAAGAACCGAATTAGCCTTGACTGGCGAAGGTATTCAGGATAATAGAACTATCAGTCGTTTGTGGGGTAGGCAAAGACAGGATAAAGTCGGCCCAAATGTCGGTTTTGGCTTCGTGGAAAAAGTTAATGGTCAATACAGCGATTCCAAAATTTCTGGGCCGACAATGTGCGCTATTCATAACGCGCAAAGAGTCTTAGCTGACCAAAGATTAACACCGCCAGAAATCGCAGCTTCTCTATTACCAACTCGATCGCGATTGGATGATTGGGGCTCCTGGGGAGGTGATAGCGATGCGTCTGCTGGGAGAAATCCTGGTGCTGTTTTTGCTCAATATGACACCGCAGCGGGGACGGTGACTTCTCGCTACGATTTAGTTGAACCTGGGCCGAAAGGTTTTGGGCGTGTTGAGTTTACTATTGAAGCTGAAAATCAGCCTCGGCGGGTGATTTTGGTGACGGTGAGGTTTTAATAATCAGACTGATATCATGTCCGGTTAAATGAACCCTACT
>Ga0335395_10000822_pt1 | contig 19667 bp, 18 predicted proteins | sample MAT02_FD_205744 | JGI IMG/M metagenome (GOLD analysis project Ga0335395, IMG submission 205744) | Freshwater microbial communities from Lake Fryxell liftoff mats and glacier meltwater in Antarctica - MAT-02 (spades assembly) (version 2) ...
ACCCTCGCCAACCACACACTCGAACTGCGGACTCCACATGACACGCTTCCCTTCATCGACGGACCTGAGCCCGAGAAGGATCCCCGGGCACACAGCCCAGGACGTGGATCACCGGTATAACCGGCGTTCTGGGGCAGTGCGTTACGGCTTGCGGGCCACCGTTGCCAGAAGGTGCGGGCCAAGCCCGAGAAGCTCGATCACCGGCTCGTAGGCTCCCCGGCGGCCAACAAATCCGCCCAGGTCAAACTGCGGCCGTGCCCGCTTCAGACCCAGCTCCAAAGATCCTCACACCGCTCGATGTGTGGCGTCGCAGGGCTATCCCACAGCCGAATTGCGAAACGGAAAACTACTCGTCGCCGATCGGGAGCTTCTGTCGTATCGATCGGTGGGGAATCTAGAAATCGAAGTTCGTCGGATTCCCGTTCGTGGTCGAGTTACCGGTGTTCCCAAGCACGTTGAGTGCTTTGGCGGTCATGGCTGCCGATTGGGCGCTCTGCTCGGACGCCGCCTTGATGCCGAAGTACGCAGCGGTGAGGGAAGCGAGCGCAGTGAACGCCGACGTGGCGATCGCAGCGATAGTCGCCGCATTCGGGTCTGCAGCCGACGGCACTGCGGGCGTTGTCCCGTTCGCTGGTGTCCCTTTGACCATCGTAAGTTCCCACAGCGCGAACCCGACTATGCCGAGCAGTGCAACGGCGACGATTGCGACAACGAGCGCCGCCCAGCCAGGGGTGACCCAGCGGGCATGGGATGCTGATACACGTGATTCGCTCTCCGGTGTGGCGCCTAATTCGCTCATGCTGTCGTCCCCTGTTAGGTGAAGTGATATGGCGACATGTTAGATCGCAGGGCGACGGCCCGTGAACGAAACCGTTATGTGGTCACCCCCGGGACCATTCCCTCGGGCAATCGAGCGGTCCCCCGTCTCGCAAACAGCGCCTGATTGGCGCTATGTCTGCGACCTAACACTCTGTTCGCACGCGACGTCGAAAGGCCCGTATCTGGAACATGCCGGTCGCGTTGGAGGGCACCCGTTTCGGCTGGTCTGCTCCTTGACCGGCGGTGGCCGAGACCGCTTGTTGCCCATCCGCAGGCACAGGGCCAACGTCACCGATCATCACGCCGGTGGGTCGGCGGGCGCAAGAATGCCGGGATGGGATGGGTCCGTCGGCTGCTCCACCGTCCAGCTGCGACTGTGGCGTTCACGGTTTCGGTCGCTCTTGCTGGAGCCGTTGCAGTGCATTTCCTGAGGCGGGCGCTCGCTGCGACGGCGCCAGAGTGGGTTGATCTCGTCGACGACATCATCAAGAGCGTTGTCTTGGTTGGCGTCGTCGGCCTCGGAACGGTCTGGCTCGACGAGCAACGACGCACCGCCGCCCGAGAGGCAGAAGCAGCGGACCGCATCGCACGCAACCGGGTGATCATCCGACGACTCGCCAACACCGGCTTCAACATCGCGGATGGAGGGAGCGCTGAGCCAGGAGCAGGCCCGCCGACAGTCCGGGCCGCCCGGGAGGAACTCGTCGCCCACGCGGCCAAGTTCAGAGAGCTGGCGGAGAAGATCCGCAAAGCCCATGCCGGCGAGGGGATTCAGCAGATGGACGTGATCTTGGTCAACATCGATCTGGCCGGATACTGCGCCGAAGGGCAAAGGGTCAGAACCTCGAACGCATCTCTGATGAACTGCGCGACCTGGAAGACGGACCCGACATCGAATGGGTTGCAGCGGTCGCCAAGTTCCGCAGCGCCGTCAGCGACGCAGCGGCTTGGTGGACGCTCACGAACGGGGTCATCGTCGACCGGCTCTTCACCGAACGAGTGGTTGTCGGAATCACCGTAGAACCGGCGACTGATAAAGATCGTCTACTCCGTAGCGGAGAGGGGCTGGACGGTTCGGTCCTCGCGATCGACCCCGTCGCCTACCTGGTTGCCTACATCGGCTCGAAGAAGGAGCAGCTGCAGGCCGAGTCCAAGACCGCGGTTGGCCTCAAGGGGTGATCGCGACAGCTCCTGTGTGATGGGGGTTGGAGATGGGTCGGATTGGTCGTCCGAGGGTTCCTCGTTCGGTGATTTCGGTGGCGTTGCTCCCGGTTGCTCGTGGTGAGACCCGTGAGGTCGCCGCAGCGTTGGCAGGGATTCCCGTTTCAACGTTGCGCAGCCGGCGTTGTGTGACGCGTCAGCGTGGTCGGGCCGGTGGTGCGGGTCGAGGCGGCGGTGGGTCGTTGCGCTTCTCCGGCACACCGGGATTCGGCGTCGAAGGCTGCGGTGGGGGTGGCGGTGATTGGCGGCTCATTGAGTCGCGACGTTCAGGAGCATCATCATCAGACCTCCGGTTTCAAGGGCGAGGGCGATCAGCCCAAGACTGAACCATCTCAGGCGTTGCTCGATCACGTCGCGGTTCGCGATCGTGAACTGCCCGAACCACAATGCCAGCTCGCGATGGATCTCCTCGAGCGCCATGGGGTCGTCCTCGCGCTCCACGAAACTGCCCACGACGGTCCCGGAGTCGAGGTTGATCGTCACCTCGACCGGTCGCCATGAGAGAACGGTAGCTACGACAACGAGAACGAGTCCGAGCCCGCCGACGACAAGTCCGCCAACGCCCCACCAGTCGAGCCGGATGTTGTTGTTGCGGCTAGTCAGGCCCAGCGCGAGCGTCGCGGTGACGGCCGCCGCTGTCATCAGAGCACCCGCTCGGTCGCGTGCTTCCTTGAGAACAGTCGCCTGGTCAGTGACGGCGGCCCGGCCGAGATCGTAGGCGAGGCGATAGGTCTCGGAGTCGCTGTTGATCATCACCACGACCAATAACCGTAGGTGCCGTCCGTCGGGATGCAGGTGATGGGACGCGGTCCGGCCGCGACGTCCTCACCAGTGATGCAATCGTGGCAGCTACCACGCCTCGGAGCCGGCGATAGGGGACGGACTCGCTTCGGGAAGCATGGTGTTGACCGGGACCAGCCAACCCGTGCTCACTTCTGGAGGTAGGAGCGATCGTTGTAGGGGAACCCGTTGAGCTCGCAGTCGGTCGACTCGTCGTAGTGGTAATAGGCGCGAACCTCGGCGATTCGTTCGTCCTTCATGACGTACCACTCCGAGCCGCGGAACATCATTCGAGTTCAGCTGCTCGGCAACGTGTACGCGCAACTCCACTCGCTGACCACTTCGTCACCGCTTCCGATGAGGTGATCGATCCTCCAGGTCGGGTCGTAGAACCGCTTGAACTTCCGCCAGTAGTTGGCGACGTGGGTCGCGCTGCGAATGGGTTGGTGCACTGCTGGCAGGAAGTAGTGGACGACGTTGTCATCCAAGGTGCGGAGGAGCTGGTCGGTGTCTCCGGTGTTGCATCCGTCGAAGTAGTCGAGGACCACCTCGATGTGGGAGTCAGTAGACATGGCGTCCTTTCCGGTGCGAGCGTCGGCCGAGCAAGTTTCCTCCGATTCGACCAGCCTGGTCAACGACCTGCGGATCAACCGGCGTTAGGTGACACTGTGCGTCGGTTCTTCGAGGGCGATCGGGAACGGGAACGGGATCGTCGCGACGCGACACGTGGCGATCGGCTTCGCCCGGACGTGTCCCGGCGCGATATGTGGGCTGCGAGGCGAATCATCTGGGACGCCCGTTCTACGTGCCGTGCGCCAGCGGTGGATACTTTCACCGGCGCGGATCCCCTGGCGGCGAGCGTGGCGAGGTGGACCCCTCGGCAGGCGCATCAACGACGCTGCAGGCTGCCGATGGGAGCGTCGTGAACCGATCTTGAATCGCAGTCGGGGTAGATGTACGTTGGAAGTGGATGAGGTTTGGTAGCGCCAGCGCTCCCGAAGAGGCGGAGTTCATCTGTACCGCGCGGAGGCGACCATGAAGCGAATCGACGACCTGTCCCCCTACAAGACCGTACTCCCGTATGCGAGCGAGATCTTCGGGATCTACCAGCCGTTGATCGGCTGGAGTTCCAAACGCCAGCAGGAACGTCTCGATCGAGGGTTCGGCAACGACTTGAAGAGTGCGACCAACGGGCTGCTCTCGAAATTCACCCCGGTCCTCGATGTCAAGGTTATCGAGGATGGTCGCATCGCCGAGATCGCGTCGGTCGATGTGGCGACGCTCGACATCTCTCGTGTGCGCTCCACGGCGACCCTCCTCACGGATGCGATCGCTGCCGAGCTGCCGCCGCTCGAGCGATATGACGATGGTGTCTGGGATCGGCTCGAACCCGACCGGCTACGTGACATCCTGCGGAGCAGTGTGGTCCCCGAGGTCGAGGCGTGGCAGCGGATGCAGCTCCAGACGAGGCAGTCCACCGACACCGCCGCTCAGGTCGGGGTGCAGCTCGCCCGTGAATCGTCGATGGCGGGCCTCCTCGTGCATCTCAAGGAGAACAAGCAGTTCGACACGCTCAAGCAGATCTTCTACAAGAACGACGCGGATCTGACGAAGCTCCTCGAACTGGTCAAGTATCGCGATCCGCTCGACTTCATCGACCCGAAACGAGACATCGACCGTGCGACGCTGTCGCCGATCGGTGTGGTGCACTTGTTCCGTCAGTACTTCTACGAGTTCGACACGTTCCTCGGTTCGCCCGTGGGCCATGTTTGGTTGAGCCCCGGATCGATGGTCGAACTCGTCGAGGTGTCGACTCGTCGAACGTTGGTGGAGAAGCAGATCGAGCAGGCGACGGAGACGATCGTCAAGACCGAGAAGAGCAGCACCGCGGAAGACGAGATCTCCGACGCGGTCAAGGAGGAGAACCGCAGCGAGACCAAATTCGGTATGACCGCCGATGTGCACCAGGGATGGATTTCAGGCAGCGCCAATGCGTCGACGAGCCTGAATCTGGGTTCCACTCAGAGCAAGGCACGCGAGCACACCCATCGGCAGATGCGCCAACAGAGCGAGAAGCTCTCGACGGAGATTCGCCGCAACTACAAGTCGACGTTCCGCACGGTGACCGAGACCACCGACATGTCGAGCAAGCGGTACGTGCTCAACAACACGACCGGCGACTTGATCAACTATGAGCTGCGGCGCAAGATGCGTCAGGTCGGTGTGCAGGTGCAGGACATCGGCACGTACCTGTGCTGGCAGACCTTCGTTGACGACCCCGGCCGTGATCTCGGCATCGCGAAGCTCGTGCACATCGCGAAGGATCCGGAACTCGGAGCCATCCCGCCTCCCGAATCGATCCCCAAGCCCGGCCAACACGCCACCCAGACCAACGTCGACATCCCGTTCATCCCGGCTACCGAAGACACCGAGCCCGACGAGGACATGGACGAGGCGTACCACAACGGGGTGGAGGTGAACACCGACACCGCCGAGGGGACACCGGAGGCGGTGCAGTGGCAGTTCCGTGGGTTCCGTGCGGTGTGCGATCTCGCCAACTACGAGTTCCAGAACGTCGAGTTCGACTACGGCGGCCAGGACATCCAGCTCGAGGTCGCCAATGTCGACACCACCACGCCGGGCGCGGTCACCTTCGACGTGATCGTGCGTCACGTGAACTTCCACAACGTGCCGTCACTTCGTGTCGTGGCGAAGATCAACTGGACGCCGTCGGCCGCGATCGCCAAGGAGATCGACGACAAGAACGCTGCCAACGTGGCCAAGTTCAACGAGGCGACCCGCCGAGAGTTCGAGAAGGCGTACATCGAGGCCGCCCGCGATCGCATCAACAAGGCCAGCAAGATCCACGAGCGCCCGTTCGAGGAATTGCGCGAGGAAGAACGAATCGTCGTCTATCGGGCGCTGATCCAGGATCTGCTGACCAAGGGCATTCCGATGCCCGATGACCGCACGAGACACGTCGTGTCCGAACTGCTCAACTCGATCTTCGACATCGACAAGATGTTGTACTTCGTGGCCCCGGAGTGGTGGCGACCTCGCCTGCATCAGAGCCATCAGGCGCTCGGTCAAGCACCCAAGGCCGCGGCTCCGCCGCCGCCCGCCGCTGTGGGAGCCGGTGCATCGGGGCTGAAGGGTCTGGTGTACCAGTCGATCGCCAAGGTCAAGGCGACGAACATCATCAATGCGGTGTCGATCAAGAAGCTCTTCGCCGCCCACACCGAGGACACCACGATCCCGGCGTCGAGTGTGGTCGCGTGGGGCGGTGTCGGCGAGAACCGGGCCGACAACTACTACATCACCGAGGAGAGCGAGCCGGCCCCGCTCGGTGCGTCGCTCGGCTGGCTGCTGCAACTCGACGGTGACAACTTGCGCAACGCCTTCCTCAACGCTCCGTGGGTCAAGGCCGTGATTCCGGTAAGGCCGGGGAAGGAGCGGGCGGCGATGAACTGGCTGCGCCAGGTGCAAGTGGAAGGTGCCGACGGCCTGGACGCCCTGTACGCGGCGTCGCCCGACGAACTGGCGCAGATTCCGACCGACGGACCGGCTCCGACGATCCTCGACGCGATCAACGACCTGTGCGACAAGGTCACGGCCAAGCACGCCGAGTCGATGAAGGTCGCGCGATTCCCCGTCGACGAGATCGACGACTCGAACAAGGTGTCGGCCACGCCGGTGGACAAGGTGTTCGAACACGGCTTCTATCCGTTGCAGGGCGGTTTCCGGGTGCTTCCGGGTGACGACTCGTTCGAGGTGTTCGACCAGTGGGTCGAGGTGCTGCCCACCGATCAAGTGGTTCCTGTCGAGGTCACCTACGATCCGAAGACCGGTCGCCAGACCTGATCGCCGCCCACCTCACCGGTTCATGGTGGTTCGGGCACGAGCGGATCCGGATCGTGGAGGTTGTTCCACAGGAACTCTTCGGGGCCCCCGGGCGCGAAATCGAGCAAGGGGCCCAGTCCGGCGACGCGCAACTTGGCGAGCACGTCGTCGGGTTTGCCGGGGTTCGATGCGGCGTTGAACGGTGCGACATTGGTCGATCCGAGGTTCCCGAAGAACTTCGCGATCGCCTTTGCCGAATCGAGATGCGCCGCCGGTTGGTCGCCGAGGTGCTTGGCGAACAATCGGCAGCGCAGATCCTGTGCGACCGTCGTCGCTCCGATCGAGGTGACGTTCGAGAACTTCTGCTCGAACTTGCCCGTGACCACCAGATCGACCTCGGAGTTGTAGGTGAATCCGCGACGATCAGCGTTCGCTGAACCGGTGATGACCAGTTCGTCGTCGAAGATCCACGTCTTTGAGTGGACGTAGCTGAACGGTTTGCGCGGATCGCGTTGCACCACCGTCCATCGTTTGCGGGACGGGTCGAGCTTGGTCAAGGCCTGCAACGCGATGCGTCGGCGCTGCCAGGCCTGTTCGACATCCATCGCATCGGGTGAGAGCAACACGAGCACGAGCCGGAAGTCCTGGTTCGCGCTCGACAACTTCCGTGCCAGTGCGTCACCGACCCATTTGTGCGTGAAGTACTGATCCTCGACGTAGATGAAACGCTCCGCGGTGGTGATTGCTTTGCGGATCGCCCGCCAGACTTGCTGAATGCCAGTCGTCGGTGGATAGAACGTCGGCAGCCGCACCGAACCTCGCACGCGCATGTCGCCAGCCGTCGGCCGGTCGAGCTTGGCGAGCGAGGCGTTCATCGTGTCGAGCAACTGGTTGCTGAAGAACGAGGTCAGCCCGGGGTTCTGAAACGCAGGGTAGGTACGACAGACCTGCACCGAGCACGAGCCGATCGGCTGGGTGCCCTCGATCATCGTGGGAATGGCGGTCGTGGCGTCGGGGTGGTCTCCCCAGCGCTCCCTCACGACATCGACGAAGTGCTTGGTCGCCGCACCGCGAATCTTGCAGTGGACGTCGTGCAGCGCGTTCGGGCCGACCCGGTTCGCAGCGAAGTCCATCCCTCCGCAGTACGCGACGCCGACGCCGGATGCCTCATGCTTCGTTTCCTCCGTGATGGGGCTGACGACGATCTGCACTTTCTGGTGGTGCGATCCGGCGAGAGGCGTGCGCGCGTCCAGCACTGCGTGCCCGGCACTTGCTGGCAACGCGTTGACGACGGTCACGGCGTCCTTCGTTTTGACCGACTCGAAGATCGTGTTCTTCCAGACCATTGCGAACACGCTGCCGCCCTGCTTGGAGAACCACTCGAGATGAGACTTCAAGGTTTCGCCGGCCGGTCCTGCCGGCGCGATCTTCACATCGACATCGCACGACCATCCCAGCATGAGGAACACGGCACCCTTCGCGGCGTCGTGCTGGAGGCGTTCAGCGATGTCGCCGAACGCGGCCTCGCCGCTGATGAAGAAGTCGACGGCGTTTTCGGTCGTGACCGGCCACATGTCGGCACTCGTGTCGAACCAGCGTGCCGGGTTACCGATCATTTCATGCTCGGATCGGTCTTCCGGGCGGGCGCATCTTCGACCGGTCGGCCTGATCGAACTGCAGCGCCACCGCCCACTGGTCGAAGACTGGGAACGAATCCGCCATGAAGGTATCGCCCGCGGACGGAAGCACTGAATCGACGTGGAAGATCACCTGCACTCCTCACGTGAGTTGATTTCGGCGGCCGAGCAAGCTTGTGTCGAGGGTACGCCCGCTGATCTATGACGTCAATCCGGTGCACCCGCCGATCGGCCGCGGTTGGAGTTCATCGAACTGTCGCGGTGCCGATCGGTATTGGACCAGTAGTCGAAGTCAGGGTCTGTATGCGCCGCGCATGACACCGGTGGCTTAACCGGTATAACCGGCGATCGGGGACAGTCCGCACCTGCGGGCGGACCGCGCGTTATCGGACACCTGGCCGAGCACACCCGTGCCGTACCTGAGCGGGTCCGTCGCCTCGTCCAGAAGTGATTATGCGCTACCCGATCGGCAGTCTGACCTCCCACACTTCGCCGGTACGCGAGTGCTTGAAAGCGCTATCCGCACCGTGATTATCGCTCGGTTCAGGCGCCCCGACCGCAGGTTTGGATGTTGGACGGAGGAGCTACAGCGCGATGTAGGTCACAGCGAATCCCAAGAGCGCGACCGGGATTGCGTACCGCGTCCACGGGCGGATGGGTGAACCGATCCATGCAGCCTCGGACTGCGTCGACAGAGCGAGGATGAGGCCGATGAAGGTCACCACCAAGGCGACCACCGCAACCAGGCCGCCAAGGGCGAGTCCGATGGTCCACGCAACGCTGCATACCCAGACAGCGAGGAGACGCCTTCGGGCCTGACGCCACGTCCCGGGCGCGTAGATGGCCGACAGGTCAGGTAGTCGCCTCGCTGGACTTCCAACGCTCTGCCGCGCAGGATGTACATCAACCCACTTGGTCCACCATCCAGCGGCATGAACGCCAAGGATACTTGACCTCGAGCCAGGCCATGATGAGCATTCCAGTCAGTCCGTCTCTGACCTGCCCGGCGCTGGCTTGCATGCGGTTCACCCGCGACGGCTACGGCGAGGGACGGACCTCAACCGGCTCGCCCGTGGATTGTCGATCAGTGCGCGATCGCCGAGCGGGACTGCAAGCTCCACTGTGACCCCGTCGGCGCAGTCGTCACCACCTGGGGGATCGTCAGTGGTGACGGCGATTGTCACGCGTCTCCCTCCTCCGTCGTCCCACGTTGCGGCGCTCGTGTCGATCAGCCGTGTTGGAACTCGACCCAGTCCGACCAGTGGTTGCTCTCGTGCCAACGACCGGCGCTCGTTCCCGGGATGTACCGGAATCGGGCGCGGTAGCGGCCGGGTGGCGTCCATGCCGGCAAGAACCTGGCGAAATCGACCGTGATCCACTCCCCGGGAGCGAGCGGTTTCAGCGGTACGTCCTCGGAAGGAACCGGGGGCGGGGGCAAGTGCACCGGTTCGCCTCGCTCATCGGCCAATTCGAGGGCGAGCGACGGTGACGACAGCGGGGCTAGGTTCACCGTCGTCGCCTCGTCGCCATCATTTCCGAGGGCGCACCGCGCGACGAGTTGAGCTGCAGCCTCCGGCACCGCAACGTGATCCACGACCAGCGTCGCGATGAGGTTCGCGCTCATCGGAACGGTCGGTGGATACAGGTCATCGGCAGGATGTTCCTTCAGCGACGGTTTGCAGCGACCGTGCCAGCAGAGACGCTGCCGCAGCACGAACGGTCTCGTAGTGGCGAGCCGCCGGCGGGTTGGCGGGATTGTTCATGATTGCGCCCGAGGCTTGCCGTCCCGGTCCCCACGCGATGCCGTCCACGGTGAAGTACTCGTCGAGCGCGCCGAGCATGTGACCGAACTCGTGCGACACGTCGACGGTGTCGGTCGCGCCCCAGTTCCCCATATTCGTGGTCGAGGCGCCCACGTTGACCACTTGGTGCTCACCGGACGTGACGAACTGGATGTCGGACACGATCGCCATCCCGTCGCTGCAGCAACACCAGCATCCACTGCAGAGCTTGAACCGCTTGTTCCACGCAGCTTCGATCGCTGTCTCCCACGCCCCCCGCTGCGCCGCAGTGATCGTCCCCACGAGGCGGACGCGGATCGTGGCCGTTGCTCGGCAGGTCGACTCGTCGACGGTGAGTGCGAACCGGGCCCGCCAGCCGTAGGTGCCGTTCCAGGCCTCCGATCCTGCCGGCGCGTCCGAGATCGTCTCCGTACGCGGTTCGTCGAACTCCTGGCTGAGGACCCGATCGCAGTGCCGCATCTTCAGGATCCGGGCGAGCCAACACCAGATCCAACACCAGATGCGCTTCCACCACGCCCATATCCACTTGATCGCCTTCAGCCACAGAGGCGCCGGCTGCGGCAGGTCGTCCGGCTGCGGCCGCTCGAGGCCCGGGATGCCTGCTCCTCGCGGGAAGTCGGCCACCTTGCCGACGGTGAAGTCAAGGAATTCTGTCGACAGCGGGTCCTCGATGGTGCCACCGAGTGCCTCGAAGCGACCGAAGTAGCGCACCCGGTACGCGCCGGGGGCGAGACTGCGATCCAGGAAGCCCGCGTAGGTGATCTCCACCTGCCCGCCGGGTTCGATAGGTCGCCCAGGTTCGAGGTCTTCGGCGTCGGGAGACGACGGCGGAGCGAGCAGCACGGGACGCTCGTTGGCATCCAGGACCTGGAGCGTGAGCGCTGGGTGCGAGGCCTGGTGGAGATTGAGCCGGACTGCATGGTCGGTCCCGTTGCGGAACGTCACGGTGACCGCGAATTCTCCGGGCACGACGTCCGCCGAGGTCTCGGCACGAATGCTGGCTTCCAGTTCGGGCACGGAACGCACCTCCGTCAACTTTGGATTCTGCCCCCAAGTGAACCAAACCGTACCACGTGTGGATGACGCTGCCGACCGGTCGCCGAACGGCGCGGACTCGCAACCTCGCCGTATCGCCATCCCGGTCTACGGGCGAAGACGTCACCACTCTCGACGTGCTGTCCGGCGGCCGGCGCGAGCTCGGCACAGCGTGGTACGCCACGGATCTGGCACCAGTGGCGGGATTATTCGGTGCATCGATCCGGCCAAGACGTCCACACTTCGCCGGCGGTGCGGCGCGACGGGCGGTGAACGAGGCCGGCATTACCGAGTGGGTTTGCGGCCAGCTCCGAGGCTTGCCCGTTGGTCCTCGCACAAGCGGGTTGATGTTGCCGAGGTCGTCGCGGACCTGTCCACGGGTGTTACAAATAGCGAGCCCTCATCGAGAATCGATTCGTACCACCCGAATGAGACTTCGCAGGTCAGGCCACTGGACCGAGCGCTGCGCTTCGGTGACGCGTCCGGTTGAGGTCGGGAATCGAGACGCCTTCAGGGAGCCGGATACTCATCCCCATCTCGATCATCGACGTCGACGTCAGGGCCACGTTCGCGACGAGAATCTCGTCGACGCTCACGCCACTCTGCTGGGCGATGGACCACAGTGAGTCCGACCACGACACCATCGAGAAGTACGGCGCCACCGCCCGCATCCGGTCCCAACGGCCGACGGATGCACCTCGACACCAACGGACTCACCGCCGCCGTCTTCCGCCAATCAATCAGCCGCGCCGTGGATCCCCGAGCCGGTGTCGTGAATACATCGATGTTGTCACTCGTGCGCACTTGCCAAACGCGCACCGAGGGCGCATGATTACGCTGAGGGATTGGTGACCTGCATGGCAGCGCATCGACCGGATGCCGACCCGGCCGCTGGGCGGTGCGGGTCAGCGCCGGGTTCCGCGGGTCGCCCCCTGGTCCAAACAAGTCCAAGGAAAGGCGAACGATGTGAGTCTCACCGGGAGCGAAGACGTCTTTGTGGCGCTTCATGAAGATGGATTGAACGATCTGTTGTCGAGGTTCTTCACGACACGAGCGCGATATCTCAACTACGGGTCCTCTGCCTTCGTCGCATCGACGACGGCCGCGGCAACCCGCATCGATGTGATCAGCTTTCCGGGCATCCCCGGCGGCATCCACTGGTTCGTCCGGTTGGAGATCCCACGCGTCGACGTCCACCCGCAGTCGATGGGGCTGCCGCCGGAACTCGACCCGCTCGGCGTCCAGCGTGTCTCACTGGTGACGAAGGTGAGCCTGTGCGTCGACTGCGGCGAGCGGGAGCGCCAGCCCGACAACCCGCGCGACGACAAGCCGGATGATCGCACGCACGATCACCCCGACCGTCCGGCCGGGAAGCTCGACCCCGTCTGCTTCGAGATCGAGGTGTTCATCATCGCCCGTGCCGAGCGAACGACGCTCAACGGCAAGCCAGCCGTGCGGCTCATCGTCGAACGGATCGAACTCGTCGATTTCGAACCCGATCCGTTCGAGTCAGTCCTCGAATGCATCCTACTAAAGATCATCCGAGCCGCCATCGCACAGGCGGTGCTGCCGCTCGACGCGATCAGTGCCGGCACGTTCACACTCACGCCCAACGTCGGGCCCAATGCGCAAGATGACCAGCTCCAGCTGGCCGGTGCGCTGACGGTCTAGGAGGAACCATGGACATCACCGCAGCAATCGACGAACCAGCAGCCGACCGGCTGCTCGACGCCGTCGTCGGATCACTTCCCGTACAGACCGCGAGCGGAACGGGTTCGCTCGGCCCGTTCAGTGCGAGTTACTCGGCGAGCGCCGCATTGACCAACGGCAACGTCGATCTGATCGCGCCGTCGACCGTCCGCATCGCCGGTTTCAGGGTCGACTGGACGGTCGGGTTCTCGTTCTCGCTCGACATCTCATCGATCATCCCCGACTTCTGCTTTCCGCAGGTCTGCGTGAACATCCCGTGCGTGGGTCGGGTCTGCACCCCGGCGCCGTGCATCAACTGGCCGACGCGCACCATCACGGTGCCGACGATCGGGGACTTCCTCAACGTGACGGCGGACTTCGGCCTGTCGGCCGCACGCGTCGGTCCCGACTGGGAGATCGACGTCACGATTCAGGGTGTTCCGAATCTGCAGTTCGGCGCAGCAAGCGCACTGATCCTCGCGGCGATCGCGGCCGCCGCGACACCGATCCTGCTCGCCATCCCATTCCTGGGCCCGTTCCTGGCGATCGGAGTCGCCGCGCTCCTTGCGACGATCGGCATAGCCGGCGTCACCGGACTCCTCGGGCCGATCATCACCCCGTTCGTGTCCGGCCTCTCGTTCAACGTGTACAAGCAGCCGGCCAACTTCGAGGCGATCCCTGCCGCCGGCGTCAACGACCCTGCCGTGTTCATTTCGATCGACGACGTGCAGGCCCAAATCCAATCAACCGACGAAGACGAACTCGTCGTCACCGTCGACGTCTCCTGAGGAGCATGTGATGCACAGCAATGTCTTGGACAGCCGATCGATCGGGCTGGGCGACGCGTTCGGCCAGCGCTTCATGAAGGAAGGGACGTACCGGTACAACGTCGTACGTCCCGGTGGAGGCCAAATGGTCGACGAGTTCCCGTACGAGATCGTCGTCGGCCGAGCAGCCGCAGACCGAGAGATGCACCAGGAGACGGTGCTCGTCGCGAGCAAGGAACGCCGCCTCACCGCCGATAATGAGCGGCTCCAGATCCAGGCAGGCGACCTCGTCGTCTGGGCACCGGCCAACGGCGAAGCCTTGCGTTTCGAGGTGACCGGCGAGAAGGACTTCTTCGGGAGCTCGACGCTTAAGAACGAGTGCGGCTACAGCCACGCGTTCGGTTTGCCCGGCGACTACGCATGGCGCGACGCCAACGGCGGCACGACCCGCGGAGTGGTCAGGGTGAAGGCACCCAAGATGGACGGACCAGCCGGCATCGAGCGCTGGAAGCGCAATTTGGCCAACGCCCAGCTCGTGATGATCAACAACGGTAAGGCCGAGCCCGCCGAGGTCGACATCGAAGTCGGCCAGACGGTCTACTTCGCCGTCGTCAACGGCGACGGCATCACGGTGACCGACGACCAGCTGCTCGAGGCCGGCGGGCACGACATCGGCACGAAGTACGACGATGCGAAGAGCCAGACCAAACCCATGCCGACCAAACCCAAGCCGACCAAGCGGACCGGTGCGACGCGCGGAACCGGCAAGGCGGCGAAGAAGAAGGCGACGTAGCCCTCAGTGCGCCCAGGTCGGCGGCCGGAGACGATCGCCGCCCGCCTGCGTCGAAAGATCGAGGATGATTGCCAACACCACGGTATCGAGTTCTCTCTCGAAGCCGAGCCCGACCTCGCTGTTCTCTACCGCGCTGATCGTGTCGTCGAGAACATCATTTCTCTGGGTCCCCAAACTGACGATCCGATAGCTGTGCTCGGTGCCCTGACGCTCGACCTCGCCAACTCGCACCTCATGATCCCGAAAGGCATCGTCCAAGGCACGCTCGGGTGCGCCAACCTGCCTGTTGCGGCTCGCGCCCTGTTCGAGGACGGCGTGCGGTGGGGTCCACCTCGAGTCCGCGAACGCATGGATGCGGAGCGAGGCGATCCCCGAGGAAATCGCAGATCGCTTCCTCAACGGGCCCGAGCTCCTCCTTACCGACAGCGGGCGAGTCAACCCGGGCTCGAAGACACTGCACCACTCGACTCCGGCCCAAGCAGCGCACCCGATATTCCCGGACTCCGGTGTGCGGCTCCGCCGGCGATGCAGCGGTGCGCCGAGCGTTTCGGCCCGTGGTTAGAGCGTAGATGGAAGTGGTCAGCGACCCGATTGGAAGTGCGGTTTGCGAGTGGGTTCGTGCATTTGTTGCGTGATGTTCTTGGGCATGAACCGGTCTGGAATGCGGGTCGGGTCCGTAGGGCGGATACGTGAGTTCGGGCAACTGGCTCGCTCGGCCGGCGTCGGCTCTACGTCGAAGCTCTCGTCACGCTGTAGGCGGGGTGTTGCCGGCGCGGAGCTCGTTGATGATGGTGTCGATCACCCACGCCACGACCGGACCCGACTCGGTTCCGGGCACGCCGAATTCTTCACGCATCCGCAGCCATGCCTGCGTCGACACCAGGCAGCGGATTACGGCGGCGATGCGCAGTTGTTCGCGGTCGGTCAGCTCGGGAAGTCCCTTCGCGAATAGTTCGCGCATCTCGCGCGTGTTGTCCTGGGTGTCAGCAGCGAAGCGCCGCGGGTCGGCATTGAACACCGCTTCGGCGCGAGCGGTCACGTAGTGCTCGTCGAGCAACTCCATCAGGCGACGGCTGGTGGGAGCAAGCTCGTCGAGGCCTCCTGCACCGAACGATGGCCTTTCGGTGAGGGGTGGCAGGCGTTGTGACAGCCCGTCGAGCAGGGCGTTGCGATCCGGGAAATGGCGATACACCGTGCGCTCCGACACGCCGGCTACCGCAGCGATGTCGCGCATGGTCACTTCGTCGGCGCGTCGATCGGCGAGCAGGGCGGTGAGGGCGTCGATGATGAACTCGCGCGTCTGGGCGACCTGACGATCGCGCAGCGTCGATGTGTAGGGCTTGCTGTGCGACTGCGTCGGTGTCTCGCTCATCGGCTCGTCAGCGCACATTCTGCCAGATATGGGACATGATAACAATATGCCGTCTTGACGGCAGAGCACTGACATGGTTGAGTCGCTAGCGAGCCGAAAGGGGCACCATGACCGACAGCACTATCAACACTGCGCCATCGGCCGTGACGTTCGAGCCGCCGGCACCCGGCCAGTGGGAACTCGAGACATCCCACCACGGCCTCCGACCGCTCTCCCCCTTCCTCCGCGACGCCTATCGGCGAGCGTTCGAAACAGGCATCGTCGAGCCGTTGCAGCGCTACGGCCTGCCGCTCGCCGCCGTGGAGGCCAAGTTCGTCAACGGCTGTTTGTACATGCGTCCCCTGGCTGTCGGCGAGAAGCCCGGTTCCGTTCCGAAGTCGCCGCCGCCGGCGTTCGTGATGAAGCTGCTGGTCCGCGTGCACCCAGAACTGCGCCGTCGGGCCAGAACCGCCGAGAAGGCCTTCGCGCAACGGCGTTGGCGCGATGAGGTCGATCAGTGGTTCGACCACGACCGCTCAGCACAGCTGGCCGAGAACCGGGTGCTGCAGGCGGTCGATCCCAGCGCCCTCGGCGACCTCGATCTCGCGACGCACATTGCGAGGGCGTTGTCGCACTTCGAACGATCGGCACGCAGGAATCTGGCGACACACGGCGGCGACCTGGTGCCCACCGGTGATCTGCTTGCTCACTGCGAGGAATGGGGAATCGGCCCCAACGAAGCTGCGGGTCTGCTCACCGGCAGCTCCCCGGCCACGGTCGAGACAGCCGTGATGCTGGCCCCCGTGGCTCGCTCCATCCGGCACGGCGACGTGCCGGTGGCATCGCTCACCTCGGTCGACGACGTTCGAGCGCTCAGCGACGAGATTCGAGCAGCCGTCGACGCCTGGCTCGACCTGCACATGTGGCGCACGGTCACCAGCGACGACGTCGACCGGCCAACACTTGCCGAGGTTCCGGAGCTGCAGCTGGCCGCGTTGCTCGGCGCCGGCGAGCAACTCCACGTCGCCGAACCCAACGACGCAGCAGTTCGCGCCCGCGTCCCGGCCGAGCACCGCGCGCTCTTCGACGAGTTGCTGATCGAGGCTCGCTACGGACATCGCCAGCGCGAAGACATCCGCGGGCTGTGTTGGAACTGGCCGTGCGGACTGGTGCGACGCGGTCTCCTGGAAGCCGGACGAAGGTTGCAGGCGCCCGGACGCGTGCACCAGGTCGAACACGTCGTCGAGCTGTTCCCCGACGAGTTCGATCGTGTCATGCGGGGCAGCGACCAGCCATCGGCCAACGAACTCGCCGAGCGCGCCGCCGAGCGCGACCGCATCGAAGCCTCACCCCCTCCTCGAGTACTCGGCGAACCCGAGGCTGCTCCCACACTCGACGCGTTCCCGAAGGCGATGGCTCGCGCCACTGCGGCGCTCATGACCAACATCGGTGCCGATGCCACGCCACCGCCCGCCGATAATGACGAACCATCCACCGTCTGTGGCGTCGGCATCGGCGACACCAGCTACCGCGGACGGGCGTGCGTGGTGCGCGATCTGATGCTCGCCTTCGATCAGCTCGAGCAGGGCGACGTGTTAGTTGCACCGTTCACCGGACCGTCGATGAACTCGTTGCTGCCCGTGATCGGTGCCCTAGTGGTGGAAGAGGGCGGAGCGTTCTGCCACGCCGCCATCGTGTCGCGCGAATTCGGCATCGCCGCCGTGATCGGCGCCCACGGAGCCACCACCCGCATTCCCCACGGTGCCCACGTCGAAGTCGACCCCCAGCAAGGCACCGTCCGTCTGCTCTGATTCGACGGACACGCCTGGGCGGCAAGACAATCGACCGGCCGGCGCGCATCGATCAACAACAGGGCGCCGAGCGTGTCGAACCCCTCGATCGCGACCGAATGGCGTGCGTACAGGATCGCAGGCATCTACGCATCACCGGCCACAGCAGACTCGAATCTCTACGTACCTTGCTGACTCCGACAGTCCGCTCGCACACGATCGGTATCACCGCACAGAATCGCGGGCGACACGCCGAGCACCGCACTGCATCCCGGCCCAAGCGCAGTGCTCGGAAATGACGTAGTCGCCGTCACCGCGCGCCGAGAAGGTCCCATTTGTTGCCGGCGACGTCGACGAAGACTGCGACGCGGCCGTACGGCTCATTGCGGGGCTCGGTGAGGAACTCGACGCCGTGATCAAGCATGCGGCGATAGTGGGCGTCGAAGTCGTCGACGCGAAGGAACACTCCGACGCGTCCGGCGAACTGAGCTCCAATTGCTGCTCGCTCGCGCTCGCCGTCGGCCTGAGCGAGGAGTAGACCGGTCGCAGCACCGGGCGGCCGTACGACGACCCACCGCTTCACCCTCCCGTCGTGGGTGAGCGATGGGGAATTGTCGACGAGTTCGAAGCCCAGTGCTTGCACGTAGAAGCTGATGGCGCTGTCGTAGTCGTCCACGATGACCGACGCGTGCTCGATATGCATCCATCGAACGTAGATGACCTGTCTGCGCGCCGCCCGCACACTTCGACACGCAGAATCCCGCATTGCCGAGTCGAAGCCGCGCTGCAGTTCGGCCCCAGTGCAGTGCTCGGTAATCGCGACGCCGAAACGACCGTCAGGCCGAGCATCACCGGCATCGGAGAGTGGGGCGAGGATGCTTGGCTTGTGCTGCCGGCTGTTCCGATAATGCTCACGACCGATTTGCCAGGTGCCGCTTCAGTCGAGTGTGTCGGCTTCGGTGACTGGTTGAGGTGGGTAGCGGTGGCCGTCAATCAGCTGACGCGATCCCAGCGGCGAGTCGAGCGTCACGGTGACCGGATGCCACGGGTTCGACGGGCACGTGGCATCGCCTTCGACGGGTGCAACGAGCGCCAGAATCGTCACCGACTCCGCCGTCTCAGTGACACGGAGAACGACCTCACGATCAACGGGGGCTTGTCCATTGGCGCAGTTCACTTCGTTGATCAACAGCGACAACTCGATGTCCGCGGGCCGCAGCGGCAGTTCAGGATTCGTGGCAACCGTTGCCGGGCCGAATCCTGGCGCCTCCAACTCGATCCGACAGCCACCCCAGCCTCTCGGGGACCAGTCTCCATCTTGTCGCACCATCTGCACGTACAACCATGACGGTTCGTCCGCGGCCTGCTGTTCGCCCAACAGCACCAACTCGTCGTCCGAGCGCGATGCGATCGACCACTCGACATCGCCGGCGAACTCGACTGCTTCCACACCGGTTGGTCCGTTGATCAACTCATCGAGGCCGGCCTGCGCTTCGGCGTCGAGCGGCGGGAACTCGTCAGGATCGGGCGGGCCCGCTTCGAACGTCACCGGACCACAGGTGGCTTTCAGCAGGCCGCCGATATCAGACGTGGCGGGATCGGACGTGGCCGAATTGGAACCGCAAGCGGAAGTACCAGCGATGAGCGCCGCCGCCAGCACCATCATCACCCGAGAGCCTCGCTGGTGCACGCCTGTCACCCCACCAACGCTAGAACACCCGACCATCGACGACCGCTCGCCCCCGCTCAGAACAACGACCGCAGAAGTCCCACCAGATAGCGCATCACCGGCATTATGCGCACAGCGAGGTATCCCAAAACGTGCGCCGTTTGGAGCCGTGCGGCCTATTCCCGAGGTGCCGTTCGGGGGCAACCGATATTGGTCACGCGCCGAGTCTGCCTCGGCTCGGATCGTCGGCCGGAACATCGTCCAGATGGGGACCGTGGTCCGAACAGATCCGGCCCCTATGGCGAGCGCGGCCAATCAGTTCGAAGCGGTCTCAACTGACGATCGTGATCTGAGACGCTTTTGGATCGACGACGACGGCCGCCACAAGAGCCTCGAAACGTCCGGACGACGGTCGCCATCCGTTCGCGCGGAGCGCTGTCAGAGAACGCTGAGCTTCACGTTGATGTTGTTCCT
>Ga0335395_10000823_pt1 | contig 19646 bp, 16 predicted proteins | sample MAT02_FD_205744 | JGI IMG/M metagenome (GOLD analysis project Ga0335395, IMG submission 205744) | Freshwater microbial communities from Lake Fryxell liftoff mats and glacier meltwater in Antarctica - MAT-02 (spades assembly) (version 2) ...
ATTGACTGATGCACTTAATTCGGTAAGATTAATCATGTATCTTTAGACCTCAGCTTCCGTGCAAGAGCTACCCACATCTTTGCCCCCGAATTCTCCCCGATTGCCCAACCAACGGTGGCAAATTTATTCGCCTCAACCTCAGCAAGCGGAACAGTTTGCCGCTGAAATCGGTTTGTCGTGCTTGTTGGCACAGGTACTGATTAACCGGGGCATCGATTCTGTTGAAGAAGTGCAAGGGTTTATTGAACCGGAATCTCTGGTTTTGCCCGCGCCAATGGATGAGTTTCCTGATTTGGCTGCGAGTGTCAAATTGTTGCGGGAGGCGATTTCGGGAGGGCAGAAAATTGCGATTTGTGGCGATTACGATGCTGACGGGATGACGAGCACGGCTTTGTTGCTGCGAGCTCTCAGGGCTCTGGGGGCAAATGTGGATTATGCTATTCCCAGCCGGATGCGGGAAGGTTACGGGATTAACGATCGCATTGTAGAAGAATTTCACGCCGAAGGTGTCGCTCTGATTCTGACTGTTGACAACGGGATTGCAGCCTATGGCCCGGTGGCGAGAGCGCGAGAACTCGGTGTTAAAGTTATTATTACAGACCACCACGATTTGCCGCCAAAACTACCGCCGGCTGATGCTATTCTCAACCCAAAATTAATTGCGGAATCTTCGCCTTATCGTGGTTTGGCTGGGGTAGGCGTTGCCTATGTTTTGGCGATTTGTTTGGCTCAAGATATGAAGAAAGTTGGCGGGTTGGTGAATCCGTTGCTGGAGTTATTTACTTTAGGAACTATTGCGGATTTAGCTCCTTTGACTGGGGTTAATCGCCGCTGGGTAAAACGCGGTTTGCGGCTTTTGCCTCATTCGCAATTGGCGGGTATTCAGGCTTTGATTCACGTGGCTGGAGTGCAGCCGGCAAGTGCGGAAATTTTACCTCTTCTTAATTCAAAAACTCAAGCTAATCATACCTTAAAGCCTGAAGATATTGGTTTTCGGTTGGGGCCGCGGATTAATGCTGTGGGGCGGCTGGCTGACCCTCAAATTGTGATAGAGTTGCTGACGACGGACGATCGCGAATTGGCACTCAAAAACGCCATGCAGTGCGAAAAAATCAATCAGCGCCGGCAGGAATTGTGCCAGGAAATCGAGCAGGAAGCGATCGCCTGGTGCGAGAAAAGCGATCTCGACTTACAGCAGGAACGGGTTTTAGTTGTTGTGCAACCCGGTTGGCACCACGGGGTGATCGGGATTGTGGCTTCTCGGTTGCTGGAACGTTACGGCGTACCCGTTTTTATCGGTACTTTTGAGGATGAGGGTGGCGAAAGGGGTAATATCATCCGGGGCTCGGCGAGGGGAATTCCTGAGTTTAATATATTTGACGGGCTGAATTTTTGTGCTGATTTATTAACTAAATTTGGCGGACACAAAGCGGCTGGTGGTTTTTCGATGCCAGCTAAGAATTTGGAAGAATTCCGCAATCAACTGTCAATTTTTGCGAATCAATGTTTGCAGCCGGAACATCTCAAACCCCTGGTTTCTGTAGATGTGCGGGCGGATTTGGCTGAGATTAATCTTGACCTTTACCGACAAATTGATGCGCTAGAACCTTGCGGGATTGAAAATAAGTCTCCTGTATTTTGGACTCCTAATGTTTGTATAACTGAACAAAAAATTGTTGGCAAAGGAGGTCATGTTAAACTAACTGCAACTCAAGATGAAAAAGGATCGGCTAGTGTGAAGGGGATTGCTTGGCGTTGGGGGGAATATTTTCCTTTGCCTCGGCGGGTTGATATTGCTTACCGATTGCGGGAAAATAGTTTTAATGGCAAGACATCGGTTGAGTTAGAATTGTTGGGTGTCCGCTTGCCGGCAAGTGCTGCTAGTTCGAGGCCGCCGATGTTTGGAAAAGTTGAGTTTGATTATTGCGATCGCGCTTATTCTTGTAGTCTATCTCCCGTAGGGTCGATCGAGGAATTGAGAATTCGCAACTCTCAAGGACAAGTTCTGGTTGTTGCGCCCGGACAAAACATCGGTTTGCTAGGCAACTCTCGCAAGGATGCTAGGGAAGTCGATGTATCTCTACCTTTTTTTGAGAATTTGATTCAAACTGCTAAACACGCCCTCGGTATTTGAGCGGAAATTTGACGATCGAGCTTTGGGAATTTTGCATAATTTAAAACTGAAAACTCGCAACTCTCGATCGCCCGCAACGTGCTATAATTACAAGTCGCCGCCTTTAGCTGCCAGCAGAAAAATCACAATCGGGCCCGAAAGCACGACTGCTGCAAGTAAAGCTACCTGAATAATGAGTTGGTAGTTTAGACCGTTCAGGCCGCTGAAAAGATCGGTTATAAAGTCCATGTGTCCTCCTACTGTATTGATTAAGTCTAGATTGTTGATTAGAAAATCCGCTTCTGATTTTACCGGGCGATCGGCCCTATTTTTTAAGGAAGTTTACAAAATTCAACAAAATGTAAAGAACGATCGACCACCTAGTCGCAGGGAACCGGGGACTTGATACCTCTTTCGGGAGAGCGATCCGAATCTAAAATCTAAAATCTAAAATCGAACGAACTATGGCTACTTGGCGTTGCGTAAAGCAGTGCGGTGCTTGTTGTTACCTAGAACCAACAGAGCGCCCTGACTTAGACGAGTATTTATCTACAGACGAATTAGCGCTCTACCTGAGCTTAGTCGGAGATGACGGTTGGTGTATCAATTTTGACAAAAAAACGCGAGAATGCGGAATTTATGACGATCGACCGCGCTTTTGTCGGGTAGACGAGGAGGTATTTCAGGAAATGTATGGCGTTGAGCCTGCTGAGTTGAACGATTTTGCGATCGACTGCTGCATAGAGCACATTGAAGACCTGTATGGCGATCGATCTTTGGAAATGATCCGCTTCAACTCTGAAGTCGGAAGTATTGGCTTACCAGGCAATTAACACTCTCCCTGTTTCTGATTCCAGAGAGTGTCAGAATAAACAAATCAAGGAAATATCGCGCAGTTGAGTTGAGCTATGAGTAATCGAGAGGGTTTTACAGGCGGATTTATTGCAGGAGCTGCTGTTGGTGGCTTGGTGGGTGCGGTTTTGGGTGCAGTGCTGTCGCGGCGCGCCGCTGAAGCTATGCTAAGCGAACCTTCAGAAGCCAAGGTAAGAAAGATGCGCCAGCAGAAAGCCAGCCAACTCGAAGACGAAGGTATGGAAGTAGCAAGGCTGAGTTTGGAAGATAAAATTGCCCAGCTAAATCAGGCAATAGATGACGTGCGGCTGCAACTGGGCGACGTAAACGGGAACGCGCAGGCACATAATAGCAAAAGTTCGATCGTCCAAGACTCCTAAATCAGTTCAAGATTTTAGATTAAGCCCAGGCGCATCTAGATTTTAGGGTTATTGATCCCTTAGCCGAAGCACAGTCAAGTTTGATTAAATTCTGATGAGGTGGGCCGGAGATCCCTCCCGTAAACAGCCGGATGCTCTCACTCTCCCGCTCTTGTCCTCCGAGCCACCTATGCTAAACTCAAAGTAAAAGCATCTGTAAACTTTACTCAAACTTCAACCAGAAAATATGAGTTATTCCATAGGTCTTTTGGCAACCACGCTGTCCACATTTCTGAAAATCTATGTAGTCCTAATGATTTTCAGGGTGCTGTTAAGCTGGTTCCCCAATATCAATTGGTACGACCCTCCTTTTTCAATTTTAAGTCAGTTAACAGACCCTTACCTGAATCTATTCCGATCGATTATTCCCCCCTTGGGAGGGATTGACTTTTCACCGCTGATTGCCTTTTTTGTACTTCAGTTTGGCTCGGAATTCTTAATCGGTCTTTTGGGCAACTTGCAAACAGCGTTTTAGCAATAGAAGACACGGCCGCAATAGAGGACACGGCAGTGCCGTGTCCTCTATTGCAAAATAATCATGAGTGCTTGCGACAGCTTATCAGTCCTGCCGCCACTATTGTTGAGGACTGAAGTCCGAACGATCAAACTATTGATGGTTGTATGAATTGAGATTAGCGGCGAACCAAACCAGTAAAACCTGTAGCTTTAAATTGCTTGAGCTGCAAAGGTGTTCGTTGATTGGCAGCAACCGAAATTCTGATCTGAAAATCGCTAATTCCGGGAGGAACTTCTTCGATAGAACCCAACCTAGTCCGGTTTTGCATTACCGGATTCTCGTCCGCATCATAAATGCGGCCGAAAATATCAGCATTGACAACAGGTTTGCCGCTGCTATTTTCAGCTTTCCCAGTAATCAAAAAGCAGTTAGCTTCCATAGAACTGCCGCTAGTGACTGTTCCTTCTGCCATTTCTGCCGGACATTCGTGATAAGAAAGATCGGAAAGTTTAATCTGCGTCAGAGCCCAAGCAGGTGGAGTGAATACCAAACTAAAAATTCCGATCAGGCAAGTAACAAAAAAAAGGCTGATAGCTCGAAATTTCATAAATGGCAGCCCAAGTATATTTTAATCCTCAGCTTACCGCGAATTCATGGTCAAATTCTTAACATCTGTAGAGAAACGACACTGCCATGTCCGGCTCTTACCGCTAATTCATGATTAAATTCTTAACATCTGTAGGGAAACGGCACTGCCGTGTCCGGCTCCGGGAGGAGACGGCAATACCGTTTCCCTACCGCGATAAAAATCGCATTAATCTAAGCCTAAATGCTGTCGCAGGGCTTGGCGCATCACATCAACTGGGACGGATTCTGTGTCGAGCCAAATTTTCAAGGCGGCTGCTCCTTGTTGAACTAGCATTTCGAGTCCGTCAATAGCTCGCGCCCCGCGAAGCTGCGCATCTTTGAGAAACTGAGTAGGATTCGGGGTGTAAATTAAATCATAGACGATCGCACCTGCGGAAATTCGATCGATCGCAGCAGCAGCAACCGGCGACTTTTCCCCGTGCGGGTGCATCCCCACAGGAGTCGTGTTCACCAGCAAATCCGCCTGCGAAATTAACATTGACAAATTATCCCAAGTATGCACCTGCAAATTCTGCACGGGCATCGGAGAAGTTACCCAACTCTGCTGAAATTCCGCTAAATTTGGTGCGCTGCGGCCGACAACGTGAATCTCTGCACATCCCAATTGAGCGCATCCAGCCACAACAGCTCTGGCCGCGCCGCCATTCCCCAAAATTACCGCTACTTTCTGACTCCAATCCGAGCCCTCCCTAGCAAGGTTGGCGGGGGTTTGCAGCGGCGCGAGAAAGCCTTCAACGTCAGTATTTGTGCCACACCAACCTTTGTCAGTGCGGTAGACGGTGTTGACTGCGCCGGTCGATCGCGCGATCGGGGAAATTTCCGCCAGCAGTGGTAAGATGGTTTGTTTGTGGGGAATCGTGATGCTAAATCCCCGAAGGTCGATCGCCCCAAAGCCTAAAAGAGCAACTTCTAAATCCTCTGGTTTTACTGGAAAGGCTAGGTAAACAAAATCGACTCCCAAGTGGGAAATAGCAGCATTGTGCATCACCGGCGACAGAGAATGTGCGATCGGATGACCAATTACTCCTAACAGTTTAGTAGTGCCTTTAATCATAGTAAGTCATTGCGAAAAAACAATAGTATCTTGTAGGGGCGGGCGCGAGCAAATAATCTATGAAACCAGCCAGTTTATGAAGGCAAAACCGCCCTCTCCCCATCTCTTATTGTATAAATCTTTGATTGATACAGAAACCGCAGATTTAAGGCGGATCAGCGCAGATGAACGCAGATGTATTTGAAAATAATTTACGTCTTGAATATTTTACAACTCAAAGCTGTTGCGCCGCATCTTCTGTTTCCCTCAACTCTTTTGCATCAGCCAAAATCGGATTGACATCAAACCAGTAATCCTCGCCATAACGGTATTCAAATACCCAGAGACTGCGCAGCAAGATTTGGTATTTAGTTTCGCCGCTGACAGTTTTGGTAGCGGATACTTGGCGCAGCAATTTCCACTCATCCGGTTCTATAGCCAAAGTAAGCTGGTGACGGCGCTGAACAATCACATTTTCCAACGTTTCCCGCGATAGAGGAGGGTCTTGTTTTTGCAGACAGCTATAGAGTAGTTGTAACAAATTTCGGACATGACCGCCGCTGACTCGACACAGGCGATCGAGAGTTTCGGCAGAATCGAAAATTTTGTCAACCAAAGCATAGCGCTGCGAAGGCTGCACCGTCGGAAAAGCCCGCGCCAAAACCATTTGTCGCAGCAATTCGACACCAAGAGAGCACTCAGAACCGTCGCTCAACTGCACTGGTACCATCGGCAAAACCTTCGGATCTACGCCAAAGCGATTGGTCAACTGACCCAAATCGTTAGAGAAAATCAGCACCAAAGGAATTGTATACACGATGTGGCAATTTAGTCTTGCCAACTGTTCGCCGCGATCGACAAACAGATATTCCGGCTGCAAGCGCCCCGTCGGTTTCGCGCACAGGTGAATGCGATCGAGATTATCGATAATTACCACAAGTCCCTGTTTACCTTGGCGTTTGAGTTCCTGGTTAGCCGGTTCCAGTAACTCTTTATTGAGTGCATCTAAAATTACATTAGTTCGCGGCTCCAAATATTGCCGCAACTCCGATCGCAAATTCGGAGCATCTTTCGCCTTAGCAGTAATTTTGCCAATTCCCAAAGACAGAGAAAATTCTCCCTCCGTGCTCGCATTTATTTCTCCAAAACCAGGGACATTAGCTTCAGCCCTCAAATCTATTTGAGTTTGAAAAACATCAGCAACCCCTTTAAGCAAAGCTTTAAAACCCGTCGGTTGCAGCTTAATTTTCATTTTCTCAATACTTTCGCTCACCTGACGAGCAACGCTCAACAAAATGTCAGTAATATCGACATCAGCCATGTCTAAGTCTTTACTCGACTCAAAATAAACAACATGAAATCCTTGCTGCTGCAATTGAGCTTGCAGGCGCAGCAATTCTGTAGATTTCCCCGAGCCGATGTGACCGGTGAATAATTGACAGGTAGGTGAATCCGGGGAAAGACGGCTGATGGTGCGCTCCAATTGTTCAACAATTGTGCCGCCCCGCACTGAGGAAAAATCGATATAGTATTGTCTGTCTTCTGCATTTGCTACTGCCAGGGTGTAGCTGGGATTGCAGGCCTTATAAAATTTCTGTAAATTTAGTTCCATACCCTGTTCTCTCTTTGATAACATTATGCCCTAATAGCTTCTTCATTTAGCTATTGTATGAATCCGAACAAATTGCCAGTTTATTCTGATGTTTTATTTGTCTGTCAATATCTCGATATAGCTCATACCATTTGAGATTGAATAATTAGAAAGTGGGAGCTTGCAAGCGAGTTCCATTTTTTTCAGGAAAGTCAGATCATTATTCTTGAAATCATCTGCGTTTATCTCCGTCTATCTGCCTGACATCTACGGTTTTCTCCTAAATCCCAAGATTATGCAATTCAAGTCTAGTTTTGTTAAAAAAAATCGCCTAAAAAAGGAGCTATTACCTATTGACTTTGCTTGATTTTTGAGCTATATTTTAGATAATCGAAGTGGTGACTCTAAATTTAATTTTGCCACCACTCCCATTATCTAATAATACTTCACAAAAATCTCAAAGTCAAGCTTTGAGCCCGAAAAAAAAGGCGATTTTTTTTAATTCAATCAAAAAAAATGTTTTTGCCATGACTAATTCTAGATTAAGTTGAATAAGTTGAAATTGAGCAGAAATATGGTGAGAGTCCAATAATTTCCCGTGTCCGAAAGGGGAGCATCTGTTTATGCCGATCGCCGGAAATTTGCCTCCTAAAATCAAAGACGAAGAGTTAACCGTAATGTTCTCAACTCAAAGCAGCTATTTTAATACGGTTAACCGAATATAGAAAGGGCGGGCAATTGCACCCACCCCGATCGACTATTTAGTCAATTAATTTTGCATCAATGCGATCATTTGTTCCCCTACACCTGCGGCAGAAGCGGGGTTTTGGCCTGTGACGAGTCGATCGCTCGCCACAACACAAACCTCAAAATTAGGAACCTTGGTAAAATTCGCCCCGCGTTCGATTAATTTTGACTCCAGCAAAAACGGCACTATATCAGTCAGTCCCACAGCAGCTTCCTCTTCATTAGTAAAAGCAGCCACAGTTTTGTCAGCAACCAGATATTTGCCATCGGATAACTTAATATTGACTAACGCCGCGGGCCCGTGACAAACAGCACCCACAATTCCGCCTGCTTCATAAATAGTAGCCGCAATTTCAGCCAGTCGATCGTTATCAGCGAAATCCCACATCGTGCCATGTCCACCAGCATAGAAAATAGCGCCGTATTCTGCGGGGTCAATTTGTGCGGGATTCAGCGTATTTTCGACTCGGCTAACCTGCTCGGAATCGTCTAAAAAAGCCTTATTTAGCGGGTCTTCCAAATCAATCCCAACCATCGGAGCCTTCCCGCCTTTGGGACTAACAAAATCTACCGTTAATCCAGCACGAGTAAAAGCGTCCAATGGGTGCGTCACCTCCGGGAGATAAAAACCAGTTTCTTTACCAGTATCGCCCAGTGTATCGTGGCTGGTTAAAACAATCAGAACTTTTGGGCTAGTCATAGTTTATTGCTTTTGCTGTCAGGTGTTTTTGTGCCTCTTGTTCACTCTAGGTCGAATTCATCTAAAATACAAATTATAAAAGTTTCGAGGAGGTATAAATATACTTATAGCAAATCCCAATGATGAACTTCCTAACATCCGTTACATCTGAGATGTTGCACCATTGTCAGCAACAGGCAAGATGCCTGTTCCACAAAAAAGAGTAAATTTCTTGTAGAACCTCTTTTTTAATAATTTTTAAGCAGTAGTAGGATTAATCGATTGACCGAAGTCGGCTGTTAATTCATCGACCGCCAATAATCTCCAGCAGCCGCGAGGATTCACTACGAACTTCAGATCCTCCATCTACAAGTAAAGAATCAATTACTTTCCGATCGCATAAATCAACATAATCATCATCGAGTTGACAAAGTTCAATAGCCGCCAGCAAACCAGCCAGTCGCTCCTCATCAGAAGCACCTACAACCATTCTATTAATGGAAGTCAACAAAACTTGCTCCGGTGGTGAAATAGTTTCTACAAGTTCTACCGCTGTCTGTCGCACAATCGAATGCTTGTCTCCCAAACACAAAAATATCCACTCTAATAATACTTCGTCACCGTATCGAAATTCCTGATGTCGTAGCTTGCCTAATACTTCCAGAGCGATCGCCCTTACATCCCATTCCTTGTCAGCAAGCAAGCAACCCAGTAGAGCAGCAATAACAGGATTATCTAATTCTCCTAATTTTACAGCAGCATTGTATCTAACATCATTGCGTTCTGAGAGTGTATCAGCAGCCGCCTTTGCCACTTCCGAAGGCCATTTCATAAAATCTGGGAAAGAGTCTCCTAAAATCAAATTATCATCCCAAAAACTATTTTGAAAATTAGGCTCATGTTCTTTTGATAGAAAGTTTATGTGAGAATCTACTACTGATACATTTGTGCCGATCGCATTGCTAAAATCTGTTGGGCGATCGGCTTCATCAGAAAAACAGCCAATAAATTTTATTTCATGCAAAGTCGCTCCTTGAAATGATGTTCCATTCAGGCGACAACCAAAAAACTCACATCCAGATAAATCTAGTTTATCAAAGATACAACCTCTTAAATCGCAGCAGATTAGAGAGTCATTCGGCGCGATCGCAAATGAATGCTGCTTGCTTTGCCAATCCATTCCTATATAACGACAGTGCCTGCTGTCTAACTTAAGCATTACTTTATTTCCCCAATTGTTCTTTCCAAGGTTTTGCCCATCTGGGAATCTCTGGTTCATCACTGTTGCGGTAGTCTTCAGCCCATTTTAGCGCCTCTTCCATCTTGACAATTTCCTGCTCAATCTTTTGCTTTGCCTCAGAGGGCAACTTTGCTAAATGCCTCTGAAGTCCCTTAATATACTGCTGGCACTTTGTAGCGTGGAGAGTGCTATCTTTTAGCGACTGCGGTGGATTCCCCGCGCCTCCTTCAAATTGTTCATTCATTACCATGAAAGCACAACTGCCATCACCGTACTCTGCCCCCTCCCTGTAAAGATCATTCATCACTTCCTGAGCTTTATCTACTGCTAAAGCTTCTGCACGCGGTAGCCTAGTCTCTCGATTTTGAACTAATTGAGCCTCTGAGGTTGTAGGGAGAATTCTGAGTTTTTTCAGTGGATTTGATTGCTCGTTATCGCCCTTTGGATTCATTTTAACGAAATTCTCAATGCCCGATCGCCCTTTACCAAAAATCCCCCGCTACAGCATCACCATAGCGAGGGATTTTTGTCAACCTACCAAATCAAATTTCTTGCAGTACAGGTAGGGACACGGCAGTGCCGTGTCCCTACGGCACTCGAAGAGATCGAGCTGGAATCTGCTGTATTAACTTCTGTCAGTAGCAGCCGCAGGCTCAAAACTCGGAACCACAACATCAGAATTCTGCTTAGTCAACTGGTTGTACAGCCTTTCAGTATTCGGGAAATTAGCAGCAGGTAGAGTCGGGAAGCGACGATAAGGAACAGTATCCTCGCCAAACGCTTCAGCATATTCAACCGTGAGTAACATCGCGTTGATAAAGCCCTTAATCCCTTTACTTGCCAAGATTTGGTTATAAGTCCGAATCTCCGCTTGATTGAGAGGAGCGCGGCCCAAGAAGTGCTTCGTACCCAACTCAATCACCTTAGTGTTTGGATAAGGTGCATAGAACTGTTTCACGTATAGCGGCGAACAACCTAAACACTCAATGAACTCCTTGAGATTGATTTCATTGTTGCCAAGTTTGCTTTCCAGCGCTGTGAATTCATTCTTCACATACGAGTTGATGTCACGTTCAAAAACTTGACGGTAAGCAGCTTGAATTAAAGTTTTCAAAGCTACCTTATCCGAAGTAGTCGTCAGCTTGAACACCTTCGTTTGTTCGCGGCGCTTGCTGACACCTTGAGCAAGGCGAGTTTGCAACTGAAGATCTCCACCATCGCTCGCAGTACCAAGTTCGATAAACCGAGGAGTTTCAGGAGTCGGCTCAACGTTGACCTTTTTCTCACCAAAGGAACTCGATCGCATCGTCCGCATCGACAAACCAGCCGGAGTCACGTAGCGCTCGTAGGGGACAGTATCTTCCCCGAAAGCTTCGTTATACTCCAGAGAATCCATGATGCTATCGACAAGTGCGTAGAAACCCTTCTTAGCGCAAATGTCAAAGTAAGCGTTCATTTCCTGACGGCCGTAGGTAGGGCGGCCCAAGAGTCGGCGGTGGATATACTCGATCGCCTTACAAACGTAGAGCTTGCTCCAGTACATATTGCGGAACACATCGGATTTTGCCAACATCCGAATAAACTCACGCATCGGAATATCGCCGTTTTCCAGCTTAATTTCCGCCACCTTTTGGCGCTGGCCATCGAACACATCGCGACCAAACACTTGCAGGTAAGCAGCCCGAATCACCGCCTGAGTCGAACTTTCCGTAAATTTGACACTGGAAGCACTACTGTAGCTGCTGGTGCCTACAGAAGCACCGCCACGGCCTGTAGCTTTTTTGGGAGCAATGTAGCCGCCTGGTAACTGGTCTAGTTTAAAGACCTTGGGGCCGAGAGAACCAGGAGCCTTACCACGAGCTGCTGGATTGCTCAATTGATTATCAATCCCCGCACCTTGACGAATCAGGATACGGCGAGTGTCTTTGCCAAAGGGAGCTGGACGGTTTTTGGGGTTGCGAGTTTCTTTCGGGAAAATCGCGCCGAACTGAATTTCCAGCGGATCATTACCAATACCGTAAACGTGCTGGTCTGGTAGAGGCTGAGTGTAGCCAGCAAACAAGGTGATGAACTGAGGAACCTTGCGGAACGGAGCGCTGAAATTGAACAAATCAATTTGTGGGCCCCAGTTGCGACATTCCTGAGCTTCTTGGCCCAAACCACGCAGGTAAGGCACCGTTTCTTCACCGAAGTAGTCGGCATATTCCTGAGAATAGACCATCGCGTCTACAAGAGCCGCCAAACCGCCCTTCGTGACGATCGCAAAATACTTGCTAAATTCTTCCCGCGAGCTCAAACCCCGGCCAAGGAAGTGACGAGCGGCCAATTCTACAGCACGGCTGTTGACAAACGGCTCAAAAAATTGCTGACGATACAGAGGAGATTTGCCAAGGCGACGAATAAACTCTTTCATCGAGATTTCGCCATTTTTGACCTTGGATTCCAAGTCAGAAATGCTTTGGCTGTAAGCGCGAGTAATATCACGCTCAAAAACTTGGCGGTAAGCAGCTTTGATTACTTCAATCTTTTCAGCCGAAGACAGACCAGTCTTCATGACGAATTTCGCCCGACGTTCCGCTGCGTTGAAGTAGATTTGAGGCAGTTGCAGCCCTTGCTGGTCATTGGTTTCGCGCTGACGCACCTTAGCTGAAGGTGTGGGAGCTTTGAATTCGCTAATTGCTACGTCAAAATATTGTCCAACGATCGCAGTAGCTTCGGCATCCTTTTTGAAATAACTCAAAGATGCCGCCTTCATCTCCTGCATTGCCACAATTGTCGCCGCCGACGAGCAAGCATTTTCAATGATTTCCCGCAATCCGCGCACGTTCACCGAAATAATGTTCGGGTCGCCAGCGACGATCGCATATGTGATATAACGCAAAAACCAGCTCAAGTCGCGCAGGGATTTGGTCATATTTCCCGGGCCGTAGCGCGAGACATTTATCGGCTGAAATCCTGCGGGGATTGGGCCAGTAGGCCCGCCGTTGCTCGAAAACAGATTTCCCAAATTTGCCAAACCGAAGAATCCACCGCCACCTGAGCCGTTGCCGCCGCCGCCTGCGCGGCCTTCAACGTAGGTGACAGTTCCCAGTTTCATGCCTTCAGAGACATTTCCTGAACTGCCGCCGCGAGTCGCACCAGCCATAGCCATCACAGGTTCTGCTGGTCTTTCCAAGAATGCCAGCGGGGAACCGCCGGTAAAAATCCGGTTAGCCGCGCGGGATACAATCAGTTCCGAATTTTGGGTCAGCGTCGCAGAGATATCGATCCGCATAGCCCCGGAACTGAAATAAGTTGCCAGTTCGCTGAGTTCGCCCCGCTGTAGGAAGCGGTCTTGCTGTTCTGCTTGCGAAATCGTTGCGACCGGTACAGTTTGATATAGTTGCGGACGTGCAACTGAACTTCCGCCACTTGCTTTTACAGTCATTGGATTTGCTTGCTCCCTATCTAAAATCGTTACAGCGTTTGCTCAGACTAATTTTGCCTTTCCCTAGCTTGAGGTTCTGGCCTACTTACTTTCTCAGATTAAAATGTTTTGGGGTTGATCACCCTAATTTGTTAAAAAGCCTGCCGAAACTTATTGTATAGATTTAAGAGGCTCTATATGAGAAAAAATGATAAGTTTTATTACAAGGAAGTTCGGCAACGGATTCTGTAACGGATGTAGCGGATGTAACGGTTTAATTCTACTGAGCCTATAATCACAGGTGTCGGTAAATGACTATACTTTACTTTGAATAAAAAAATTCTCTAACCTATGGAAACTTTGCCTGATATAAGTGCTGCCGTTCGTCGGCTTTACGATACTTTCCCTTTTCCGCCTGATCCTTTGTCGGATGAACCACCACCGGGATATAACTGGCGCTGGAGTTGGCCGGATGCTTACAATTTTTGCACTGGCCAAAAGCCGCAAAAACTGGATATTCGGATTTTGGATGCTGGCTGCGGCACGGGTTCGAGTACGGATTATCTGATTCACTTGAATCCTGAAGCGTCGGTGACGGCGATCGACCTTAGTTCCGGTGCTTTGAAGGTAGCACAAGAACGCTGTCGGCGGTCGGGCGCGCGCGAAGCCGATTTTCGGCACCTCAGCATGTACGATGCCGATCGACTCGAAGGCGAGTTTGATTTGATCAACTGCGTGGGCGTGCTGCATCATTTGCCCGATCCGATTCGGGGCATTCAAGCGCTGGCGGCGAAGTTGGCGACTGGTGGTTTGATGCACATTTTTGTGTATGCTGAGCTTGGTCGCTGGGAAATTCAATTGATGCAAAGGGCGATCGCCCTGCTTCAAGGCAACAAAAAAGGCGACTATCCCGATGGTGTGAAAGTCGGTCGTCAAATCTTTGCTTCCTTACCAGAAACCAACCGCCTTGTCAAGTACGAAAAACAGCGTTGGGCGGGAGAAAATCAGCGGGACGAATGTTTTGCAGATATGTACGTTCACCCGCAGGAAATTGACTACAACATCGAGACTTTGTTCGAGTTAATTGATGCTTCGGGATTGGAATTTATTGGTTTCTCAAATCCGGGATATTGGCAGTTAGATCGACTTTTGGGCAAAGCGCCGGAATTGCTCGAAAGAGCGAAGGGCTTGACGGAACGGGAGCTTTATCGATTAATTGAATTGTTGGATACGGAAATCACTCATTACGAGTTTTTCTTGGGTAAAAAGCCGATTCATAAAATTGATTGGTCGGATGATAAGGCACTTTTGGCGGCCATTCCAGAGTTGAGTAGTTGTATGCACGGTTGGCCGAGCCAGCAAGTGTTTGATTGCAACTACCAATTGGTCAATTTGTCAAGTGCTGAGTTTGAGTTTTTGCAAGGTTGCAATACCCGAACTGTAGGGGAGATTTTGGCGGATGTGGAGATGGGATTGGATGAAGTGCGATCGATCTTATCAAAACAGCTCATTTTGCTCACACCAAGATAATTCGGCGGTTGAAACCGCTTCTACACAAACAAAGTCGGCCTCCGCCGACTAAGAAAAGATAAATATGTCATTGCGAGTGATATCAATTCCGGTTACACCGGAATGATATAGAGGAGACGGCACTGCCGTCTCCCTACCGACAATAATATTGTAGGGACACTCCAAGAGCCCATAGGTGTCAACTTAAGGTACAACCCATAGTCCGGCAAGGGTTGAAACCCCTGCCTCAAAGCGCAAGTCCTCTAAAAGAGGACTGAAGAGAAGAATTTTCAACTCATTAGTCCTCATAACGAGGACTTTAGCTATTAGACAGGGGTTTCAACCCCGGTTGGACTGACGGGCCCACAGACAGACTTGGCGGGCTGACGGCTTAAGTTGACACCTATGCCTGGGAACCAGTTACTCCGTCGAAGTATCCCAAAGGGATTGACACAGGCCCCCAAATGTGGATACGCTTTGAAGTTAGAGGTTGCTTTGCTTGTAGAGGAAGTAGCCCGCGTCGCCCAAAAATCTAGTTGCACTGCCCAAAGCTGCTGGTAACAGCAATGGACAGCTCACCGCCAAACTGGTACTAGCAGTCTGGAGGCTAACGGAGTATCTTAACATCCTCTGTAGCCGCCCTGCTATGCGTTGAAAAGCGGGGCGGCTGGGTTTTTGGGTTTTTCTAGAAAACCCAAAACCAGGAGAACATATTATGTCACAGGAATTCTTGCCTGACGACAACAAATTTGCTCGGCCAAATGACGACTCAGCAGCAGAATCGGAACAGGATGTGGTTTGTGTAACAGTCACAGGTTCGCGCCAGGGTGTCAGGGAAACCATACTCACTTTGTACCGCCTGGGATTTGCCGAAGTCGGCGATTGGAGTCCCGTACAGCGTGCAGCGAATCCGAAGCAGGTGATGAGTGTGCTGATTCGCCGTCGGAAGCGCAAAGCGTAGGTGTTTGCTCGTTCCCAGGCTAGAGCCTGGGAACACATTCCATGAGGCTCAGCTTCCTGTTTTTATTTTTATCCGTTAGCGAGGCAGAGCCTCTGGATCTCGGTTCCCAGGCTAGAGCCTGGGAACCAGTTAAGAAGACCAACAAATATCAGGCACGTTAGTTTACGAAATCAGGAAACGCTCATTTCCTGATTCAGAGTGTCAAACCTTTACAACTACGTATCTGTACAAACATATCAAAGTAAATTAGGAAAAATTATACAACGCTAAATCGTCCCCATCAATATTATCTTCTATCATTTGCGTTTGATTATCCTCACAATTTTTACACCATGTTTCTTCCCAATCGTAACCTTGTGTCATTATTCCGCATTTATCACATTTTGTTAAAGGTGTGTATTCATAACATTTTTTATTAGTACAAACACCCGCAAACTCACTCTCAAAAATAAGAGTTTCTTCATGACATTTAGGACAAGTATCAAAAATATCATAATCCTCGTTTGTCTCATTAAAATAAATTTTATTTTTTTCATGTAAATTTCTTAAAACACTTCTTCTAACCTTCTTAAATTCTTTAATCTTTTCTTCACCGCGTGCTTGAATTGCGATTTCAGACTCTTTAACTATACGATCATAAATTGATTTTATTGACAGTATTTTAACTCTTATTTCGGGAGATGAATCGAGTAAATTAATATTTATTTGTAGATGTTCGTTAAGGAATCTATCAATCAAATCTATAAAAGAAATAATTACATTTTTAAGCTCAAGAGTCTCTGTGTTGTTAATTATAATTATGTAGTGTTCAAAAATATTTCTATATTTTTGAACTTTTTTAATCACTAACGTATCAGAATCACTGAAAATCACTTGATTTTCAATGTTAGGTAAATTTTTTAATCGTTTTAAAGCGTCATCTAATTTGACAGTGTTTGGTACTTCTCCTTTACTTAACTGGTCATCTATTTTTTCAATTGTGCCTATATATATAAGTTTTGGTGTGTCTCGTGCCAACTTTTCTTTAAGAAGCAAAAGAAAACCTGCAAATAAGTGTATTATTCCATATTTATAATCCTTCTGAGGTTGTGATATTGGAGTGATAAATCGTTCTTCATATTCACTATCGTTATAAGACACATATAATTCATCTAAACCTCTTATGATGAAATCCAAACCATTTTCTAACAAATTAAGGGAAATATTCTCTATTGTCATTTTTCAAACCTAATTTAAATAAAATTTATTTTTTAAACTTATCCTAAAAAAAAGATATTGTCAACCTCTATAAAACCCGCTACACCCAGCCCTGTCAAGCTGTTTTTTGAGCTTGGTTAAAAGTGCCTCAAACCCTTGAAACCTCGAAGAATGCGATCGTTAAATCTGCTTTTTTTAACTGGTGATTACCGAAGCCAGCCACTAGGATGATGTAAATAAATTGATCGCACCAATAATCGTTCGGGCAATACACACCTACAAACTATGGAATTTCAAGCATTTTAGGGACTAAAAACCAAGCTCAGCAGACACCTTGACAGGGCTACCATATTACCCCATCTACGGCTTGCAACCGTTAAAAATTCATTTGATAGGATAGTCAAATTTTCCGTTTAAATACTCATTTCGTTTTTCCAAATTCTATATGAAAGAATCGCTCTTTTTTACTAATTGTTTGATATTCAACTTGCAAATCAGATTGAATCACTAAATATTGGGCTGCTAATCTAAAATCAAAATCAAATGTTTCTGTATAAGTATTTCTTAAAGTGTATTCTTCTATTTTGTTAGCGTTAAATCGTCGGCTCTCAAATATAGAAAGAAGCTTACTATCATCAGAAAACCATAGAGATTTTTCTAGCAAATCTGAATCTATATCAACTACATTACCTTCAAAGGTGACAAGTAAATCTTTATTTTTCTCAAATTTACTAGAGAAGTTTGCGCCTCCTTTGACATCAACAGAAACTGTATCAACCCCCATTTTGGTAGAGCTAGACTGCTGATCATTATCAATTTCAATAATTCTTAGCGACTTAGCTCCCATCCGACCGAGTAGCACTATTAATTCATCATCTTTTTCCAAAGCTAGGTTCTTATGATAGTGTTCAAGACGAGTAAGACGTAAACTATCACGGGGATGTAGAGTATAGGTTCCAATTGAAAGATTGCGAGTTCTAGGATATTTATCTCTGCCCGCCTCAAGCGATATGATTTCAACTCTTGCCATCTGGCTGGTGATATCTTGTAAAAGATCTGCAAGAGTCTTCCTCATAGCAAGCTTAGCGAATGCTTCTTGACGTTCTTCTTCATTAGTTATGTGCGTATAGAAATGATTTCCTAATTCTATTACGTCAGTTATTGAAGTTAATGGATTCAGAAAATTAATTACTAAATTAGTAACACTAGGACTAGGTTTAGGTTTACCTTTAATTTTTTCTAATATTTTTTCAAATTGTTTTCGAGTTTGTTCTATGATTTCTGCCTCTTGTCGTAGCAAAAAACTCTCTATATTATAGCTCTTGATTGAAAAAGATTCTCTTTCAGATTCAATCTCAATATTTGTATTAGCATGAGCAATTTTTATAATTTTCATTTCTGTTCACACCTAAAGATAAATAGATATTTCCGAATAGGATTAAAAGGGAAAAGTTAAATTTCCCCTTTTAATCCAACCCTTTAAATTTTGTCTACAGGAAGATTAAACAGAAATTTTTTGTATAATACCTCTAGAAGGTGACTAAAACCTTCATCACTTTTTTGAAAGGTAATTATAGTATTACCAGGCATATACACCTCTAAATTCCATTCCTCCTTATCTGTTTGAAGTATCCCCATTTGAGGGGGTACACGCCTCCAAGCTAAGACCTGTTCGAGGTCTAGACCGTAACTGTCGTTATACCGTACTTTGTTAAGCATATAGTTGTTCCTATAAAATCAAGTATTTCCTATTATACCACATCAACTATTTATGTGGCACGACACAAAAAGCTAGCCCGACCGCGCTAGACCCACAACACTCCGATCGCTCCGACCGTGGCAACAGCGCTAAACCTGCAACACTCCAACAGTGCCAGCCGTGCCAGACGTGCTTAGGGTGCAATTTAGGCAGCCGTGCCAGTCTCAGACATCCAATCACCCCAAAACCCCCTAGACCGCCCTAAATGGTGCAATTTTGAAGCCTTGCCAGCCGTGCCAAGTGTCGGAGATGTCGAGCCGATCGCCCCGTGTCGATCGGACTGCCGCCAATTTTGGAGTCTTATTGGTGGAAAACCCTACTAACTTCGGCAGACATCAAAGCCTGCCTTGCTTTTGCAGCGGATCGCGAGAAAAAGTTATTTGTCGCATCCCTGTGAAACTGCTATTAGACGAAAACCTCTCAGATGCAGCCAGTTACTCTTTAGAATATAATTGAAACAGTGCTGCCCAGCTTGTTAATTCAATTAGAATCACTGCGGCCGCCGCTTCCCCCGGATGTGTAATTATTTTAATAACAATAACAATCTTGGAAGGTAAAAGATGATACAAGCCCACAAACAAAAACTTACCTTTGAAGAGTACCTCACCTATGAGGACGACACCGACAACCGCTACGAATTAATTGACGGAGAGTTAGTAATATTGCCGCCAGAATCCGAACCCAACAACGCCATTGTCAGCTATCTGTTTTTAGTCCTTGTCAATAGTGGCATCCCTTGGCGGTGTATCAAAACACATAGCTGCGAAATCCAGGTTCCGATCCTGCGCGAGGGCGACTCCGCTAACCGTTACCCCGACTTGGTGATTTTGCGGCCCGAACACATCTTGCTGACAGCATCTAGGCTAACTATCACCCTTGATATGCCACCCCCTCAGTTGATAGTTGAGGTAGTTAGTCCCGGTAGAGTTGGGCGCGATCGCGATTACATTAGCAAACGATCGCAATATGCAGCCCGCAACATCCCTGAATACTGGATTGTTGACCCTCAAGAACAGATTGTAGCGGTACTCCGAC
>Ga0335395_10000824_pt1 | contig 19637 bp, 15 predicted proteins | sample MAT02_FD_205744 | JGI IMG/M metagenome (GOLD analysis project Ga0335395, IMG submission 205744) | Freshwater microbial communities from Lake Fryxell liftoff mats and glacier meltwater in Antarctica - MAT-02 (spades assembly) (version 2) ...
ACCTTGCTGGTCGAGGACGGGGTCCTGCGTGGCTTCCTGCAGAGCCGCACCCCCGTGCCCGGCGGCGAGCAGAGCAACGGCCACGGCCGCCACGACGGCATCGAGCGGCCGATGGCCCGCATGGGCAACTTTGTGGTCGAGGGAGCACCCGGCCAGGGCGAGTCGTGGGACGCGCTCAAGGCCCGCCTCATCGAGCTGGCCAAGGCCCAGGGCCGCCGCCACGGCGTCATCATCCGCCGGATCCTCGCCGGCGAGACCAGCACCGCCGACTACGACTTCCAGGTGTTCAAGGGCAGCCTCGCCGAGGTCCACCTGGTCGACGCGGTCACCGGGGTCAGCAAGCGCATTCGCGACGTCGAGCTGATCGGCACCCCGCTGGCGGCGCTGCAGCGCATCGTCGCCTTCGGCCGCGACCAGGAGACCGACCAGGGCTTCTGTTACGCCGAGAGCGGATCGATCCCGGTCAGCGGCATCGCCCCGCCGATCCTGCTCTCGGAGCTCGAGCTCCAGCAGAGCAGCACCACCGGTTACCACGACCCGCTGCTCCCGCCGCCCTTCGCCGACGACGGCTCGCGCGGCCGCAAGGGCGGACTGCGCTCGCGCGGCAAGCGGCGCAAGGCGGTCTAAGGCCCCGCGGGCGCCGCGAAAGCGCGTGCAAGCGCTCACGGCGGCCGCTAGGCTCGCGGGGTGGACAGCCCCGCCCCGATCGCCAGCTTCGCCGAGGTCATGGCGTGGCTGCGCATGCAGGTCCGGATCACCCCGGAGCTGGGCCGCCTGCAACTCTTGACCGAGGCCTCCGGGGCGGCCCGCTCCGCGCTGCTGATCCGCGACCGCGCCCGCCTCGCGATCGTCGAGGCCGGCCGGGCCCCGCCCGAGGAGTTCGACGTGCTGGTCCTGTGTGGCGCCGCCGAGGCCCTGGCCTCCGCGCTCGTGCGTCTGCCGGCCCATCGCGTGCACGCGCTCGCCCTGCCGACCCCCGCGGCGCTGCTCCAGCGCGCAATAGAGGAGGGCATCCGCGCGGCCCAGACCGTGCTGCAGGGCCGCGTCGCCGACCAACTGATCGACGTCGGCCTCGCCCTCAACCGCGAGCGTGACCCGCGGCGGGTGCTCGAGCTGATCCTCCGCCACGCCCGGGCGATCACCGGCGCCGACGCCGGCTCGGTCTACGTCGCCGAGGACGAGGGCCGGCGCCTGGTGTTCCGCGTCGCCCACAACGACTCGGTCACCGCCGACTTCGCCGAGTTCACGCTCGCCGTCTCCGACCCCTCGATCGCCGCCGCGTGCGTGCGCACCGGCGAGATCATCAACATCCCGGACCTGTCCGAAGAGACAGCCTTCCGCCACGACCGCAGCTTCGACGCCCGCTTCGGCTACCTGACGCGCTCCATGCTGACGGTGCCGATGCGCGCGCCCGAGGGCCAGATCGTCGGCGCCGTCCAGCTCATCAACGCCAAACACGGGCGCATGCCGCTGCGCGGCCCCGAGGACACCGCGGCCCGCGTACACCCCTTTAGCGACGCCGACGCCCGCCTGGTCCAGGCCCTCGCCACCCAGGGCGCCGTCGCGCTCGAGAACGTCGGCCTCTACGCCGAGATCGAGGCGTTGTTCGAGGGCTTCGTGCGCGCCAGCGTGACGGCGATCGAGCAGCGCGACCCGACCACTTCGGGCCACAGCCAGCGGGTCGCCGACCTGACCGTCGCGCTCGCCGAGGTCGTCGACCGCAGCGACGCGCCGAGCTTCCGCGACTACACCTTCAGCCGCCAGGAGCTGCGCGAGATCGAGTACGCCGGGCTGCTCCACGACTTCGGCAAGGTCGGCGTGCGCGAGCAGGTCCTGGTCAAGGCCAAGAAGCTCCACGAGGCCCAGCTCCACCACGTGCTCGAGCGCTTCGAGCACCTGCGCACCGCGACCCGCCTGCGCTGGCTCGAGGCCGTGTACGCCCGCGGCGGCTCACCCCACGACCCCGCCGCACTGGCCGCCCTGCACGCCGACTTCGCCCGCATCGACCGCTGGCGCGAGGTCGTCTTGCAGGCCAACGAGCCGACCTTGCTGGTCGAGCAGGTCGGCCAGGCCGTCCACGAGGTCGCCCGCGTGCGCTTCACGGACGCCGGCGGCCGCGAACTGGCGATCCTCGACGACGACCTGCTCGCCGCCCTGCTGGTCCCCCGCGGCAGCCTGACCGGCAGCGAGCGCGAGGAGGTCGAGAGCCACGTCCGCCACACCTACAACTTCCTGATCAAGATCCCGTGGGGCCGCGCGCTCGCCCGCGTCCCGGAGATCGCCGGCAAGCACCACGAGTACCTCAACGGCAGCGGCTACCCCGGTCGCCTGCCCGCGGTCGACATCCCGATCCAGGCCCGGCTCATGACCGTCAGCGACATCTTCGACGCCCTCACCGCCGCCGACCGCCCTTATAAGCGGGCCGTGCCGGTCGTGCGCGCGCTCGACATCCTCCACAGCGAGGCCGACGCCGGCAAGGTCGACCGCGAGGTCCTCGAGCTCTTCATCGCCGCCCGCGTCTACGAGCGCGTCGGCCTGCGCATCCCATGACCGACATCGAAGATGACCTCGATCCCCCCGCCGACCTGTCCTTCGGGCCAGCCGCGGGCCCACGCGCTGCGCTGCGCTGGCGCGTGCTGCCTGCGCTCAAGGGCAGGGTCGGGCGCCCGCTGCTGCGGCTCCTCGACCGCCGCCTGCGTCGCGCCGCGCGGCGGATCGGGATCGCCGGCGCCGAGCTCCCGGGCGTCGGCCTCACGATCGTCGACGACGCCGAGATCACCCGCCTCAACGCCGCCCACATGGGCAAGGACCGCCCGACCGACGTGCTCTCGTTCCCCGCGCGCCCGCCCGGCGAAGAGGGCGCCGCGCTCGCCGCGATGGGCGTGCCGCTCGGCGACATCGTGCTGTGCTGGGACGCCGTGCTGCGGCAAGCCATCGCCCGCGTCGGCCCACACGCCGACCTGCGCAGCGCCGCGGCCGACGAGGCCACCGTGCTCGTGATCCACGGCCTGTGCCACCTCCTCGGCCACGACCACGCGCGACGCGGCGAGAGCCGCGACATGCACCTCCGCGAACGCCGCGGCCTGCGTGCCGCCCGGGTCGCCGACATCCCGCGCCCCTACGGCCTCCGCCCCCGCCGCGGCGCCGGCTGAGATCTGTCCGAAAGGACACGTTCCCCCGGGCCCACGCACGCCCGCCCCCTTGCGCGCCGCGACGCCCCCCGCGATCCTCGCGTCATGCGATCCACGCCGGTCCTGGTTGTGCACGGTGGCAGCGGCACGATCGCCGCCGAGAACCACGCCGCCGCCGTCGCCGGCACGCGCGCGGCTGCGGCCGCCGGTCAGGCTGTCTTGCTCGCCGGTGGCGACTGCGAGGACGCGGCCGTCGCGGCCGTGCGCGTCATGGAGGACGACCCCACCTTCAACGCCGGACGCGGCGCCTGCATGAACCGGGACGGCGACTTCGAGCACGACGCCGCGATCATGCGATCACGCGACCTCCGGTCCGGGGCGATCGCCGGGGTACCTGCGATCCGCGACGCCGTCCTGCTCGCCCGCCTCGTGATGGAGCAGACCCGTCACTGCCTGCTCATCGGCGCCGGCGCCGAGGCACTCGGTCGAACGCAGGGCGTCGGTCACTTCGGCCGCGACGAGGTGTGGACCGCCAAGGCCGAGGCCATGTACCGCGGCGTGCTCGAGGGGCGCGCCGCGGCCGATAATCGGGCCGACACCGTCGGTGCGCTGGCCCTCGATAGCGACGGTCACCTGTGCGCCGCCTCCTCGACCGGCGGCGTCCTGTTCAAGCTGCCAGGTCGCGTCGGCGACACTCCCCTGTGCGGCGCCGGCTTCTACGCCCATCCGGTGCTCGGCGCCTGCTGCACCACCGGCCTCGGCGAGGCGATCCTCACCCATGTGCTCGCCTTTGACGTCCTGCGCCGCGCCGACGCCGAGCCCGCGAACATCGTGGCGATCGCCGCGAGCCTGTGCGCCGAGATCTCGGCCCGCTGGGGCCACGTGGCGATCGGCCTGATCGCCCTGCGACCCGACGGCACCTTGGCGATCACCCACGCCAGCGAGCACATGAGCTGGGGCCTCGCGATCGGCGACGCCCCGCCCGAGAGCGGCCTGCGTCGCTAAAACAGTCAGGCCGGCGCAGGTCGCTGGCGCCGGTGCATGACCACCGCGACCACGCTGGCCAGCAGCAGCAGCAACAGCGCCGCGCCCAGATGACTGAAGAGGTTGTGGCGCATGTCTTCGCTCGGGCAGTGCCACACCACCGCGTCGAGGGCCATCAGCGCCACGCCGCCGCTGACCCAGATCGCGCTGCCCGCCCGCCGACGCGCCGCGAACGCCCCACTGAGCACGCCGATCGCCAGCAACCCGAGCCCCGACCCGAACGTCCCGGCCACGCATTTGTCGACCTGCGGACCCTGACCTGTCCCCGAGAACATGGCGAAGAGGCCAGGTCCGAGCGCGGCCACCACGGCCGCGATCACGGCCGCGATCGCCAGCACCACCCGCAGCGCCCGCGGCGGGAACCACAGCCCGAGCCCGACCGCCGGCAGCGCGACCAGACACAGCAGCCACACGGCCAACTGCGCCGCCAGTTGCGTCGGCGGTTGCAGCCACAGGTCCGGCCGCAGCCCGCCGAGCAGCAGGAAGCCCCCGACCAGCAGCAGACTCAGCACCAGCGCCGGCATGAAGTGCCTCGCGCGGACGCGCCGCAGCGCCCGCAGGTCCCCGAGGATGATCGCCTGGGCGTCGACGACGCTCATGCCTGTCCTCGCGGGTCCAGCAGGTGAAAAAATACCAGCAGCACGCTCGGCCCGAGCGCCCGCGCCAGCGCCTTATAAGCCCGGTGGGCCCGTACCCGCACCGCGCCCTCACGGATCTGCAGGCGAGCGGCGATCTCCGCCATCGTCAGACCCGCGAGCTTGTGCATCTCCACGATCTCCCGCTGCCCCGGCGGCAGCTCGGCGAGCGCCGCGTGTACCCGTCTGGCGATCTCCTCGGCGGTGTCGCGGTCGACCTGCCACTCCTCGATCGACGGCAGATCGGCGGCGATCTCCTCGACCAGGTCACGATCACCACTCCCCTCGGCCCGGCGCCGGCGGTCCCGGATCTGGGCGCGCAGGAAGTCCAGGGCGAGGTTGCGGGCGATCGTCGCGTACCAGGCCTGGACCGCCGCATCCGCGTGTACGCCCCGGATCACGAAGCCCTCGCGCGCCAGGTGCGCCTTGAGCAGGGTCGCCTGCAGGAGGTCCTCGGCGGTCGCGTTGTCGCGGACGAGCTTGTGCAAGAGGCCTCGCAGGCGCGGGGTGAGGGCGGCGTGGAGGGCCGCGAAGGCCCGATGGTCGCCATCGAGGTAGCGATCCATCAGGGCGGCGAGCCCGGGCGTCGGGTTCATGGCGCCTCCGAGGGCAACGAACGCCGGGTCACCGATGTTTCGCCGAGCAGTCGACGGTGGGTCAGCGCTGGCAAGTCGGCACGGACCTGGCTCAGGACCTCGCCGCGCAGGCGAGCGATCGCCACCCCGTCCCCGCGTGAGGCCTCGGCGATCACCGTGCCCCACGGGTCCACGATCATGCTGTGCCCGTAGCTGTGCCGACCATGGCCGTGCGGCCCGTGCTGCGCCGGCGCCAGCACGTAGGCCTGATTCTCGATCGCCCGGGCGCGCAGCAGCGGCTCCCAGTGGGCCAGCCCCGTGAACAGCGTGAAGGCCGAGGGCACCAGCAGGATGTCCGCCCCGGCCGCCGCCAGCGCGCGATAAAGCTCCGGGAACCGCAGATCGTAACAGATGCTCAGCCCGATGCACGCCTGCGGGGTCACGAGCACTGTCGGTTGGCTTCCCGCCGCCACCGTGGCCGACTCCTGCAGTCGGCTGCCGTCCGCCAGGGTCGCGTCGAAGCGGTGGATCTTGCGGTACGTGGCCACGATCCGGCCGCGGTGCAGCACCACCAGCGTATTGAAGATCGCCCCGGCCGGCGCGCCGTCCTCCGGGCCAGGCCGCTCCGGCAGCCCCCCGAGCACGATCAGCGCCTCGCTCCCGTGAGACAGCACCAACTGGGCCGCGAGCACTGGCGGAGGTTCGCCCGCCAGCTCACCCCGGGGTCCGAGGCCCCGCAGATCCGCCGCCCAGGCCAGGCGATCGAAGCCCGGCGGGGCGACGCCCCAGTAGTTCTCGGGCAGGACCACCAGCCCGGCGCCGCGGCCCAGCGCCTCCGCAGTGAGTTCGGCCGCCCGCGCGAGGCTGGCGGCGGGGTCGGGGCCGGCGCACATCTGGACCACCGCCGCGTCGATGTCCCGCATGACCTGAGGATAGCGGCAAACCGGTCAAGTCGGTTGCACCGCCAAAGCCGACCTCCGCCAGTCACACCCGATCACGTCAGCCCCCCGCCGCGACGACCGACGCGAGGGGGGGGTTGCTCGGCTTTGGGCGTCGTGTTACCAAGCGCCTGGATTTTGCCTTCCCCGAGCGAGCAGGCACGACGCCTGACTCGCTCTTTCCATTTCCGTTTCTACCGGTCTCCCTCTGCCTCTCTCCGTTTCACCCATGGTCGCAAAGACCCCCTCAAGCCGCAGCCAGCGGCCCGCCGCAGCCCCCGAGGACGCCGTCACCGCCGCCGCCCCGGAGGATGTCGTCGCTGATGAGCCCGAGGACGAAGAGCCTGCGGACGAGCCGACCGAGCTGACCGCCAGAGACGCGAGAGACGCCCGAGAAGAAGCGGACGACCCCGCCGAGACCGGCCCGGTGCACGCAGCCTCGGTTCGCCTGCTCGAGGACGCCGTCGATCCGGTCGCCCGCGCGATGGGTTATGAGGTCGTGCTGCTCGAGTGGGCGGGACGCATCGCCCGGATCTACCTCGATCACCCCAACGGCATCACCCTCGACGACTGCACCCGCATGAGCCGGATCTTCAGCAGCGCTCTGGACGCCTCCGAGGCCGACCCGGAGCTGCCCGCGCTCGCGGCCTTGCTGGCCCAACCGTACACGCTCGAGGTCTCGTCACCGGGCGTCGACCGCCCGCTCGTGCGGCTCAGTCACTTCGCCCGCCACGTCGGCGGCCGCGCGGTCGTCCGGACCCACACGGCGATCGTCGCGGACTCCGACCAGAAGACCTTTCACGGGCACATCGTCGGCAGTGAGGTCGACCCCGCCGCCCCCGAAGATGATCGCCGCGGCGCTGTTATCCTGCGCGCGCTCGAGGGTGATATCATCCACACGATCGCGCTCATCGACATCAAGCGCGCCAACCTCGTGTTCGAACTGGCCGGTCCCCAACCCCGCCAATCGCACACCCGGCCGCCGCACACCGGGAACGCCGGGGCCAAGGCCAGCAAGCCCACAGGCGCCAGCAAATCTGGCAAACCCGCGAGACCCGCGAAGTCCCGCGAATCGGCGTAAGCGCGGTCACCCGTCTACCCGTTCACACGTTCTCGAGACCAGGCAGAGCCTAAAGAGACCCCATGGAAGAAGCAGTCAACCTCAATACTGTCCTCGAGCAGGTCTGCGCCGAGAAGAATATCTCGCGCGAGGTCCTGATCGAGACCGTAGAACAGGCGGTTGCGACGGCAGCCAAGAAGGTGTTCGAGGACCGCGAGATCGAGGCCAGCTTCGATATCGAGACCGGTAACGTCAACCTCTTCCAGGTCCTCTACGTCGTCGAAGAGGTGCAGTCGAAGCACCGCGACATCAGCCTCGAGCAGGCGCACCGCGCCGGCCTCGAGGCCGAGATCGGCGACGAGCTGCTGTTCCAGATCTTCTACCTCGATGGCGACAAGAAGCGCGCCGAGCAGCAGTCCAAGGACTACGCCGAGATCGAGGCGCTCCAGTTCGGTCAGCACGGCTTCGGCCGGATCGCCGCCCAGACCGCCAAGCAGGTCATCATTCAACGCGTCCGCGAGGCGGAGCGCGAGAACATGTTCGACGCCTACAAGGACAAGAAGGGCGAGCTCATGACGGGCATCGTCCGCCGCTTCGAGCGCGGGTCCATCGTGGTCGAGGTCGACAACGGCAAGGCCGAGGCCCTGCTGCCCGCCCGCGAGCAGGTCCCACGCGAGTCCCTGCGCCCCGGCGATCGCATCGTCGCCTACGTCAAAGACGTCGACAAGTCGGCCCGCGGCCCGCAGATCATCCTCTCGCGCACCCATCGCGGGCTGGTCGAGAAGCTGTTCGAGCACGAGGTCCCCGAGATCTACGAAGGCATCGTCCGCATCGAGGCCTGCGCCCGTGAGCCCGGCGCCCGCAGCAAGATCGCCGTATCGTCGCGCGACCGCGACGTCGACCCGGTCGGCGCCTGCGTCGGCATCCGCGGCAGCCGCGTCCAGGCCGTGGTCCAGGAGCTACGCGGCGAGAAGATCGACATCGTCCCCTACAACGAGGACCCCGCGCGCTTCGTGTGCAACGCGATCCAGCCGGCCACCGTCTCGCGCGTCCTGATCGACGCCGAACGTCACACGATGGAGCTGGTCGTCCCCGACGACAAGCTCAGCCTGGCGATCGGCAAGAAGGGCCAGAACGTGCGCCTCGCGTCGCGTCTGACCGGCTGGCGCATCGACATCTACTCCGAAAGCAAGCTGCGCCAGATGGAGCGCCGCAGCCTCGCCGAGATGGCCGCCATCCCGGGTGTCGGCGACACCGTCGCCAGCGCGCTGTTCCAGATGGGCTGGCGTAACCTCCGCGACCTGGCGATCGCCGACGCCGACGAGCTCGCGCAAGTCCAGGGCATCGGCACGGTCGACCGCGCCGAGAACATCATCGAGATCGCCAACGACGCCGCCAGCGGCAAGCTGGTGCTAGAGGTCCAGTACCCGGAGCCCGCGTCGGACGAGCAGCGCATGGTCGTCGATCCCAATGAAGACGAAGGCCACGCCGGAGGTGAGCCCTGAGTATGCACGTGCCCATGCGCACCTGTGTCGGTTGCCGACACGTCCGCCCGCAGGCGGAGCTCCTGCGCACCATGTGCCTGCACGGCAAACCCGTGCCGGCCGTGAGTCGACGTCGCGGGCGACCTTCGCAACCTGTCCCTTCGGACAGCGCAAAGTTTGGTCGAGCAGCGTATTTGTGTCCGTCGCGGTCCTGCCTGATCCAGGCAGCCCGCCGCGGCGGCTTCGCCCGGACGTTCCAGGCGGGCCCCGTCACCGCCGACGTGGACACGTTGTGGGCGGCCCTGAGTGAAGACGTGAACCGAGAATCCGACCTGTTGCAGCGAAGCGGCCTGGCCCGGGCGGACATGCCCCGGTCAGATCTAGTCACTCGGTCGCCGTCCCATTTGGGATCGGCGCCGACCCGTGTCCACCAACTCCTGGCGCTGGCGGCTGCAATGCGGACCCCGGGGAGGGGTGCCTGAGTTATGGCGAAGATCCGCGTTTACGAACTTGCCAAAGAGCTGGGCAAGGACAACAAAGAAATGGAGACCGCCATCCGCGGCCTCGGCGTCGAGATCAAAGGTGTGATGAGCACCCTCGACGACGACCAGGCCCAGATGGTTCGCCGTCAGATGCAGGGTGGCGCGAGCCGGCGTGAGCCGGACCGCAGACCCGCGCCCTCTGGCGGGCAAACGGCTGGCCAGTCCAGCGGTCCCCACTCCTCCAACCAAACCCAGGGCGCAAGCTCCAGTCAGGCAGGTCAGCCCGCGACTCCGGCGATGGTCATCCGCCGCCGCAGCGCCAGCCCCCGGCCGGGCGAGGAAGACGACAACCAGGCACCCGCGCCGAGCCGCGTCGAGCCGCCACGTCAGGCCTATTCCGGTCCGCCGACGAGCGCTCCAAATGCCACGCCACCAGCCGTACGCCGCCCACCCCTGGCCACAGGCCCCTCGAGCCCGGTCGCCAGCGTGGCGCCGACGCTCCGCCCAAGCGCGACGTCACCGTCACGCCACGATGAGCCGATGCGCGCCAACGCGAACGGCATTGGCGTCGCAGCACAAGCCGGCTCGTCCGCCTTGTCATCCTCGTCCGCCTCGTCCGCCTCGTCATCCTCCTCGTCCTCGATGAGCGCGGCTGGTGCGTCCGATGAGCATCGCGCCGAGCCGACGCGTAGCCCGGCAACCGCGGCTCCCGTCACCACGCCGGCCCCCGAGCGCGCTGACTCCCCTGACCGGAGCCCCGCTTCCGAGTCGACCCGCATCGAAGCAGCGACCCCACCACGCAGCCCCGAGGCCGAGGCCCCGGTGCGCGCCACTCCAACGGCCACCCCATCGGCCAGCCCGACCCCGACCCCGACATCTGTGATCAATTCCACGACCCCCACGCGCACCGAGGCGACCCCGCCTGGTGTTCGCAGCGAGCCGAGTCGGCCCGCCAATGCTCCCATGGTGCGCTCAGGCCAGGCCGGCCCGACGTCCCAGTCTTCAAGTCCGGGCGTCCGCCCCGGCGCGTCACAAGCCGGTGCGCCCGGTTCATCCGGTTCATCCGGTTCGCAAGGCCCACGCCCCGGCGCCACCCGCCCGGCCGCCACGCAACCTCAGGCCCGCGCCACCGGCGCTGGTACGGGATCCAGTGGAGGCGCTCCGGCGCCCGGTGAGACCGAGAGCAAGCCGGCGGTCGGCACTCGGATCCAACTGCCCGCCAATACCCGCCGGCTGCCCGGTGGCATCGCGGCGCGCATGGACGACGACGGCCCCCGCGGCCGTGAGACCCCGCGCGAGATGCCACAGGTCCGTCACGGCGGCGAGCGTCGCGGCGAGGCCTCCTCGCAGCAGCACCCGAGCCCGATCGGCCAGCCGCTCAAGCCGGGTGTACAGACCCGTCCGGGCCCCGGTCGCCCCGGCGCGACCGGCATCACCGGTACGCGTCCGTTGCAGACCACCGGTACCAAGCCGCTGACTGGCCCCCTGGACCGCAATGACCGCGGCGATGCGCCCTACGGCGCGCAAGACCGCGGTCCCCAGGACCGTGGCCACGACCGCATGCCGCAGGGACGGCAAGAGCGACCCGGCCCGGTGCTCACCGGCAACGCGCGCACCGTCGACGTCACCCGCGGCCCGCAAGGCACCCCGGTTGCGACCCGCAGCGCCCACCCGACCGTCGCGCCCCCGCCAGTCCGCCCGTCGATCCCACAGGCGACGATCGAGACCGACGAGGCCACCGGCCGTCGCGTCGTCCGTAACGAGTCCGGCGTGATCGTCGGCGCCGCCTCGCAGCGCGCCGAGCCGAAGATCGTCGGCTTCATCCCGCTGGCCAACCGCGCCCGTCCGCAGCAGGTGATCATCACCGACGCCAGCGAGACGGAGCAGCGCGGCCGCGCCACCGTCCGCAAGCAGCGCGAGGAGCGGGCCCAGGCCCAGGGCCGCCGCCGCAAGATGACGGTCCGCAACATGGGTCGTCGCCCGGGCGGCCCGCTGTCCACGCGCATCACCACGCAGGAGATGAGCGACGCCAAGAAGCGCATCCGCGTCGACGAGGTCATCCAGATCGCCGACCTCGCCCACCAGTTGGGCAAGAAGGCCACCGCCGTGCTGCGCCTCCTGTGGGGCATGGGCATGCGCGGCCTGACGATCAATAACGTCGTCGACTCCGACACCGCCGAACTGGTGGCCAGCGAGTTCGGCTACACGATCGATAACGTCGCCTTCCAGGAGGACGAGTTCATCGAGGGCTGGGACGAGGCCGCAGGCGAGACCCGCGCCCCCGTCGTCACCATCATGGGCCACGTCGACCACGGCAAGACCTCGCTGCTCGACAAGATCCGTAAGACCGCGGTCGCCACCGGCGAGGCCGGCGGCATCACCCAGCACATCGGCGCCTACAAGGTGTCGACCCCCAAGGGCGATGTCGTGTTCCTCGACACCCCCGGTCACGAGGCCTTCTCGGCGATGCGTACGCGCGGCGCCCAGGTCACGGACGTGGTCGTGCTCGTGGTCGCGGCCGACGACGGCATCATGCCGACCACCATCGAGGCCATCAAGACCACCCGGGAGGCCAACGTCCCGATCGTCGTCGCCATCAACAAGATCGACAAGCCGGACGCCAACCCGGGTCGCATCAAGCAGATGTTGATGGAGTACCACATGGTCGGCGAGGAGTTCGGCGGCGACACCATCATCGTCGAGGTGTCCGCCAAGACCGGCAAGGGCATCGATCAACTGCTGGAGATGCTCGCGGTCCAGGCCGAGATCCTCGACCTGCGCGCCACCAGCGAGGGCCGCGCCCAGGGCGTCGTGCTCGAGGCCCGCGTCGACAAGGGCCGCGGCCCGATCTCGACCGTGCTCGTCGAGGCCGGTACGCTGATCAAGGGCGACATCGTGGTCGCCAACGAGTACAGCGGCAAGGTCCGCGGCCTCCTCGACGACAAGGGCAAGACCCTCGACGCCGTGGGCCCGTCGACCCCGGTCGAGCTGCTCGGCCTCGATGGCGTGCCGTCCGCGGGCGACCGCTTCAACGTGGTGGAGAACGAGAAGGCCGCGCGCCAGCTCATCGCCCACCGCCGCGAGACCCGTCGCCGCAAGGAGTCGGTGCGCAGCGGCCCGAGCATCCAGGACTTCTTGCAGCGCAAGAAGACGCCCACCCTCAAGATCGTCATGCGGGCGGACGTGCAAGGCTCCGCCGAGGCGCTCAAGCAGGCCCTCCTCGACCTCAAGACCGAGAAGGTCAAGGTCGATGTCGTACTCGCCGGCGTCGGCGCGATCACCCAGACCGACGTGAAGATGGCCTCCGCAGGCGAGGCCGTGATCATCGGCTTCAACGCCAAGCCGGTCGGCAAGGCCGCGCAGACCGCGGACGCCGAGAAGGTCTCGATCTTCGTCTTCAACGTCATCTACGACGCGCTCGACAAGGTCCGCGAGCTCATGCTCGGCTTGCTCGAGCCGGAGTACCGCGAGCGCGAGCAGGGCGAGGCGGAGGTCCGCGCGCTGTTCCCGATCCCGAAGATCGGCGTCGTCGCCGGTTGCCGCGTCACCCGCGGCCTCATCCAGCGCAGCAGCCACGTCCGCGTGATGCGTCGCGGGGTGATCGTCCACAAGGGCCGCATCGGCAGCCTTCGCGTCATGAAGGACGACGTCAAAGAAGTCCGCGACGGCTTCGAGTGCGGCATCGTCATCGACACCTTCCCGGAGATCGAGCCCGGCGACATCATCCAGGCCTTCGACATGGAGATGTTGACCCCCACGCTGTAAGGCGCGGGCGGGTAGGGGACGGGCGTTCCGGGACTCCGGGACGCCCGTGCCATTTTTACGAGCTGAGTTTGCGTCGTTTGAAAGCAGCCACATGACCACACGCATGGAACGAGTCGAGGAGACCCTGCGCCGGGCGATCGCCGACATCCTGCTCGTCGGCGGCCTGCGAGACCCGCGGCTGCAAGGCGTCAACTTCGGCGTCACCGGCGTCAAGGTCGACGCCGACCTGACCCTCGCGCGGGTGTTCATCGATGTCCTTTCACAGGGCACCGATGAGGCCACCGTACTCGCCGGCCTCAGCGCGGCCGCTGCCGCCGTGCGCCACGAGCTGCGCGGCAAGGTGCTGATGCGGCGACTCCCGCAGCTCCGCTTCGAACGCGACATGAGCATCCAGAGCGGCCTCCAGGTCGAGCGGATCCTCGCGGAGATCCGCGCCGGTGAAGCCGTGCGCGCGCCGCCCGAGGCGGCCCCCGAGTCCAAGCCCGAGACGGAGTAGGGATGAGCGCCTGGGGCGTGCTGCTGGTCGACAAGCCCGAGGGGCCGACCTCGCACGACGTCGTCGGCTGGATCCGGTGGGCCATCGGCGAGCAGCAGGTCGGCCACTGCGGCACCCTCGACCCCGCCGCCTCCGGGCTGCTGGTCATCTGCGTCGGCTCCGTGACGCGCCTGGTCCCGTACCTCACCGGCGTCGACAAGACCTACCGCGCCCGCTTCGTGCTCGGCCGCAGCACCACCACCGAGGACCGCGAGGGCCAGACCGTCGAGTCCGCCGCTGTCACACCGGAGCATCGCACCGCCGCGGCGCGTGCCCTGGCCGAGCTCCACGGCCCGATGATGTTGCCGCCGCCGGCGTTCTCCGCGATCAAGGTGGCGGGCCGTCGCGCCCACGAGCTGGCCCGCCGCGGCGACGTCGTGGTGCTACCCCCGCGTCCGATGACCGTGCTCGCGGTCCGCGACCTCGCCAGCGACCCCGAACCGACCACGATCGAGCCATGGATCGACGCGACGATAACGGTGAGTAAGGGCACGTATATCCGCGCCCTCGCCGTCGAGCTCGGCCACCGCGTCGGCGTGCCGGCCCACCTCGGGGGTCTGCGCCGCCTCGCCAGCGGCCACCTCGATCTCGGCCACCCCCGCACCGTGACGAACATCGTCTGTGAGCCCCTCCCAGACCCGCTGCCGGGCCTGCCGCCCAAGCTGCGCCTGCGCTGGCCGGCCGCCGACAGCCCGCGTGAGGCCACCCGCGCGGCCCTCCGCGCCGCCCTCATCGACCCCTGCGAGGCTCTGGATCTGCCCCGGGTGGCGATCCACCCCGACGATCCCCGCATGCCCGCGCTCGTCCGCCTGCGTCAGGGCCAATCCCTGCCCATCGACGCCACCCTCGCGGACCTGCCGGCCGGGCACGTGCTCACCGGCGAGGGCTTGCCGCCCGCGCCACGCCTGGTCCTGTTCGACGCCACCGGTCTGGTCGTCGTCCGCCGCGAGCTCACTGCCGACGGCGAACGCCTGCGACCCGAGCGAGTCCTGGGCCCGGGCGCCCCCGACACGTCCGCGGCATGACCGAAAGCCCGCGCACAGCGCTTGACAACTCCGCCCGCCACCCCGATTCTCCGGGTCGCAAACGGACCGTTTTTTATCCGGAGGCATGGGCCTCCACGAGCCTCCAGGCCCTGTTGGGCCTGCATCATCACACGGCCCCCGGGCCCGATCCTCTACGAGTAATCATGTCCCTTTCTGTCGATCGCAAGGCCGAGGTTGTCAGCAAGTTCCAGACCCACGAGGGAGACACCGCGTCCCCCGAAGTCCAGGTCGCACTGCTGACCACCCGCATCAACTACCTCACCGAGCACTTCCGGACCCACGCGAAGGACTTCCACTCGCGCCGGGGCCTGCTCAAGCTGGTCGGCCAGCGCCGCCGCCTCCTCGACTACCTGCGCGGCAACAGCGTCGATCGCTACCGCAGCCTCATTGGCGCGCTCAACATCCGCAAGTAGTGTTTGAAGGGCGCCGACAACGGCGCCCTTTTGTCCGTTCTGAAGGCCGCGTGCATGTGCACCGCGGCCCGGGCGGCCCGTGCACACAAGCCATGGCCGAGCAGCCGTGGGATCGCTGTGGCTTGCGCGCAGGCCGAGTCCCGCACCGCATCTCCCTCTCTGGGCCCGCGGGCCTGATCCTCTCCCACGGCGGAAAGCTCCGCCACCATGAACGTCATCACTGAAAGCTGCTCGATCGGCGAGGTCGAGATCAGCATCGAGACCGGCAAGCTCGCGAAGCAGGCCAACTCCGTCGTCATCCGCTGCGGCGAGACCACCGTGCTGGTCACCGCTGTGTCGCAAAAAGAGCCGAAGGACCTGCCCTTCCTGCCGCTCACCGTCGAGTACCGCGAGTTCAACGCCGCGGCCGGCAAGATCCCCGGCGGCTACTTCAAGCGCGAGGGCCGATTGACCGATCAGGAGACCCTGACCTGTCGCTTCATCGACCGCCCGATCCGCCCGCTGTTCCCGAAGACCTATCGCAACGACACGCAGATCATCGGTACGGTGCTCTCGCACGACAAGGTCCACGAGCCCGACGTCCTGACGATCACCGGCGCCTCCGCGGCCCTGATGATCAGCGAGGCCCCGTGGGCCGGCCCGATCGCCGGTGTCCGCGTCGCCCGCGTACAGGGCAAGTTCGTCGCGTTCCCCTCGTGGGACCAGATCAAGATCGCCGATATCGTCATCGTCGTCGCCGTCAGCCGCGACGCCATCACGATGGTCGAGGGCGGCGCCGACCAGGCCAGCGAGTCGGACATGATCGACGCGCTGATGTTCGCCAAGGAGGCCGCCGCGCCCCTGATCGCCCTGCAGGACCGCCTGCGTGAGCGCGCCGGCAAGCCCAAGCGCGCCCACATCGAGCCGACCGTCGACCTCGACTTCCGCGGGGCCGTCATCGCCGCCGCCGAGCCCGGTCTGTCCGCCGCGTTCGCCATCACCGGCAAGGCCGAGCGCCGCGCCGCGATCGACACGGCCGTCAAGGCGGTCACCGAGAAGTTCCTCGCGACCCATCCCACCCGCAAGGGCGAGATCGAGTCCGCGATCTCGAAGCTCGAGAAGAAGATCGTCCGCAGCCGCGTCATCCGCGAGGGCAAGCGCATCGACGGCCGCGGCCCACGCGACATCCGCCCGATCTACATCGAGGCCCACCCGCTGGCCCGCCCGCACGGCTCGGCGCTGTTCCAGCGCGGGGAGACCCAGGCGATCGTCACCACGACCCTCGGCACCGAGCAGGACGTCCAGCGCCTCGACACCATCCGCGGCGACGTGCATCGCCACTTCATGCTCCACTACAACTTCGCGCCGTTCTGCACCGGCGAGGCCAAACCCCTGCGTGGTCAGTCCCGCCGCGAGATCGGCCACGGCGCGCTCGCCGAGCGGGCGCTCCGCTACGTGCTCCCGCCGCACGAGAAGTTCCCCTACATGATGCGCATCGTCAGCGAGACCCTCGAGTCGAACGGCTCGAGCTCGATGGCAGCGGTCTGTGGCGGTTGCCTGAGCCTCATGGACGCCGGTGTGCCGATCAAGGCGCCGGTCGCCGGCATCGCCATGGGCCTCATGCAAGAGGGCAACGAGATCGCCATCCTCTCCGACATCCTCGGTGACGAGGACCACCTCGGTGACATGGACTTCAAGGTCACCGGCACCCGCACCGGCATCACCGCGCTACAGATGGACATCAAGGTCGAGGGCCTCACCCGTGAGATCCTGACCGCCGCGCTCGACCAGGCCCGCGAGGGTCGCCTGCACATCCTGGCCAAGATGCTGGAGGTGCTGCCCGAGCCGCGCAGCGACATCAGCAAGTACGCGCCGCGCATCGTCACGGTGCAGATCAAGGTCGACAAGATCCGCGACATCATCGGCCCGGGCGGCAAGACGATCCGCGCGATCATCGAGCAGACCGGCTGCGCGATCAACGTCGACGACACCGGCCGCGTCAGCATCGCCTCCGACGACCCGGCCCGCATCGCCAAGGCCAAGGCGATCATCGAGGGCCTCACCGCCGAGGCCGAGGTCGGCGCCGTCTACCACGGCGTCGTCAAGCGCATCGTCGACTTCGGCGCCTTCGTGGAGATCCTCCCCGGCACCGACGGCCTCGTCCACATCTCCGAGCTCGACGACCGCCGCGTCGAGAAGGTCACCGACATCCTCCAAGAGGGCGACGAGGTAGTGGTGAAGGTCCTCAATGTGGACCAGACCGGCAAGATCCGGCTCAGCCGGCGGGCGGCCTTCGGCGTCGACCCGTCCGAGGTCCAGAACCTGCGCGGCTAGTCGATATGTCAGGACCGGACGCCGCCGACGCTGTGCCCGCGCTGCTCGTGCGTCGACTCGACGCCCGCGCGGCGGTCCCGCAGCGCATGACCGACGGCGCAGCCGGCCTCGACCTGGCCGCTTGTCTACCGACCGGCCCGGTCCGCCTCGCGCCGGGTGAACGGCGTTTGGTCCCCACTGGACTGGCCCTCGCGATCCCCCCGGGATACGAGGGGCAAGTCCGGGCCCGCTCTGGTCTGGCCGTTCGTCATGGCGTCGCGATCGTCAACGCACCAGGTACAATCGACAGCGATTACCGTGGCGAGCTCCAGGTCATACTCATCAACCTCGGCGACCAGCCGTTCGAGATCCAGCACGGCGACCGCATCGCCCAACTGGTGCTCGCTCCGGTCGCCATGCTCGCGCCGCGCGAGGTCGACGAGCTGCCACCCGCGGCTCGTGGCACCGGCGGCTTCGGCAGCACTGGCCTCGGCGGTCGGCGTTAGCCCCTTGTCCCTTGCGACCCGGAGGCAGCGTGGAGCGTAACGCAGGCACGACGATCTTTGACCGCCTGGAGCTGATCCGCGAAGAGGCATCGACCGTCGGCGTGCAAGTCTTCGGCCCGACCTGGGCCGTGTTCGACAGCGTCGCCGGTGAGCTCGCCCGCGCCTGCGTCCTCGACGCCGAGCTGCTGCCCGACGACGCCAGCCGACAACGCTTCGTCGCTGGCCTCGCCCCCCTCGACAACCTCGGCGAGGTCACCCTCGTGCCGCAGTTGTTCGTCGGCGCCGACGAGCAGGGCGGGGGCGTGCTCTACGAGCCGCTCGCCGGCGGCGTCGCCTTCGACGACCTGTACGATGGGACAGGTTCCTTCGACCTCTCGGCGGAGGTCGGTCGCATGGCCCGCGCGCTCGCCCGCGCGCTCGCCTCGCTGCACGCCCGCGGTCAAGTCCACGGGATGTTGACCAGCGCCTGCGTGTTCGTGGGCCCGCGCGGCCCCGCTGTGTACCAATACGGCCTCGCGCCGCTGTGTGACCGCGGGATCCTGCTGCGTCGCGTCCGCGCCTTCGGCCTGGCGAGCGTCGCCCCGGAGGTGCTCGCTGGCGGCGACTTCACGCCCGCCGCCGACCTCTACGCCTGGGCCGTCACCATCGCGCAGTTCGCAGCCGGGAGCCGTGGGGCCCCCGCGATCGAGGCGGCCCGGGGCACCCAGGAACTGCCCGGCCTGTCGCCCGCGCTGCGCACCGCCTTGCAGTCGTGCTTGGCCGACGACCCCGCAGCCCGCCCCCGCGACGGTGCCGAGCTCCTGCGATTGATCGAGCTCGCCGGCCTCGGTGAGACCGCGACGCCGGCCCGCGCGGACGCTGCTCCTCCTGCCCCCGAACCCAGCTCGAGCCAGCCCGACGAACCGACACCCGCGGAAGACCCGTCCGTGTCCGGTGCGTCTCTCACCGCCTCGGCTTTCTCCTTGAGCTCGGCTTCCTCGTCGGCCTCCCTCTCCTCGCCATCTCTCAAAACTGCGCCCGCAGACTCGACGCCAACATCGACGCCAGGTTCGTCGCCAGGTTCGTCGCCAGGTTCGTCGCCAGGTTCGTCGCCAGGTTCGTCGCCAGGTTCGTCGCCAGGTTCGTCGCCAGGTTCGTCGCCAGGTTCGACGTCAGCCTCGACGCCAGCCTCGACGCCAGCCTCGTCGTCACCGCCTGCGTCCCCCACGGCGCCCGTCGGCGCCCCGAAGTCCGGTGAGCCTGCCTCCGCGGCGCCCGCCACCGTGGCCTCCGCTGAGCCCAGCGCCGCTGCCTCCGCTGCTCCCAGCGCCGAACTGGTATCGGTCCCGTTGGTGTCCGTACCGTCGCCGCCGGCCCCCGTCGCGGTATCGGCCGCCAGCGTGGCTATCCCCGCGTTCGTACCGTTGTTGCCGGCGATGAAGCCGGGCGGTCCGCCGCGTCCGCCGACCTTGCCTCCGGCGCCGCCGGCCCTGTCGTCGACGCCGCGCCCACCTGTCCCGAAGGACAGGCCGTTCGCGGTCCCGGCGGTTGCGCGCTCGCTCCCCATTACCAGCTTCGAGGAGCGCCTCACCGCGAACGACCGCCCGCGTCGTCCGGCCACGATCCCGCCCGGTGCGCCGATCCCGGGAGCGCCGGTCACTACAGATCCGTCCTCGTCCACATCATCTGTCGTCGAGCTCGCGCCCGACGATATTCTCCACGAGTCCGGTCGATTTGAACGCAACGGCAAGT
>Ga0335395_10000825_pt1 | contig 19625 bp, 11 predicted proteins | sample MAT02_FD_205744 | JGI IMG/M metagenome (GOLD analysis project Ga0335395, IMG submission 205744) | Freshwater microbial communities from Lake Fryxell liftoff mats and glacier meltwater in Antarctica - MAT-02 (spades assembly) (version 2) ...
AAACCGACCCCTGGTTTCGGCATCATCCGGTAACTGATTTGCCTGTTTGGGAGGATGCAGGAGTTTCGTTCACCTTGATTGCGGGTGAGGCATACGATCGCACTTCCCCAGTTCAAACATTTTCACCGATGATTTATCTAGACGTGCAACTTGCGGATGGCAAGCAATTTACCTTACCTGGCAGTTACAGCGAACAGGCGGTTTATAGCGTAACAGAGGGAAAGAGCGATCGACGGAGTGCCTTTGGAACAACATCGGTTGGCGGTTCTAACTTCAGGCACATCGGTAAGCATTTCTGCCAATGGCAACGCTCGCTGTATTGTGATTGGCGGTGAACCTGTGGGTGAGCGGCATAAATGGTGGAATTTTGTTTCGAGCAGAGACGAGCGCATTGAGCAAGCCAAGCACGATTGGGTGGAGGGGCGGTTTGCTCAGGTTCCTCAAGAAACAGAATTTATTCCGCTGCCCAAGGAGTCGCCGAATCAAACGTAACAGCCGTTGTAAATCCCCCACCAGTTTCTTGCGCCCGATCTTAGCGACTAATATCGACAGCGGGCGATGTAGGAACTCTGACCGAAGGACGATCGCAATATGAGACCAGAAACGCCGATCGCTTTGTAACAAATGAATTTGCTGCCCAGCGATCGGTGTCGGCAGTGGCGATCGCCCCTACACTTCTACATCCTTGAGCCCATTTTCCAGCAGCACCCGCACGATATCAACTTTCTTGCACCCAGCTTTGGTTGCTGCTGCTGACAATTTGCGGTGCAGCGATTCGGGCAGATCCAGGGTGAACCGATCGCAAATTGCTGTACCAGTTCGAGGGATTTCTCAACGTGGCGGTTGATGGCGATTTCCTACGGGATAGCTTCGCCGCGCACGCTCATCGCTATGTGCCAGTTGCATAAATCTTGAATTATTCAACCAGACATCTAGACATTTAGATGATTAAACCGCAGGTGATGTGGCCCCCGACAGTATCACGCCATTCGAGAGAGCGAATGGGGGCAAACTCTGGCAGTGCAGTTAAGGATGCCTACGCCAAAGCAGCGTGGGGTTGTTATACCGCTGTCGGCAAGGAGATACTGCTATGAGCAGCCGTTTTGATGATTTACTGAAGGCGAAGAAACTCAAACCAGGTGAACCCGACCTCGCCCCTGCGCCAACTCCCGCACTGCCTAAAAGCAAAGACCCGAATTTTGTCCGCGCTACGGTTTACCTGCCAAAACAAATGCACCGCGACCTCAAATCTGCTGCCGCACAGTCAGGCGAAGAAATCAGCGAGCTTGTTGAAAAGTCCGTCGCTCAATACCTCCAGCAGCTTAACGCTGACAAAAAGATTTAAGTGTTTGAATATTTAGACGTTTGGATGTTTGACTGCTACCAACTTTCTCTCTTATCTGCGGCGGTTGGCTTTCCCGTCAATCGCTGCATTCTTGAGGCAAGTGTACTGTTGGGTGCGTATGTTGGTAAGCTGGCATTGGACTTGCTTTGGGAGCGGTGAAGGATGAGGAAAATATGGCAGTTGGGGGCGATCGCTCTGATTCAGGGAATGATGGCTAGCTGCAATCTGACATCGGCTCCGCCATCTTCACGGCGTCGTGAGTTTCTCTATCGCCAGGGCGAGAATTGCCAAAAAACAGAAACCCGCACCCGCTTCGTTGCGGACAACAGCGCTACCTTCAAAGGTGACAAACATGATGCAGCAATCACCCGTCATTTTGAATACTTTATCCTCCGCAGACCTGACGGGGAACCGACTGCCTGTGAGGACAACACTCGAACACGCTCGCTCCCGCACCGGTTCTAGAGAGTTGTTCCGTAATTTCAAGGCAGTAAATCTGAGTAGGCTTGAAGTGCGAGCTTACAACAATCTAAGTATTTTTGCTGACTAACCTACATTACTTTGATAAAGAAACTGTAAACCTTTAACAAGTTAAGCACAATTTACCAGTAAAACTAACTAACAAGGGCAGCAACCTTCACATATTCGCTGCTATGAAATTGCTGCGAACACTGGCAGTTCCCAGTACCAGACCGAACAAAAAAAAATAAGTAATTTCCCTGATTGACCCGCTGTCGAAAAAAACGGAAGATTGTCCTTAATAAAAGTTTCTCAACTCAAAAAACCAAGCACCTCACACTTCGTTCAACTTTAACAAAGTGTGAGGTGGCTCAATTAATTAGTTTAAAACTACCGCTGCGCTGATTCATATATTCGCAAACAAAGCCTATTTCACAAGAAGTGCAGTTTTCGCAAAACCTGCATTTTTTAACGAATAAAGTATTCGATTATCCAGGATAACAGCTAACAAAAATACCAGCAAATTTTACAAAAATACCAGCAAACTTGTTGTAATTATAATCTTAAAACAGGAGTGCAATCATGTCAGGCATCAACTCGCTCGAAGCTTGAACAGAAGAAGAATCGAACCCTATCGTTCCCGCACTTACTCCTGCCGCACCATCGCGCCTGCCAGGAATTACACCTCCAAAACCCTTACCATACCAAGCGACAGACGACGAAGTAGAAAACATTCTACAACAAGGAACGAGCGAACCCGCAAGCGAACTTCCCAACACATTAAGCTCAGCCGATGCCGATGCTTTAATAGTCAACAAACCATCCTCACTTGTTAGCGAAAGTTCCCTATTAAACAAAACAACTCAAAACGACACCAACTCAAACACAGACAAAAAAGTAGACCCGCTCACCGGCGACACCGCAACTGCTACATCTCAAGAATTATTACCTCCATCAAAAACCGTACCCGCAGATAGCCTCACAAATCCCGGTACTTCAAATAACACTCCAGCAAATCCAATTGTACCAGCTACCGAACCATCCAACAAAACAGCAGAACCAAGCCAAGAAATAGCGAACACTTTTACCGACACAAACGTCAACTTCGACTTAAACGCCTTCAAGGTAGAACAAACAGGTAAAATCAGCATAGAATACAAATACGACGGAGGCTCGTATCAAGGACAGCTAGCCATCGTCAGCCTCAAAGGAATGGACAAATTTGTCCCAGGGGACGAAGCCTTTATTAAAGAAGCAGCCAGACGCGCCTTAAGCAACTCCCCATCCGGTTACATCGCAATAAATGACAAATCAGAAGCAGCGCATTACACCAATCCCGAAGGTGAAAACTTTAACACAGGAACATACCTCGGCACAAAAACATTTGACATGACACCAGGAGATGACTTTTGCTTCCTCCTAGTACCCAACGGCACAGTAAAAGAAGTATACGACAATCCCGCAATTGGCGGCGACAAACAACCCCTATTTTCAATATTTACAACCAACCCCAACGACAGCCTCAATATCGGTCAGATAGCCGACCTTACAGGCGAAGGAAAACTCTTTGTCATGGAAGATATGGGGGTACGTCAAGGCAGCGACCGCGATTACAACGATATCATATTAAAAATAACAGGCGCTACATCCAAAATCGCTTCCATCAACCAATTCATTGATTCCGAACACAAAGCAGCCACTCTTGAGCTAGCCCAAAAATTGATTGGTGTGGATAGCAAAGCAGAGACTAAAACCGACTCGATAATTGATAATGCGCCTTCATCAGAAACTAAAACTGATTCAGTAATTGCTAGTGTTCCTTTATCAGAGTCCAAAACCGACCCAGTAATTGTTACAACGTCCAATGAATCACCTAAAGCCGATTCAGTAATTGATAATGCGCCTTCATCCGAGCCGAAAGCTGATTCGATAATTGATGATGCGCCTTCATCCGAGCCGAAAGCTGATTCGGCAATTGCCACAACGTCTAAAGAATCACCAAAAACCGACTCAGTAATTGATGATGCGCCTTCATCCGAACCAAAAACCGATTCTGTAATTGCTGAATCCGACGAACAATCACCTCCAAAAACAGAACCAATAGATGCTGGTGCAAGCCTCGAAACAGAACCAACAAACTCTGACAATTCCCAATTGCCCAAAACAGAATTAACACCTGATGTTGATGTCCAAAAACCTCAAACAGCATCAATAGTCGATAATTCAGACAGCAAACAACTGCCACAAACAGAATCCTTACCATCAACTCTCAGTAAATCAGACAGCAGCGCGACGCAAACAGCACCGACAACAGCTTCTGATTTAACAGAAAAACCTCACCAACAAACAGAACCAACACCCGATAGCCAGACAGTTGTTAGTGTTAGCACTGCCCCCACAATTATTCCATCAAGAGAGAAGATTGAGCAGACTTCTGCCGATGCCACAATCCCAAATCCCAGTACGATTACATCGGAAATATCAGACTCAGTTGCAACAACAGATTCAGCAAAAACGGTAATTGCTAGCCCCAATCTTACCTCGAACGGCAGCACTTCTTACGAACAACAATATTCAACGGTTGCAGTTTCTGATTCAACCAAATCAGACCAAGAATCTCAAACTACTGTTGTTTCAGACCAACTAGATTCCGAAGCAACTCAAACTGCTGTTGTTTCAGACCAACTAGATTCTGAAGCAACTCAAACTGCTGTTGGTTCTACCGAACCTAACTCAAACGATAAATCTCAAACTACCGTTGCTTCAGACAAATTAGATTCGGAGAAACCGTCGCCGAATCTCGTAATTGTCCCGACAACCAACTCCGACAAAAAAACCTCAGTTGTCCCTGCTCAACCTTTAACGGTTTCAACAAATGCTAACATAGAAATTGACGCATCTGAAACCAAACCTGCTGCAATACCAACAGTAGCAACCGAAACTACCGCCTTTGCAATATCCATAACAGCAGCAGAAAATACGGCGATTCCGACAGCTACAGCAGCAGCAGAAATCGGCGAAGCAGGTTCTACAATTAAGGCTGATATCATTATAAAACAGCCGGTTACGACGGAACTTCCTGTCAGCCAACCAGCCGTTGCAGAATCAAGCAAAATCGACACAGTTGCAGCTCCATATCTCGAACTACCAACAGAAACCGACTCAATTGTCAATGATACTGCTCCTCAAAAAATCGTTGAAATCCTCCCACTTGCCGCTGAAATTACCGAGCAAACTGTCGCACCAACAGATTTAGTTGTACCTGTTTTTAGCGAAAAATTACCCGAAAAAACCGACTCTAACGTTTCAATAATTGTCGAAAAACAGTCACAAAAAACAGACTCGTTAGTTCCTAATTTAGTTGAGAAAACGACCCAAAAAACCGACTCGCCAGTCAAGAGTGTAGTTGAAGAATTACCACAAAAAACCGACTCGCCAGTCAAGAGTGTAGTTGAAGAATTACCGAGCAGCAATACAGAATTGCCCGCTGTAACCGCTGCCGAACAATTGTCTAAAGAAACAGACTTCTTAGCTGCCGCCCTTGTCGCCGATACACTTAAAGACATCCCTGTCACCTTCACCGCAGAATTTGAAACTCCAAGCAATTTATTGCTGCCGCCCAAATCCGCAGACACAGAAAGTAATCCACTGCTGTTAGCGACAGAAGAACCTACTCAGATTCCCAAAAACCAGACCGACAATCAACCCATTGCAACACAGCCTGTCGCCAAAGAGCGCAGCAATCCTAACCTCGAAATAAATCTCTCAATAGCAGCAGCCCAGTCGCCAACACCAGGCACATTCAGAGTAGGTGAAACAGGAGAAATCAAATTTGACTATTTATATGATGGCGGCGCCTATCAAGGCGAACTAGGCATTTTCAGCCTCACCGGTATGGAAGCATTCGCGCCAGGAACCCCAGAATTCATCGCCGAAGCTTTTCTCCGCGTACTCAGCAATTCCACATTAGGACACATAGCAATCAGCGACAGTACAGAAGCCGCCAAATTCAGCGGTGCCATGCCCGGAGATGGAGATTGGGGAAGCGGAGAATATCAGAACGTTAAGACCTTCAACATGACCCCAGGCGATACCTTTGCGGTGATGTTAATTCCCAACAGCAGCGTACAACAAGCATACGACGATTTGCAGCAGGGAGCAACATCCTCAGAAAGCCGTCCGTTATTCAGTATTGCCCCCGCCAATCCAAGCGATACTGCATATATGCTGTCCATCGCCGACACCACGGGTACCGGCAACACATTTGCCTTAGAAGATATGTCGCGCCCTAACTCCGACAGCGACTACAACGACATTATCTTCACAATTATCGGCGCCACAGGCAATGCGCCCAATCTCGATACACTCATCAACCCTGACAGAGAGTGGCGCAATACAACTCTGGGACAACAATTACTCAATGATGTCAATAACTCCAATTTTGACAACAATCCACCTGTTGTTTCACCGACAAGCGCTCGGACTTATACAGAATTGGAGACCACAATTTCTTTAGGAAATCTTGCCACAGATGCAGAGGGCGACCCGATTACAATTAGCGTCCTCAATCCAGTTAATGGCACGGTACTATTCAATCCCTCGACTAACAAAGCATCGTTTAAACCAGCACCCGGTTTCTCAGGTATTGCCAGTTGTGACTTCCTTGCCCGCGACGCTTTTGGGAGTTCTAGTCCCGCGCGGGTAACAGTCAATGTCAGCGATGTTCCGCTGCTGAATCTGGATTTTGTGAAGCGAAATCCCCGACTCAATGCAGGAGAAAATACGGAATTGATTGTGATCGGAGATTTTGCCGACCAAAAAGGTGTAGTGCTGCCAGATTCTTATCTAACTTACACTTCAATAAATCCAGAAGTAGCACCAATTGATCCAACGGGTAAAGTGACAGGTTTAACCAACGGCACTTCAATTTTGAGCGCATCTCGGAACAACCTGCAAGCAGTAACAGCAGTGCGAGTAGGAAAATTGCCAGCCCCAACCAACGATGCAGAATTCAATGGAGCACTAGCCGAGATTAACGGTTTGAATGTCTATCCCAAAGCAGTCACAATGACAGCCGGAATGGGACGCTCGCTTTTAGTAGGAATTGAAAATATCATCAAATCCCCCGATTTGAAATTCGGTTCTACAGGAACTCGCTATTTCCCCGGAAACTCCAACTTATTGCAAGTGAATTCAGACGGCATTATTACTGCAATAGAAGAAGGAGTTACTAACGTCACCGTCATTCACGGAGCAGCCGAACAAGTCGTACCAGTAAGAGTCTCCCTTCCTGCCGCCGCCGGAACAATTTTAGGAGTAAATGGCGGTGCAGTTACTGGCAGTGACGGTTCAATTGTGATGGTACCGCCCGGTGCTCTTGCCGAAAATACAGCTATTAGTTTGACATCTCTAACCAGCAATGCTCTATCGCTACAACTTCCAGACGGTTTGCAGTTTGTCGGAGGCTTCAATTTAGACTTGGGCGACAACTCCTTGAAAATGCCCGCTCAATTAGCAATTCCAGCCCCCGCCGGCTTATCTCCCGGTACCGAAATTTTATTCATGCGAAAAGGTTCGCTCCCCGATGCTAACAATATTCAAAACCCAACTTGGCTGATTCAAGAATCCGGAGTAGTCGATGCTTCGGGTACAATCCGAACCAATTCCCCACCATTACCTGGTGTTTTAGATAGCGGCGAATGGGCGATGTTTGCATTTCCAGCTCTGGGATTTTTACAAGCTTCACCCACACTGGAACAGTTGCTCAATATCGGAACTGTAGATGCTGTCGCAAAAACTTCTAAAGCCCTCAGCCTCTCAACTAATTTCGGTCTCCAAAGCACCTTTTTAGGAGCAAATGCCGGCTTAATCGGTATCGCCGCCGCCACCGGAGCTCAATTCGCCGCGACAATCTTACTCCTTGCTTACTTGGCTAAATACCTGCAATCTGGATTAAAAGTCATCGCCATTCCACAAGTGGGCTTGCCTGTAGTCACTCCTGCTGGTGTCGAACTCGATCCAGAAGGGATTCCCAGCGTCACAGCGACTGTAAATATACCGACATTATTCCCAGCAGACCCCTTCGCACCTCCAGTGCTTCAATCCGCTGAGTTTAAGTTGGAAAATGGCGACCCAACCGTCGTCCTAACAGGCAGCAATTTCCTGAATAATTCCAATGATTTGGGCGGTGAATTTGAATATTTAACTGTCAGCTTCCGCGTCGGCGACAAAACTTATCCCGGCATTTTGATACGGGATAAAAATACCGATTTAGGAGACAATCGCTACCAGATTGCTGTCAAAATTCCGATTACCGTACCTGTCGGCGAATCCAGTATTGTAGTGTCGAGGAAGCAGAAAAAGCGCTTCGGGCCGGGTACTGGAGATTACTCGATTGTGGAACTAGAAAGTGAAGAAAATATCCGCCTCGCTCCTACCTGCGTTGAATTAGCCCTGGCGACCGAACGCACGGGCGACAAAATCAACGTTATTAACCTCAAAGACGCTTTATCAACTGTGGAAACCCAGAGCAGCAAGGAATTAGCAGTTGCCATTAACATTCCTGTGGGTAATCCCAATATCCCATCAGACCGACCGGAGTCGATCGCAGCAACTAACAATGCTACCCGCGCCTACGTGACTCTGCGGGACACCGGTCGCGTGTCTGTGGTGGATTTGATAGCGCTGCGAGAGATAGATACTACTCCCGAAACCGCAACTGTAGATGCGATTAGCTTGCCCTCTGGGGCCAGACCGCAAGGTATTGTTATTGACCCCAAAGACAATTACGCTTACATTGCCGACCAGAATCGCCCCAACATCTACGTCCTCGACATCAACCCGAATTCGGCAACCTATAATACCGTTGTCCAGACAATTAACGTCACATCACCCCTGGGATTGAGTCAGTTAGCTATCAGCAGCGACGGGCGGCGACTGTTCGCCACAGGTTCCGACAATAACGAACAAACACCTAACCGCCGCATTTACGCTGTCAACATTGACCCCGCCGACAAACCGAGCGCTCAGGGTGCTAACGAGCGCAAGTGGCAGCAGCAGATTGGAGAAATTGCCACCGCATCAGAGACAGAGGGCATAGCTGCTACTTCCGACCCAAAGAAAATGGTGTTCACCAACGGATTGGCTAGTGTCCGCACCATAAGTAATGGGGAGGAGATAAAGCTTCAGGATGACGGCAGGGGCTTCGGAGTGCTCGAAATTGAGTCTGATGACCCCCTCAACTTTAGTGCTGCCGTCCGCTACGCTCCTTTGTCGCTGGGCGTGGCTAATGACTATTTCGATGTCAACGAGGCAGTGGCTGTAACAGTAACGCAAGACGGGAAATATGCGTTTGTTGCCGGCCGCAACTCTAGGGCAAATGTAAATACCCGCGAGGGTGGAAATATAGGCATTATCGCAAACCCGCTGGGGCCCAATCCTCAATTGGTGGCTGCGACTCGACCGATTCCCGATAGCTTAACTAACAACTTAGCGCTTTCGAGCGACGGCAAATATTTGATTGCTTCCTATCCCACCTTAAATTTGGGAGGAAGTTCCTACGTTTTCAATGTTGAGGAAATGATTAAGGCTATAGAGAGTCCGGGCAATTACAAGCTTGACGCACGGGATAGGGGTGTGGGTAGCGTTGGTTTCGCGACTAACAGCGAGCGAAATGCAACCAAAGCCGACCTCGCCCGCGTGCCTATTGACGATATCAACCCTAAAGTCAGTATTGCGGCCGACTACGAAATTACGGGGGGAAATTGGATTAATAACTTTGAGTTTAGCGTCCCGGACGGCACGAACCGCGCTCCCATTAGTATCGGCGGAAATCCTAAAGGTTTGGCGATCGCGAGTACAAAAAATTGGCTGGAATTAAAGGGACCGATTGGTACTAGCAAGAGTGACACCACTCCTCTAACTCCTACTTTTGAGTGGGATTTCAAGGGTGACGGTGAAGAGTGCGGTCTTCCTGGTTTTAATCCCGATACTGATGTCAAGGAGGTCAATCTTTATGTAAGCGTTTTTCCGCAAGGGAAGGGCTTGTTGCCCGATGATAGGTGGGATGGGTTAAATTCGGCTGGCGACAAAGATTACAATCCGAATCGGGTTCTGACTGCTCAATGGAAGAATGGTACCTGGAGTTGGGATGGAAGTAGTAAGGCTGGTTCTTCTGAGGAGTTTACTCTTTCTAATGACCGAATGTTGACGGCGGGCCAGGAATATCATTGGGCTGTGGAAGCTGTCACGAATGGAGGGACAAAAAAAGTTGTTACCAATCAGTTTAAAACTTTACTTCCTGCTCCGATGACTGGTGGCAATACTTTTAGCAGCGTTACGGTATTAACGCGGGGCTTAGAATCTCAACCTAATTTGATAGATCGCCAATTCGAGCAGATGGCTTCTCACCTGACTAAAGAAAATGGTTTGGTCATGCGTTATGACCGGGCCACGAACAAATGGGGGTGGCTGAATTTTGATGGCTCCACAACCTTCTCTCCTCCAAGTCATAAATTGGGCGCACCACTGACACTAATACCTGGATGGGAACAGTCGCCAGAAGCAACTGCATTTAACTCTGGCTTTACTGAGGCAGCCGCAGATGCCTTTTTTGCTTCACTGGTAGCTTTAAATCAAAATTTGGCAAACACCCTTTTCAATTCACCTATGCACTTTATTGGGTTTGGTCAGGGTGCAGCGATCAACAATGAAATTGTCCAGCGTTTGGGGAGTTATTTTCCCTTCGCTGGTGGTACTAACCTTGGCAACCGCGACCTCCAAATGACAACGATCGATCCTCATGCTTTCGACCAAGATAACTTAGTAGGCTCCTTAAACAGCTTCCGCGATCCAGAAGTGCGAATCTGGGAAAATGTTACCTATGCCGATAACTATTATCAAGACATCCCCGCTCTGGATACACAGGAAATCAATACCCCTGCTGGTCGGCGAATTGCGGAGGCGGATTGGAACGTACACCTTGGTGGTTCTGATGACTCGAGCCGGATTGGATTTACTGAAAATAGCACGGATGGAAGGCCTCACCAAGCTCTAACTTGGTATGGAGGAACAGCTAACCTTAGCGGAAGTCAAATCCCCTCAAAGAATGGAGAGAAGATTTACCGTCGGCTTGGAGATCTGGAACTAGATAGTTCAGGCAATCCAACCACACCTACGTGGTACACTCCCGACCATACGAATGCTAATTTTACTCACGGTGAACAACGAGCTCCTTGGGAAGGTATCGGTACTGGCTGGTTTTACTCGGTACTGGGCGGTGGCTCTCAATTACGCCCCTATGATGCTAACGTCAGTAACCGTGTCCCCGTAACTGAGGACAACACCTACACAGACGAAATTATAGGTAACAAGATGCGAGGTGACTATGCAGTTCCCACCCTTGTCAATGGTAATTTTGACGCCAGCAAACGTTTTACAGCTCAGAGTGTTCCAGGCTGGTCTTTTTACAACTCTTTAACTGTATTTGACAATCCTAATGTGTCGCAAAGACATCTGCATGAACGGGATGAGATTGATACATTCTTAACTGAAGAGCAAAGAATATTAAAATACGGTTTGGCTGGACTAAACTATACCTTGAAGATCGGAGGTACTGATGGACATAAAGAAATAATTCATAATCTCTTTGTTGTCCCCGATCGGAACAGCTTACACGATAGTTTGAAGTTCGACCTGCACGTACCTGAAGACCAACTCAGTGCGGGAAGAAAAATTACGGTTTCTCTGCGATCCGACGTAGCTGGTTACGAACAGTTTAGATCAATAGGAACTATCGATTTAGAGCGAGTATCTGGAATAAATAGCTCTCCTACAGAGCTCGACAGCAATATTCGCAAGATCGGTTATGGTACTGAAGGTTTGGAAACTTTCTACCTAAATGTCCCGCAAGAACTACGCGGTAAGGCAGCTTTACTCAAGTTTGAAATCAATGACGGCACTGTTTACCTTGACGATATTTCTTTTGGCAAGAAGTGGGAATCTTCTATGACTCTCGCTGAGGCTGAAGAATATACAAAAAATAGCTACTACAGCGGACGTGTGTTCCATCATGGAACTAACCCAGCGGGTGCTGGTAGTATTACGAATATTGGTGTAAATCCTGCTAGGTTCATCAGAGGTTTCCTCGGAGAAGGTTTTTATTTGACAAATCGGGAGGAGAGGGCTAAGGATTTTAGCAGCGATGAGAATGGCAATCCAAGGGTGGGTCCGGTATTAAAGATTATGCTGAACGTAAAAAACCCCAAAGTTTATCAGAATTTAACTGAATTTGTGGAGCAGGTAGCTAATTACAGTCAGGAAACTGGTCTACAAGGACCAGAGGCGACTGTTAGATATGCAGAGTATCTCAGAGCTCAGGGATATGATGCGATCTCGACTAAAACCCCAGAAATGATGCAATACCATCTAGTTTTCGACCCCAAACAAGTTGTTGTTATTGATGAGGATTAATCAAATGGCTGAATATGGAGGATGCCTTGGCTGCCGTCACTTTTTTTATCGCGTGTATGTAAACGAGATTCCAACTTGTCGCGCCTTTCCTGAAGGAATTCCACCAATTATTATCGTCGGAAAAGAACATACAAAACCTTTACCAGATCAGGACAATACAATTGTTTATGAACCAGCCGAAAAACCTTTTTGGCTGACGGACTGACAACTTCGTGCGGGGAAAAAAATTACGGTTTCTCTGCGATCCGACGTAGCTGGTTACGAACAGTTTAGGTCAATAGGAACTATCGATTTAGAGCGAGTATCTGGAATAAATAGCTCTCCTACAGAGCTCGACAGCAATATTCGCAAGATCGGTTATGGTACTGAAGGCTTGGAAACTTTCTACCTAAATGTCCCGCAAGAACTGCGCGGTAAGGCAGCTTTACTCAAGTTTGAAATCAATGACGGGACTGTTTACCTTGACGATATTTCTTTTGGCAAGAAGTGGGAATCTTCTATGACTCTCGCTGAGGCTGAAGAATATACAAAAAATAGCTACTACAGCGGACGCGTGTTGTATCATGGAACTAGCCCAGCGGGTGCTGGTAGTATTACGAATATTGGTGTAAATCCCGCTAGGTTCACAAGAGGTTTCCTCGGAATAGGTTTTAATGTGACAAATAAGGAGGAGAGGGCTAGGGATTTTAGCAGCGATGAGAATGGCACTCAAAGGGCGGGTCCGGTATTAAAGATTATGCTGAACGTAAAAAACCCCAAAGTTTATAAGGATTTAGATGAATTTGAGGAGTATTTAGCTAATTACGGTCGGGAAACTGGTCTAAAAGACCCAGCGCTGACAGTTGGATATGCAGAGTATCTCAGATCTCAGGGGTATGATGCGATCTCGACTACCTCAACAAGCATGCAATATCATTTAGTTTTCGACCCCAAACAAGTAGTAGTTGTTGAGGATTAATCAAATGGCTGAATATGGAGGATGCCGTGCCTGTCGTCACTGGTTTTATGGCCTGTATATAGACGAGATTCCAACTTGTCGCGCCTTCCCTGAAGGAATACCACTAATGATTGTCGTCGGAAATATAGAACACACAAAACCTTTACCCGACCAAGACAATACAATTGTTTATGAACCAGCCGAAAAAGCTTTTTGGCAGACGGAGTGACAACTTTGTGCGGGAAGAAAAATTACGGTTTCTCTGCGAACAGACGTAGCTGGTTACGAACAGTAAAAACCCCAAAGTCTATGATAGTGTGGAGGAATTTGTGGCTCACGTAAATAATTACGGTCTGGAAACTGGTCTACAAGAACCAGAGCGGACAGTTAGATATGCAGAGTATCTCAGAGCTCAGGGGTATGATGCGATCTCGACTAGAAGCCCACAAATGATGCAATACTATGTAGTTTTTGACCCCAAACAAGTTGTTTTTGTTGAGGATTAATCAAATGGCTGAATATGGAGGATGCTGTGCCTGCCGTCACTATCTTCGCGTGTATGTAAGATGAGATTGTTAAAAATGAACGGAAAACAGTAGCCAAGATTTTTAACAAAAATCTTTAATTTAACTAGGATTGAACCTTGAAGTTGAAGCAGATTACCTAACACTCTTGCAACGGTAAGATAGCTAGGTAATCTGGCTCTTGGAGCTGAGTCTCTAAAAATCTAAAATCAGTCGTCACTACTTAAAATAGTGCCATCGGGCATGACGGTATCTTTAAAGTAGGCATCTTCAATAGCGATAAAAATAGCTTTCTCTAAATCCCGACTATTGATACCGAAGAAGTTCGTTCGAGTTAAGTTTGCTTTGCCAAATTCTAAACCAATATTATCAGAAATTTTATTAGCATTTCTGAAATCAGCGTCAGTTAAGTTAGCAAATCCAAACTGAGTCCCCAGTATTTCCGCTCCACTAAATTTACAGCCACTCAAATTGGCACTGTGGAACTTAGTCTCTTGCAAGTCGGTTTGACTGAGGTTAGCTCCACTTAAGTTAGCTCTGCTAAGATTAGCCCGCCACAGACAAGTTCCACTCAGGTTAGCTCCACTCAAGTTAGCTTCTTCCAAATGGGCGTAGTTCAAGTCAAGTCTGCTCAGATCGGCTCCACTCAAATTAATTCCCTGCATCCAGTGAGCAATTTCATGTAAGTCACCGTACCGAAAAATTGCTTCACTCAAGTTAACTCCCTTGAAATACCAATCACGAAGTCCGAAAAGATTCGTTCGTATTACAACTCCTGTAAAGTCTCTTTTTCCGGCGGCATATCGAGCCAGCAAGTCTTCTATAGGAATCCCATGCCTGTTGAAAATAGCGGTATCTATCCGCGCTTCTTCAAAATTAGCACTGTCCACATTGGCATAGAGCAGGAGTGCTTTGCTCAAATCTGCCAAAGTAGAATTAGTTCCAAGACACTCAGCACGGCTCAAATTAGCTCCCTGCAAGTTAGCGCAACTGAGATTGGCACTAGCTAAGTAAATCTCCACTAACTCAGAATCACTTAGGTCAGCGTGTTCCAAATTAGCGTCGCTCAAGTTGACCAAATAGAGGTCAGCACCGCTCAAATTTGCACCGCTCAAATTGGCCCTCTCTAAATTGGCTCGACTGAGATCCACATCCCTCAGATTAGCACCGCTCAAGTTAGCATTCATCAAGTCAGAACCAATCAAGTAAGCATCTGTTAAATTGGCATTGGCGAGATTGATATCAATAAGCTTGCTTTTCTTCAAATTGGCATTGCTCAAGTCAACCTCAGCAAAGTCTCTCTCCCCACTGGCATACCGTCTGAGCAGTTATTCTGCATTCATAAATTTTCTATCCACTTAGTTTAATTATCAATTATACTACAGTTTTCTCGCTTTTACTAGTCCAATATAATCAGCAATTAGCCATAAAAAAAATAGAATTAGATCCTAGATAAAAGTAGTATAGCACTCTGTTTTAAATACACCAACAATAATGGAATTTCCCTAATTTCTCAAATATCTCGCTCGCTAACAAAAAGGAGCCAGCATAGCATAAAATTTTAAACTTGTAAGGACTATAAAACCATTGCCTCATGCCCCGAATTTAACAATCCAAGAACTAGCGATCGCGATCGTCTCTCCTAACCACGCCCCACCCTCCTAACATCAGACTTCCTCAAATACAGCGGCATCGTCCCCGCCGACTGGGAACTCGCTCGTCCTCCCGTCTTCAGCCCCCAAATCTCTCAAGTCGCCTTCACCAACGGCATCAACATCGTCGCCCAATTAAACGCTGTCACCTTCATCGAATCGCTGAATTCCCAGTCCCAAGAAGACGCAATAATCCCCGACATTATCCGCAAGTACGTTGAAGCTTTACCCCGCACGGACTACCAAACTCTGAGCATCAATCCCAGGAGTTTTGTCACTTTTGAAGCAGGAGATGAAAATGCAGCCCGCGAGTTCATCACATCTACTTTACTCTCGAAAGGCACTTGGTCTGATGTGGGGAAAGCTCCCGTAAAAGCTGCGGTTAATTTAGTTTACTCTCTAGAACAGGGAGAGCTAAATTTGAGCGTTGCCGAAGCTTTATTGCAACTTCAAGATGCCGAACTAAATCCGGCAGTATTGTTTTCAGGCAACTTCCAGTACGAAATTGTCGGCGAAGAAGAAGGCGAGAAACTTCAGCATTTGTATCGGCTTCTAGAAAATTGGCAGCCAGATTTAGCAGCTTACAGGGAGATTGTCAATCAGCGGTTTTTGGGGAAAGAAGCCGAGTTAAATTAAGCTCGCTATTCTCATACTTTTAGGCACCAATGCACAAGTGGCTGTGTAATACTCAACCGTCGCACAGCCATCGGGCCCGACATCAAACTGGTTTCACGAACCAAAAGGCTGACCACACCACTGCCAGCACTCTTTGTTGAAAGTGAAAGGCGATCGCCATTTGTAAATTAGCTCAGACTCCAACTTGAGCCGCTGTTTCCGGTTAATCGGTGCTCCAAACCAAAAAACAATACCTACAGCCACATCGAAGGAATAGCGCCGGTTCAGTTCGATGGACGTGGCCGATATAGTTGTAGCAATAGTAGTTCATCCACCGCTGAGAAAGGCGATCGCTCGGTTTCCCCCACGTACAAGAGCAAAGGTGTTGGCTTGGCAGCGTCGTAGGCGATAGTCGGGGCGACAGCCATCGCAAAGTAGAGGCCCGCGTGCGATCGCCCAAATCGGGTCGATCGCAAAATGAGAGATTGTGCAACGGCAGCCAAACGAGCTTGGAGTACCAACAGATTCGGAGGATAGATTGTAATACCAAAAGTCCGGGCTAATTTGAACATTTGTTTGTTGGGTTATGTCGATCGCTGCTATGAGATCGGAAGAGTTCAGTTTCTTAAACAAATGTTAAACTCACTGCAACTACACAGTCCCCGCGCCTGCCGCATCCCCAGCAACACCCGCACAATCTCAGCTTTTTTGCACCCCGTTTCAGCCGGAACCAGACAATTTATGGTGGAAGAAGTCCCGTAGAGCGACGAAGGCGAGATTATTATACCCAAAACACCGCTCGGCTTTGTAACAAGTTTCTTTTTTAAATGCGCTCGGATCAAAGCAGGTTAGCGCTCGCATTCTGTAGGGATAGCTTGTTGTATAATGCACTTTTAAGACAAGGGATTAACTAAACAATTTTATCAACATCATGACCGATAACATCCAGCATCTCATCAAGCCGCACATTCAAGATTTGGGTGGATTCTCAAGCTGTTAGCAGTGATATCCCTTTTTTAGGGAAAAGAAGCGGTAGCTTCTTCTTCATTTGGACTAATGCTTTCGTATCGTCTTGTTCTATTGGTTTGTTAGCCCTGCCAGAAAGTACAGGGATTTTGGCAGTTGTTAAAAGCCAATATTGCTGTGCATCAGGCTATCGCCGTCACTTCTTAAAAAACCGAGGGGCAAATGGTCAAAAGATAATTTTTAACCCGACTGTCAAGGGGATAGAGTTCTCCTGAGTTTGTGGTGTAGACGATATCATACAAAACATTTTGCAAGCCTGTGATGCCGTGTCTGCAAGCATCTACGGTTTGCTGATCGCCACAAACTCAGGAAAGTCAGGGATAGCCAGACAACAACAGTAGACAAGAGTGCAGTTGAAAGTCGCAAACTATCTTTAAATTATCTGCATTGCATCTGCCTTGAAGGAGCGGTTTCGGTATCTATCAAAGATTTATGCAATAAGTCTAGTTTAGCCAATTCTCAGGGTTAATCTGACAACAGTTTAGCAGATTCTCAGGGTTAATCTGACAACAGTTTAGCAGATTGTCATAGTTAATCTGTCAACATTTTACCCGACTGTGAGGGTTTGTCTGACAACAACAGTTTAGCCAATTGTCAGGGTTAATCTGACAACAGTTTAACAGATTGTCAGGGTTAATCTGACAACAGTTTAGCAGATTGTCATGGTTAATCTGACAACAGTTTAGCAGATTGTCATGGTTAATCTGTCAACAACAGTTTAGCCAATTGTCATGGTTAATCTGTCAACATTTTATCCAACTGTCAGGGTTTGTCTGACAACAACAGTTTAGCCAATTGTCAGGGTTAATCTGTCAATATTTTACCCGACTGTGAGGGTTTGTCTGACAACAACAGTTTAGCCGATTGCCAAGCAAAAGCCAGACAACAACATTTTACCCGACTGTGAGGGTTTGTCTGACAACAACAGTTTAGCCGATTGCCAAGCAAAAGCCAGACAACAACATTTTACCCGACTGTGAGGGTTTGTCTGACAACAACAGTTTAGCCGATTGCCAAGCAAAAGCCAGACAACAATATTTTACCCGACCGTCAAGGCTTGCATAACGGCTGCTGCATTACCAATTTTCTCACACTTCATAAAATTGATTTAATAGTCAACCTACCTAGAAAAACTTGACTATTAAATCAATTCAGTTTTGTTAAAAAACGCTAAAAAATAGCTAATTTGTGTATCCGCTAAAATCAGTCATTTGCTGTACAACATCAGTCATTTGCAGTACAATATCAGTCAGAGTACAGGCAATTGCAGCAAATGCGCTCTACCTATTTTTATACTGCAAACCCCTGCAAATGCCTGCTTTTTCATGTCAAATAACTGCAAGAACTACTTTTGCCTGTTGAGACAGGTTATTGCAGTTCTTGGTTTGTAGCAAGCAATGGTTTTGTCCGTACAAAACCTTATTTACTGCTTTTAGATAAAAATAATGCACCCCCCTTTTGCGGAATCCGCACCCCAACGGAGGGTTTAAGACTTTCTTAAGTTTTAATGACAAATGTAGCTATTTGTACTACGATTTTATCCGAATATTCTATCGACTCACTTGCGATCGCTTGCGCTCTGTCAAAGTCGAAACTGCCAATATCAAACTGATGTAGCCCAGCAAAGTGGATGTTGGGTTTGCTGGCATCAACCCGACCTACCAGAAAGCGCGATCGCACTTGAACGATTTATAGATAAGGGAAGATCGCGATGACATACTGAAGTGGAACCGTTGCGGGATTTTGACCCCGGCAGTTGGTGGTGAAATTCGAGATAAATTTCGTTCTTACCAGCAGCAGATATAAAAAGTCGGGGATAAACCAGCAGGACGCGATCGCCACTCTCCGAGTTAAAATTGCAAGTAAGTAGCCGATCGGGGTGTTGGCAAACGCGAGTTTGTAGGAGATTGACGACGGGGAAGAGGGTCATGCTTTCGTTTTGTTTTGCCAGAAATAACCGATTTCATTTTTGGCATACTGCGATCGCCTGACTCGCAACCCAATCTTGATGATAGAGGCAAGCCACACGCAAGAGTAACAAAACAGAGATGCCAGAGTTTCAAGTGGGCATAATATCGTCTAGTCGCAACTGGTTGCAGATGGATGGTGCGTGCCTACCCCATCCACCGACGAGCAAGTTTGTCATTTCAGGGATCGGGGCAACGACGGGGGGATTGCCCCTAGGTCGAATGAAACGCCATGACCGTTGGCGGGGGTAACATTACGCCCCGATTTTGCTCTTTTGGGGTGAAGCTGGAAGTAGTTATAGATTTATAAAATGAGATAAACTAAACTATTTTTATGGCTTATGAAATTCAATAATTTTCATCAAAATCAGCCTAATCAGAGACTTTCGAGGCGGCTGGAACTGAGATTGTCAGACTCGGATTACAGCCAAATTCAAGCAAAGGCAGAACAAGTAAATTTGAGCATGAGCGAGTTTATGCGCCGTGCAGCTTTGAGGAGAGCTATGCCACGCCCTCTAGCTGCATTTGACTTAAAAGCCTATCAAGTTTTGTGCCAAATTGATGCTCAACTTAGAATTGCAGGAAATAACCTCAATCAGATTGCCTCATCTTGCAATAGTGCTGTGGCAT
>Ga0335395_10000826_pt1 | contig 19613 bp, 20 predicted proteins | sample MAT02_FD_205744 | JGI IMG/M metagenome (GOLD analysis project Ga0335395, IMG submission 205744) | Freshwater microbial communities from Lake Fryxell liftoff mats and glacier meltwater in Antarctica - MAT-02 (spades assembly) (version 2) ...
GGTTTTGGAGACACCAGAGTCGATCGAACTTCCTCAACCTGAAACGGTTTTGGAGACACCAGAGTCGATCGAACTTCCTCAACCTGAAACTCCACCAGTTGTCAGAAATAGGCAAGCAAAGAAAAGACCACAACCGACAAGTAGCGATTCTCCAGAACAACCACCTGCTACCAGAAAGCTGCAAATAGAACAAAAGCAACAGAATAGTGACGACAGCACAACACCACCCACAGGCGACTCAACATAAACCAATTACCAATTCCCCATTCCCAATTACCAATTCCCCAATTTCCCAGGTTAGTAATGCTTAGTAACATTGTCGCAATTTACCGCAAAGAACTGCAAAGCTACTTTGCCTCACCATTAGCATACGCGATCGCCGCAGTCTTTTGGCTGATCACCGGCTACTTTTTAATCGCTATTCTCCTAGCCCCCGACGGATTAATCCCCCAAATCTCCCAGCGAGACCAAATGGGAATTACCGAACCCCCAATCGACGTTGCATACGAATTCCTGCAACTATTTCTGCGCATCATGGGTTCCCTTTCATTATTCGTATTACCCGCACTTTCAATGGGACTTTACGCAGAAGAACGCAAACGCGGCACCTTAGAACTTTTAGCAACATCTCCCTTAACAAACTGGGCAGTTGCTACGGGCAAACTCCTCGGTGTTTTAACATTTTACACCACAATGTTGCTGCCCCTGCTCTTCTGCGAGGCGATCGCCCTAAGTTCATCAACCCCACCCGTACCTCCGGGCGTCCTACTGCTAGGACACGGCGGCTTAATCTTACTAGCAGCAGCAGTATTGTCCCTCGGAATGTTTATTTCCTCCCTCACAGATAGCACAATTTTATCAGCCATCCTCACCTTTGCTCTAGTATTATTTCTGTGGGTAATCGACGCAGCCGCCGTCGGAATCGGTGGCACTGTGGGAGCAGCATTAGGACAGTTGTCACTCTTAACACATTATACCAATCTTGTCAAAGGAGTTTTCGATACCAGCAGTTTAATTATGTTTGCCAGTTACATCATTTTAGGAGTATTTCTGACAGCCCAATCCATCGACGCCTTACGCTATCAACGTTCTTAAAAACAACAACCGGCATCGGGCATCGGGAATTAATCTGCCTTCTTCCTTCTTCCCTCTTCCTTCTTCCTTCAGTTATATTTTCAGGGTAAATAATTCTACCAAGTAAATCAAACAATGAGATTTATCAATCCCAAAATCGACTTTGCGTTCAAAAAAATATTCGGTTCTACCGAAAATAAGGACATTCTGATTAATTTTTTAAACGCCATCCTTTATGAAGCACAACCAGTCATCGAAAACTTAGAAATAATCGACGCCAAACCAGCAGAAAATCAACCTTTCGGAATCCAAGACACACAGCTAGATGTCAAAGCCACAATTAATGGTGACAGAATCGCCCTAGTTGAAATCCAACTGATTAACGTGCCTTCCTTCGGGAACAGAGCTTTGTACAATGCTGCCAAAACATACAGCCTAAAATTAACACCAGAAGAACGCTATGAAAGACTAAAAACAGTAATTTCCTTAAAAATTGCTGACTTTCAAATGTTTGAAAATCAGCCAGAATTTATGTCCAAGTTTGTTTTCAAAGAAAAAGATCAACAGTTTGAGTGTCCAGATACTGAAATAGAATTAGTATTTATCGAACTGCCAAAATTTAGCAAAGAATTAGCACAATTAGAAACAGCCGCTGATCAATGGATTTATTTCCTTAAAAATACCAGCACTTTAGAAACATTACCAGAAACACTGAGTGCAGTTCCCGAAATTAATAAAGCTTTGAAAATTGCCAGCGAAGACAACTTCACTCAGGCAGAATTAACCAAATTGCAAAACCAAGAAGTGTGGATTCAAGACCAGCAGATTGCTATAGATGTAGCAAAAGACCAGGTGACAAAAACTGCTCAACTCTCCTTAATATTGCGTCAACTCGTGCGGCGTTTAGGCGCAATCCAACCAGAAACAGAAAACTGTATTCGTCAATTAGGTTTGGAGGAATTAGAAGAATTAGGAGATGCCGTGCTAGATTTCAAGCATCAGTCAGATTTAACAGCATGGTTGCAGGCTAATGCGATATAGAATAATATTCTCGAACCGGAATTTTGTTACCCAATATTTACCTTATGAAAATTAGCAAAACAAATTGGAAATACATTTTTTGGCTGGGCCCTCTCCTCACCGCAGCCGGGTTAACAGCAAGACTCCTATCCGCAGCATGGGAACCCCTGACAGTCGGTTTAGTGATTGCCGGCATAGTGACGATCGCACTTTGGCTGCTATATTTAACTAACGAACAAGGCTTTTGGGGGCAGCGTTCCACTCAAGCCGGCACCAACGCCCTGATTGCTACCCTCGCCGTCTTTGCAATTCTCGGAGTAATTAACTTCATAGCCTTTCGCTATCCCGTCCGCATCGACTTAACGGAAAGCCAACAATTTACCCTCGCCCCCCAGACTCAACAAATCCTGCGAAACCTCCAACAACCAGTCAAAGTTTGGGTATTTGACCCCATCCAAAACCCCCAAATTAAAGAATTGCTGCAAAGCTACAAACGCCAGGGAGGTGAAAAATTCCAATTCGAGTTTGTAGACCCGCAGGCCCAACCGGGAAAAGCCCGGGAATTTAGCATTACGAGTATCGGAGAAGTTTACCTACAATCCGGCGACAAAAAACAGGTACTGCAAAAAGGTGGCACTGCTTTTGGTAGTGACCCGAATCAAGGACTTTCTGAAATAAAACTTACCAATGGCTTAGAAGAAATACTCAGTACCCGCAATCCCACTGTCTACTTTTTGCAAGGCAAAGGAGAACGCCCGATAAAGGAAGGCCAAGGCGGAATTCAGCAAGCTGAAAAAGCCCTGAAAGACAAATACTATAATGCCAAAACGCTAAATTTGGCAGAAAGTAAACAAATACCAGAAGATGCAGATGCTTTAATTATGGCTGGACTGGAAAAACCATTTTCAGATACAGAAATTAAAGCACTAAAAGCTTATCTCGATCGCGGAGGCAGTTTATTCTTAATGGTAGACCCCGGAATTAATACGGGATTGGACAAAATGCTGCAAGAATGGGGCATAAAACTAGACACCCGTTTGGCTATCGATGCTTCGGGTACTGGTCAAAGATTCGGCCTGGGCCCCACGGTTCCCACAGTCAGGCGTTACGGCGAACATCCGATTACTCGAAGTTTTGGTAGCGGTATTTCATTTTATCCGTTTGCGCGTGCTTTGGAAACCTCGCAAGTAGTAGGGATAGAGGAAAAACCGCTGATTTGGACGAGTCAGGAAAGTTGGGCGGAAAGCGATTTGACGACTAAGAAATTGGAGTTCGATCCGAAGACCGATCGACAAGGCCCGTTATTATTAGGTGTGGCTTTAGTTCGATCGGCTTCTGACAGCACTCCATCAAATCCCTCACCCTCACCCTCACCCTCACCCACATCCGTCACGCCATCACCCACAACATTACCATCACCAATAACATCACCATCACCAACAACATCACCATCACCAACAACATCACCGACAGCTTCCCCAATCAGCTACTCAGTAATTGTTTCGCAAGAAGCTACACCTCCAGCATTACCGACGACTTCGCCAACACCCGCAGCAACTCCCACAACATCTCCCACACCCACACTAGAAAGTTTGCCAACACCGACAACATCTCCGACAACATCTCCGACACCAACAACAGAAATATTTCCCACAACATCACCCACAACATCACCCACAGCATCACCCAGTCCAAAGTCAACTCCTGCTGCGCCTTCAACTCCTAGAAAAATAGCCCGCATGGTAGTGATAGGTACATCTCAATTTGTGACTAACGGTTGGTTTGACCAACAACTGAATAGCGACGTGTTTCTCAACTCAGTTAGTTGGTTGAGTAAACCAGACCAACAAAGCTTTTCTATCAGTCCGAAAAAAGCGACAAACCGTCGCATTAACATGACTACCGTCCAAGTAGGATTACTGGTTTTAGGTTGGCTAATTTGGCCTTTACTCGGACTAGGAATTGGCGGCGTTATCTGGTGGAAGAGAAGATAATTGCGAACTACTTATGAAATTGCAGAAAAATACATTCATATTGATAGCCGTTGCGCTAAGCATGATTGGGTTAGTTTCTTTGTACGAGATGCAAGTTTCTCCGCAGCAGGAAGCGGCTAAGGATGAAAAACAGAAGATTTTTACCTTCAAGTCCGATCGCGTACAATTCTTTACAGTGAAAACTCCCGAAAAAATCTTGACTTTTGAAAGAGTTTATGCTACAAAAGGAGGCAATTCTAACTGGGAAATGAAATTGCCAGTGCAAGCACACGCGAGTCAGGCATCGGTGGATTTTTTGCTAGACAGGCTGGCAACAGGAAAGAGCGATCGTACAATTAATATTACAGCCGCTCAACTGCCAGAATTCGGTCTAGATAAACCCCAAGCTACAGTCACAGTCAAGCTGGACAACCAGGAAACTCACCGCCTAGTTTTAGGCAAAACAGACTTTAGTGGCCGCTTCTTGTATGCTAGAGCAAATCCGGGGGAAGCGCCCCCTCAAAATTCAGCCGAAAATTTGCCTGTGCTGTTAGTGCCTTTTGACTTTAAAAATGCCGTCCAGCGACCTTTGTCAGAATGGAAAAAAGCAGAAGCGCCCAAACCAGAGAAACCGCAAACACCCTCTCCCACTCCCACACCAAGTCCTGAGAATCAATAGATGTCCGGTCGCTCTGAGATGTTGCACCATTCTCAATAAGCCTTTTATGAACAGGCAAGATGCCTGTTCCACAAAGAGTGAATTTTCTTGTGGAACAGGCATCTTGCCTGTTGCTGAGAATGGTGCGCTCTGGGATAGAATTTAAAGAACAAATCCCAAAACCTCTCAATTCCAACATTCCTCGCCTAAAATACAGAAAAGTCTAAAGTTAAACTGTATTTAAGCAGCGTGCATTACTCCCAGGAAAGGGCGAATATGTTTCAGACAGCACTCAACCAAGGTACGACAGCAACGGATACAGCGCTTGACGTTGAACTCCGCAAGGTCTTTAAGGTATTTAATGGCGAAACCGCAGTTCGCGGAGTTGACCTCAGCATTCGCCAAGGAGAATTTTTTAGCATTCTCGGCCCTTCCGGCTGTGGTAAGACTACGACGCTGCGGTTAATCGCTGGTTTCGAGACTCCCTCGGCGGGCGAATTGATGATTCGCGGCCAGTCGATGACTAACACTCCGGCTTACCGCCGTCCGGTAAATACTGTGTTTCAAAGCTATGCTTTGTTCGGACACATGAATGTCTGGGACAATATCGCTTTTGGATTGCGGATTAAAAAGCTGCCGAAAGCGGAAGTTGAAGAACGGGTACGGGAAGTTTTGCAGTTGGTGAAAATGGAATCTTTCGCCAACAGGTTTCCTGGTCAAATGTCGGGCGGCCAGCAGCAGCGGGTGGCTTTGGCGAGAGCTCTGGTAAATCGACCGGCGGTTCTGCTGCTGGATGAGCCCCTCGGTGCCCTGGATTTGAAGTTGCGTAAGCAGATGCAGTTGGAATTGTCAAATTTGCATCAAGAATTGGGTTTGACTTTTGTGATGGTGACTCACGACCAAGAAGAGGCGATGAGTCTTTCTGACCGGATTGCGGTGATGCACGAGGGCAGGATTGAGCAAATTGGCTCTCCTGAAGAAATTTATGAGTGCCCCCAGTCGGCTTTTGTGGCGGATTTTATTGGTGATACGAATTTGTTTTCTGGTACTGTGGAGTCGATCGACCGATCGACTCTCACAGTTCGCACATCAACTAATCTGAAAATAATCGTTCAGCAGTCAGATATGTGGAGTGGTGTCATCGGCGATTCTGTGAAGGTTAGCGTCCGGCCCGAAAAAGTATATTTGAATCTCTACCAACCGGAAGTTTCGGTCAACTGTTTTGAAGGGCGACTCAAAAATATTATGTACATGGGTACCCACGTTCATTACGTGGTTGAGTTGTCGTCGGGCGATAAAATTACGGTGCGCCAGCCAAATACAGGTGGCACTTTCCCAGACCCGCATACGCCGATTTATGCTTACTGGGGAACTACTGATTGTCTCGCTTTGGGCGATCGAAAATAATTATGAAGGAAGAAGGAAGAAGGAAGAAGGAAGAAGGAAGAAGTAAGAAGGAAGAAAGAAGAAGGAAGAAGTAAGAAGGAAGAAAGAAGAAGGAAGAAGGAAAAAAATAATTCAACCTTTTTCAATTACCGATTCCCAATTCCCAATTACCAATTACCAATTACCAATTCTCAATTCCCAATTCCCATTCCTGAATCAAAAATCTAAAATCAGAAATCTAAAATCAAACTGTGCCTCCAACTAATCTACCAATTTCCAGGTTTTGCAGGGCTAATTCTACACGTCGTCATTTCCTAAAAAATTCGGCGGCGACAATCTCCGGCTTAGCCCTTTCTAGTTGCGGCTGGAGACTTGCAGACGTACAATCTGCCCCTCCCGTCAAAGGTAATGCTGACCAACTTTTTATCTACACTTGGGCTGGCTATACCGATAAAGCTTTGCTCGATCGCTTTGCCGAAAAAACAGGCATCCGCGTAGTTGCAGACGTATTTAGCTCCAACGAAGAGATGCTGGCTAGAGTTCAAGCTGGGGGCGGCAGGGCTTACAGCATCATTTACCCGTCTGACTACATGGTGATTCAGATGGCGCAGCTAGGTCTGTTGAGCCAATTAGACCACTCGATTTTAGGCGGACTCGATCGGCTAAAAAAGCAGTTCCAAAACCCTGTCTATGACCCAGGAAACCGCTACAGCGTAGCTTTGGCTTGGGGAACCACAGGCCTAATTTACAACAGCGAACAGCTCAAGGAATCTCCAGAAGATTGGAGTTATTTGTGGAAACACAAACAGGAGTTGAAAAAGCGAATGACGCTCGCCAGTGATGTTCGAGAAGTCATGGGCGCTGCGTTACGGATGCTGGGCTATTCCCTGAATTCTACGAACCCAGAGCAAGTCAAAAAAGCTTACGAAAAGTTGGTAGAGTTAAAACCGTCGATCGCCTCTTTTACGACTGACGCTTGGCGGCCACAAATGCTGACTGGGGATTTGAAGATAGCCATGTGTTACTCTTCTGATGCCAATGAAGTAATTCCAGATAATGACAAATTGCGCTACGTTGTGCCAAGCAGCGGTTCTTCCCTATGGACTGACACTTTAGTAATTCCTAAAGGTGCTCCGAATCCCGAAGCAGCTTATAAATGGATTAACTTTATGCTGCAACCAGATGTTGCTGCTTCTTTAGTAGAGCGGTTGAGTTTTTCAACTCCTTCGGAAGATGCTTTTAGTTTATTGTCGCCGGAAGTCCGGGAAAACCCAATTCTTTTCCCTTCGGAAGCTGTGTTGAAAAATTGCGAAGGTGTGGCTCCTGTAGGGAAATTTATGGAAGTGTACGATCGCTATTGGACTAAATTAACCAGCGGCTAATCTTAATTTTTGCCATAAATTTAATGTACACTTCGATTTACCGTGGGGTGAGGCGGGCTGATGAAATTGTTTATTTTAGGCGATTATTGTTGGTGAACCCTTCGGCAGTGCATCGCCCGCCCCTAGCAATCACAACTCAAAAATCAAAACACTTATTTATGGCTGTTTCCACTCAAGCTCCTCCTCCTACTCCTCCGAGTTCTTCGTCGAAGGCTGAAACTGTTTCTCCCTGGTCATCTTGGGCTGGGCCACTGGCATTGCTTGGCCCTTCTGGCTTATTCCTGATTTTATTATTAGTAATACCAACTCTGGTGATTTTTCAGCTTAGTTTGGTGCCGAATATTAAGCCGGGAGATTTGGTGAATCCTTCGGGAATCGGCAATTACCTGCGAGTGTTTGAACCGCTGAATTTGCAGGTGATGGGTCGATCGCTCTTTTTCGCCACGGGAACGACTATTCTGTGTTTATTGCTGGGATTTCCCGTCGCTTACTGGATAGCTCTCAATGTCTCGCCCAAGTGGCGGAATTTAACTTTGTTGGGTTTTGTGTTGCCGCTGTGGACTTCTTCACTTTTACGATCGTACGCTTGGATTACAATTCTGCGTCCTACGGGCGTTCTCAACTCGCTCCTGGGACTTTTGGGCATACCTCCTCTAGAATTGCTAAATCAAAGTTCCGCCGTTCTCATCGGCATGGCTTACAGCTATTTGCCCTATATCGTGACAATTCTCTACGCTTCTTTGGAAAAGCTCGATCGCAGGTTACTAGAAGCGTCTCAGGATTTGGGCGCGAATCCGGTAGAAACTTTCTGGAAAGTGACAGTACCGCAGACGATGCCGGGGATTGCGGCTGGTTCTTTGCTAGTATTTATTAGCTGTTTGGGCGATTTTGTCGATCCAGAGTTGCTCGGTGGAGCTTCCAGCATGACGGCGGCTCGTTTAATTTACAATCAGTTTTTGGGGGCGACTCAAAATTGGGGGCTAGGATCAGCTCTGAGTATGGTATTAATTTTTGCAGTGAGTATCGGAATTGCACTTTTACTCAAATATGGCGATCGTAATGCAGTTTAAGAAGTCATTAGTCAGTAGTCATTAGTCATTAGTCATTGGTTATTGGTTATTGGTTACTGGTTATTGGTTACTGGTTATTAGTAGTTGCTTGCAAATAACAAATAACAAATAACTACTGACAAAAACCAATTACCAATTACCCATTACCCATTACCCATTACCCATTACCCATTTCCAAGATATGGAAAACACAGCCGACAATCCACAGGAGGAAATACCACCCGATATGTACTTAAAACCTAAATTTAAGATTTCTTGGCAAGTAATATTTGCCGTTTTGATGTTTTTTTATATGTACCTGCCCATCCTGGTACTCACATTTTACAGCTTTAACAAATCGCGTTTTAGCGCCGGCTGGGAAGGATTTACTTTAGATTGGTACGTTAAATTATTTAGCGATACGCGGATTTTAGTTGCTCTGAGAAACAGTTTAACAGTGGCTGTTTGTGCAGTAGCAATCTCGGCTGTACTCGGAACTCTCATGGCTGTTGGTTTAGCCCGCTACCGCTTTCCCGGCAAAAGTTTATATCAGGGAGTTTCCTATTTGCCGATTATTATTCCAGATATTTCCAGCGCAGTTGCTACTTTGGTATTTTTAGCAGCGCTGGCTATTCCCCTCAGTTTGTGGACAATTGTCGCGGCTCACGTTGTATTTTGTTTGGCTTACATTGCCCTAGCTGTTTCTACTAGATTGGCAGATTTAAACCCGTCTTTAGAAGAAGCAGCCTTGGATTTGGGGGCGACACCAGTTGAGGCTTTTATTCAGGTTTTATTACCTCAATTATTACCTGGTATTGTTTCTGGTTGCTTGCTGGCTTTTGTCCTCAGCATGGACGATTTTTTGATTGCGAGTTTTACCGCAGGTAGCGGAACTACAACTCTACCGATGGAAATTTTTAGTCGGATTCGGACTGGGGTGAAACCTGATATTAATGCTCTGAGCGTGCTATTGATAGTAGGTTCGGGAGGATTGGCGTTTTTAGCAGAATATTTGCGCGGTAGGGGCGATCAAAAACGGGCTAATTAGTTATTAGTTATTAGTCATTTGTCATTTGTCATTTGTCATTTGTCATTAGTAAATATGCTTGGGTTAGCACTTTTTTTTGCTAATTTTATTTATGGTTCTTGTCCCAAGTGTATTGGATTATGTTTTTTTAATTGTGAGCTATGGATCAATACGGTTTACTTAACGCTTTTTTGTCATTGCGAGTGTACCCACGAAGCAAACGAGCGTGTCTATTTTTAACGTCGTTTTCCCAACGGACTGTCTTAAGTGAACCGTATTGAGCTATGGATGGCAATCTCAAGTCCCTGCGATTGCTTTCCCGAAGCGCAATGACATTATTTCCTAAGTTTGTAGTTTTTACTGCTCACTAATCTTTTTAGTTAATCGACATTTAAATTATTGTGGGGTGGGCTTCTAGCCCGCCCCAAAAATTCAATCTAAATGCCGCAACAGCTTATTTTGCTGGTGGTAATTTCACCTTACTAGCCAAACCTACTGCTTCCAAAAATTGAATTGTCATCCAAGTGAAGTCAAATTCCCACCATTTCATACCGTGACGGGCAGAGTATTGATAAGCGTGGTGGTTGTTGTGCCAGCCTTCGCCGTAAGTCAAAACCGCAACCCACCAACAGTTAGTAGAACTATCTTTCGTTTCGTAAGTGCGGTAGCCAAATTTGTGAGTAGCGCTGTTCACAAACCAGGTGCAGTGATATACCAAAACTAAGCGGGCAAAAATTACCCAAACTACAAATGACCAGCCTGCTGCTAAGTAAAGCAACACGCCAAAGACGATTTGGATCGGGAGAAAGTAGTTTTGCAAAAATTGGTAAAATGGATCGCTCGAAATGTCTTTTGTGCAGCGGGGAATTTCAGCGTGAGCGGGGCCTTTATACAGCATCCAGCCAATGTGACTCCACCAAAAACCATTTTGGGCGTTGTGAGGGTCGATCGCATTTTGGTCAGAGTGGGTATGGTGTAAACGGTGTAACCCAACCCAATGAATTATTCCTCCTTGACAGGCAAGGGTTCCGCAAAATGCTAGAAAGTATTCTACGAATTTTGGTGTCTGAAAACTGCGGTGGGTGAGCAGGCGATGCCATCCGAGAGTTATTCCCAAACCGCCGGTTATCCAGTGCATAAATACTGTTAAACCAACTGCTGTCCAGTTAAAGTTACTCGGAAGCAATGCGAACAAAGCGCCGATGTGAAGTCCTGCTAAACTAATAACGTGCTTCCAATTGTATTGAAGTTTGTCTTGTGTTGCTATTGTCATTCTTTTTTTGATTTTGATTAGATGCCGAGCTGGATTTACGCAGAATAGTTTGGGTTCAGCAGTCAACTGTTTTGCTGCATATTTGACCAAACTAATAAAAAATGAATGATAGGTTTTGGTTGAGGATTGAAAAAGATTTACGGTTTTATTTTGAAATTAAAAGTTTTAGCTGCGAAACAAAAATTTTTGTTCCCAAACCAATTATAACTGATTATGGTGTTGGTTGGGTCGATCGCACCAGACGATTCAATCTCAGTTCAACCCAACCAAAACCCGATCGCCAAAACAGCATTAGGCATTGGTTACGAGCCGTTAGTCCAAAACTGGCGACCGACAACCAACGACTAATTGCCGATCACGCTATTTTGCTGGTAATTTCACTTTGGTTGCCAAACCCAGCGATTCCAGCAGTTGAATTGTCATCCAGGTGATGTCGATTTCCCACCATTGGAGACCGTGGCGAGCGGAGTATTGGAAGGCGTGGTGGTTGTTGTGCCAGCCTTCGCCGTAGGTGAGTACAGCAACCCACCAGCAGTTAGTCGATCGATCGCCCGACTCGTAGGTGCGGTAGCCAAATTTGTGGGTAGCGCTGTTCACCAGCCAAGTGCAGTGGAACACCACCACGATCCGCATAAATACGCCCCAAACCACGAAAGACCAGCCGCCTAATAAATAAAGCAACACGCCGAAGACAACTTGGATGGGGATAAAATATGCTTGGAGAAACTTGTATACTGGGTCGTCGCCAATGTCTTTTGTAAAGCGGGGGATTTGAACTCTCATCGGCAGATCTGAGATCATCCAACCCATGTGGCTCCACCAGAAGCCTTGATTAGAATCGTGGGGATCTTCTTCGGTGTCGGAATGTATGTGGTGTAACCGGTGCATTCCTACCCAGTCAATGGGGCCGCCTTCGCAGGAAAGAGTACCGCAAATCACTAGAAAATACTCTAGCCATTTCGGTGTTTGAAAACTACGGTGGGTAACAAGACGGTGAAATCCGAGGGTGATCCCTAAACCACCTGTTACCCAGTGCAGGAATACTGCTAAGCCGACAGCAGACCAGCTAAAATTACCCGGCAGCAGAGCAAATAGAGCGCCGGTGTGCAGAAAGGCCATAAAGCCTACAACAGGCCAATCAGGAGAAGTTTTTTTGGAAGTTGAAATCGTCATGAAGATATTATGTTTACAAACTAGGGGCCGCATCTACGCCATAATGAACAGCGCGCACGCAAAGGGTGAGCGAGGTATAGATGAATAGCGTTTCACGGCTACAGGAAGCAGAACAGGCACTCTTTCAGATTTTTTCTGGTATTGACGCGACAGTCAAGCAAAATCTGCAACGAGTCTTAAAAGCTTTTCGCAGCCACCGGGTTGGAGTCCACCATTTTGCAGGTGTTACGGGTTACGGCCACGATGATTTAGGGCGGGAAACTTTGGACGGGGTGTTTGCCGAAGTGGTAGGGGCCGAGGCCGCGGCGGTGCGGGTACAGTTTGTTTCGGGTACTCACGCGATCGCCTGTGCTCTTTTTGGCATCCTACGTCCTGGTGACGAAATGTTGGCAGTTGCTGGTTCTCCCTACGATACTTTAGAAGAAGTGATCGGCTTGCGGGGGCAAGGTCAAGGTTCACTAATTGAGTTTGGCATCCTTTACCGTGAGTTGCCTCTAACTCGCGAAGGAAATGTGGATTGGCAGGCACTGAGCTCTGCTATTTCAGCAAAAACTCGCCTGGTTTTTATCCAGCGCTCTTGCGGTTATTCTTGGCGATCGAGTTTGTCTATTTCTGAAATTAAAAAAATCGTCGATCTAGTCAAACATCAGAATCCTAACACAATTTGCTTTGTTGATAATTGTTACGGGGAGTTTGTTGAGGATTGCGAACCTACTGCTGTGGGTGCGGATCTGATGGCTGGTTCTTTGATCAAAAATCCGGGGGGTACGATCGTCCCTGCGGGGGGTTACGTCGCCGGCCGGGCCGATTTGGTAGAAGCGGCAACTTGTCGCTTGACAGCGCCAGGAATCGGCAGCAGCGGCGGCGCAACTTTTGATTTGAATCGGCTGCTGTTTCAGGGTTTGTTTCTGGCTCCCGGCTTTGTGGGGGAGGCGATGAAGGGCAATCATTTGACGGCTTATGTTTTTTATAAGTTGGGTTATCGGGTGAATCCGATTCCTTTGGCGAGGCGCAGAGATGTGATTCAGGCGATCGAATTCGGTTCTGCTGATAAGTTAATTGCTTTTTGTCGGGCGGTGCAGCAAAATTCCCCCGTGGGCTCGTATTTAGACCCCGTACCGGCTCCGATGCCGGGGTATGAGAGTCAATTGGTGATGGCTGGAGGTACTTTTATTGATGGGAGTACGTCGGAGTTTTCCGCAGACGGGCCTCTGCGAGAACCCTATGTGGCTTTTTGTCAAGGGGGGACTCATTGGACTCATGTGTCGATCGCCCTGGAAGCTGCGATCGAGGCTGTGGGCCCGGCTAAGCAATGAATATCTTGCAAAAATAACTAGGACGGGCAAGATGCCCATCCCACAAGAAAAGAAATTTGTGGGATGGGCATCTTGCCCGTCCGAAATAACTAGGACGGGCAAGATGCCCATCCCACAAGAAAAGAAAATATTGTGGGATGGGCATCTTGCCCGTCCGAATATGTGATTAAGGTCGATCGGCTAAATTTGTCACTAATCGACCGTCTTCCATGTAGATAATACGATCAGCAATATCTAGAATGCGGTTGTCGTGCGTCACTAGCAAAATCGTGCAGCCTTGCTCCTTTGCTAGTTTCTGCATGATTTCCACCACATCTCGCCCGGATTGTTTATCTAAAGCCGCCGTAGGTTCGTCCGCTAAAACTATCTTAGGGTGGCTGACTAACGCGCGGGCGATCGCCACCCTTTGTTTTTGTCCTCCCGACAAATTTTCTGGGTAATAATTAACGCGTTCCCCCAAACCCACAGCTTCCAACATGGCTATTGACAAAGCATCCATATTCTGATTCAGCATTTCTTTGTGCAATTCCAAAGACATCCGCACATTTTGCTTAGCCGTCAAAAACGTCATCAAGTTATGCGCTTGAAAAATATAACCAATTTGCTTTCTCAACTTAGTTAACTGAGTTTTACTAGCGCCGCGTATTTCCTGCCCCAGAATATTGAGACTCCCTTCTTGAGCAGAACGCAGACCTCCTAACATCGTCAATAAAGTTGTTTTCCCCGAACCAGAGGGCCCCGTCATAATTACTATTTCCCCAGGGTCAATGTCGAGATTTATCTCAAATAAGGCTTGTTTTTTGAGGGAGCCTTGACCGAAGTAATGGTTAAGATTTTGGACGGATATTACAGGTTTATTTGAGATGTTTTGGTCGAAGTTTGCGGGAGAGTTTAGGGTTTGCATGATGATTTTTTGTGATTTGTTTGACTGCTTATTCTTCAGTCGGCGGAGGCCGACTTTGTTTGTGTAGTCGCGGTTTCAACCGCCGAGTTTTGTTCTAGAAAATGTCTGCGGGATCTGCTGATTGCAATTTCCGCAAAGCCAGCGCCCCAGAACCAGTACACATCACAATCGTCAAACCCAACACAGTAGTCGCCCGATTTGCAGTCATCGAAATCGGCAGCAATGTCGCAGATTGCGCTAAAGAATACAGTCCGTTAGCCAAAACAATTCCCGGCAGAAAACCCAATACAGCTAATAACAAAGCTTCCTGAACTAAAACTCCGACTAAATAGCGATCGCTATATCCCATTGCTTTTAAAGTCGCGTACTCAGCCAAGTGATCCGAAACATCCGAGTAAAGGATTTGGTAAACAATAATCAGACCAACAATGAATCCGATAATTGTACCGAATCCAAAAATAAAGCCGATCGGAGTAGCATTTCCCCAATAAGCCTTTTCAATTTCGGCAAATTCCGCTAAAGTTAAAACCTTGACATCATCCGGCAAGATAGATTTCAACATTGACTGAACTTTTAGGATATCAGCCCCAGGCTGCAACTGAATTAAACCGACATCAATTTCATCCGGTTGGCGGTCGGGAAATAAGTTCATAAACGTAGAATCGCTAGCAATCACATTACCGTCAGCCACAAACGAAGTACCGAGAGTGAAAACTCCTCCCACTTGAATATTGCGTTTGTTGAGTTCAGTTTCGAGAGTAGATTGTTTGTTGAAAATATTGGCAATCTCGCCATATTCAGGTCGAGAAGCTTGGTCAAACAACACATTATTGAACATTTGAATTTTAGCTAGCTTTTGATTGACATCCGGCAAATTAAATGTTGTGCTTCCCGGATCAATCCCAAAAATCAAAATCCCTCGCGTAGTGCGGTTTGTCGGATTTCGCCACTGTCCCATCCCAATATATAATGAACTTACGGACTTGACTCCTGCAACTCCTTGTGCTTGGTAAATTCGCTCTCTGTTGAACTGTTTTACCGCAGCAAAAGTTTCAAATTGAGGATTAATTAAAACTAAATCTGTCTGTAGACTTTCGTGCGGTTTAACAGCAGAGTCGAAGAGTGCATCTCGAAAGCCGAGTTGCACAAAAATTAGAATATCTGCAAAGGCAATTCCGGCGATAGCAACAGCAAGACGAGTTTTTTCTCTAGTTACTTGTAACCAAGCAAGGGGTGTTTTGCGAAACATATATTTTGGGAATTGGTAGTTTTGTAGGGTGTGCACTGCGCACCATAGCCTTAGTCGGAGTGGGCAGATTGGGAATTTTGTAATTTCGTAAGGTGCGCAGTGCGCACCCTACTTTATGCGGAGTTTGTAAATTTTATTCAGCATTACTCAGCGCTGGAATATCAGATTGCATAATTAAATTAATATTGCGCGAAATCTTGTCAATTTCCCAATCCCACCAGCGAATTTCTAACAGTTGTGCAACCTCAATATCACTGAAACGCTGCTTGATTAAACCTGCGGGATTTCCCCCAACAACCGTGTAAGCGGGAATATCTTTTACCACAACAGATTTAGCAGCAATTATTGCACCGTCGCCGATTTTAACTCCCGGCATAATCACCGATTCGTAACCGATCCAAACATCATTTCCGATGACAGTATCGCCTTTACTTGGTAGTTCGATTAATAGATTCATCGCCGTTTCCCAGCCGTTGCCAAAAATCGGAAATGGATAGGTAGAAATGCCGTGGAGTTTGTGATTTGCACCGTTCATGATAAATTTGACGTTGGTGGCGATCGCACAAAATTTACCAATAATTAATTTCTCACTCCCGTAATGGTAAAGTACGTTTCTCTCGAAGTTTTCTGGATCTATTGGATCGTCATAATATGAGTAATCGCCGACAATAATATTGGGCGATTTAACAAAGTTTTTGATAAAGCAAACCCGGCGCTGGTCTGCCATCGGATAAGGTCGGTTTGGATCAGGCCCAAATTCTGTCATAACTTTCAATTATCAAAGGTTCGTAGTGAGGACTTTAGTCCTTCTGAATTGCTACCATTACCTGCAAATTGGTCAATTCTGCAACTTGTTTGCTAGCTTCAGGATTTAAGTGAATTTTCACTTCCACAACTCGGCTATCCAAGTTTTCTCCCGGCTGGTTACTAAACACGTTTTGCTTACTAACTTTCAACCCAATTTCTTTAACTGTTCCTGCTAATTCTCCTGAAAATGCTTGGCTAGTAACGCCTGCTTTTTGTCCAACCTTAATTTTGCTGATGTCCGTTTGGTAAACTTCGGCGACGACTACCATTTGCTCAGTTTCTCCCACGTCTGCAATTCCGTCATCGCTGATTTTTTCTCCGGGGCGAGTGTGAATTTTGAGGATTTTTCCGGGGTTCGGAGTGCGGATATAAGCTTGATTTAATTCGGTTTGGGCGCGCTTGACTTGGGCGATGGCGCTGTTGATTTCGGTTTGCGCTGCTTGGATATCTACGGGCCGAACTTCGCCTATTTTGTCGAGAGTTGCTTGGGCTTCTTTCCCTTGTTCGCTACCACTATTTTTAATGCGATCGAGATTTGCTTCGGCTTCGTTAAGTTGCTGGATTGCTGTACTATTAATTCTGGCAAGATTGGCTTCGGCTTCGTTAAGTTGCTGAATTCCTGTACTGTTAATTCTGGCAAGATTTGCTTCGGCTTCTTCAAGTTGCTGTTTTGCTGTATTGTTGATGCGGCTGAGATTTGCTTCGGCTTCTTTAACTTGCTGGCGACTTGTTTCTAACGTCAGCCGTTTGGTGTCCATTACGGATTTAGAAATTGCGCCTTCGTCAACGAGTTGTTTGTGCCGCAGATATTCGGTTTCTGCATTATTAGACTCGGCTTTTAATTTGTTAATTGCGGCTGTTTGTGCTGTTTTTTCTCCTTGCCACTGTGCAGTTATTCTGCTAATTGTTGCTGTTTGTGCTTTCCTTTCTCCTTGCCATTGTGCGATGATGCGGCTGATAGTTGCTTGTTGTGCGGTTCTTTCACCTCGCGATTGCGCTTGGATGCGATCGACTGTTGCTTGTTGCGCCACCCGGTTTCCTTGCAATTCCGCTGCTAACTTGCCAATTGTCGCAGATTGTGCAGCCAGTTCTCCCGACTTTGCCCCGGCTTTTACCTTTGCTAAACTGGCTTCAGCAACTTTTACCTTTTCTTTGGCTTCGTCTAAAGCAGATTTTAGCCGATCGCCCGCATCCAAAATCGCGATCAACTGCCCTGCTTTCACGCGATCGCCCTCTTTGACTAAAAGTTTCGCCACGCGATCGCCATCCAACGTCTGCGACACTCCCAAGCGAATCACTTCGCCCAGGGGTTCCAATCTTCCCAATGCCGTGATTTTCCTTGGCGCAGGTGTTTCTACCGGCAAAGGTTCAGCATTTTTAGCTAAAGATCCAAATTGAGAAATCCCGTAAAAAGTTGTACCGACGCTAATAGCAGCGCCAGCAATTACCAATCCCATTACCAATGGATTTTTAGGCTTGATGAAAGATTGAAAATTCATATTCCTCCTATATTTGCGGTTGTTTTTTTTCTAAATAAGCTAGAAGCATTTCTTTTAATAAATTCGATTGTTCAGAAAAAGATATACTTTCACCTTGATAAAACCTTCTTGCTACCAATCCGTCAATATAGTTGATGATAAATACAGCAACTGCTGGATCGGAAATTCCCAAATAGCAAAAAACTGCCTCTTTGTAACGCTTTCCTGCTTGCTGGAGTGCCTGATTATTGTCAATCTCTTTGCGAGTTTTGTGCTTACAAAAATCAAATGTAATCAGCAAATCTTTAAGAATATAATCCTCCTTTTTACAGACATACTCCATCAGTCTTTCTATTTTTTCTCCTAATGTTGGCGGATTTCCCAATTCTGCTAGCGCTTCTTCTTTCGTATCTTCATAGCTCAAGTATTCAATTAACTGCTCGAACAGACTTTCTTTGCTAGAAAAATAGTGGTAAAGCGTGCCTGTAGAAACTCCGATTCCCAAGGCAATTTCGCGCATTGTGACTGATGAATAGCCTTTTTCGGCAAAAAGCTCAAAACTTTTGTTTAGTAGTTCTTTGCGGTACAATTCGCGGTCAACTATCTTTGGCATAGGTCGATCGATCTTCTGATTTTTTATTCCAGATTCTAGGTTATCGGAGATTTAAGGGCGATCGACTAAATATTCCTATATCGAACATCCGATATAGTATAACCCACTACAAAACAGGTTTTTTGTGGCTGAGCTTGGAAATATTAGGTATATCGAACACTTGTTCTAATTAATGTTGCACAGACTAGCGAAGCTTGTCAAGGGGTGCAGTAAAATTATTTTTATAGTCGATTTGTCGGGGCGGATTGAGTACAAAATCCCAAACACCGCAATCAATATTCCTAAAAAACCCGCCAATCCTGCGAATTAGCACCTGAATTCTGATGAAAATCCGAACCTACGAAATCAGCGACACCCAAAAAATTGTAAAACTGTTCTACGACACCGTGCACGAAGTCAATATCCGAGATTACACAACAGCCCAAGTAGATGCTTGGGCGCCAGCAGATACTGACATTCAAACTTGGATGCAAAGTTTAAGCAGTAAATTTACCTTCGTCGCAGAAGAGGGCGATACAATCGCAGGTTTTGGAGAATTAGAAATCAACGGTCATATCGATCGCTTCTACTGCCACAAAGACTTTCAAAGACAAGGAATTGGCAAGCTAATTTTAACACAAATTGAGTCAAAAGCCCAAGACTTAGGAATTAAAAAGTTGTTTACCGAAGCCAGCATTACAGCTCGACCTTTTTTTGAATCCCAGGGATTTGTTATGCTTAGAAAACAAGAAGTAGAACGCAGAGGACAAAAATTCATCAACTTTGCAATGGAAAAAAATATATAAAAAACCACCTTTTGTGTAAAATTAGATCGAATAGTTTTGCAGAGGAGTTGCGATGGTGACGGAAGCGACAAATGTGCTGGGCGGAAAGTTAGAGACTTGCTGCACATCGCCCATGACAGGCTATTATCGGGACGGCAAATGTAATACTGGCGGTGGTGATTTTGGGGCTCACACCGTTTGTGCTCAACTGACAGAAGACTTTTTGAAATTCACCAAATCCAACGGAAACGATTTGAGCACTCCCGTACCCGAATTTAATTTTCCAGGTTTGAAGCCTGGAGATTGCTGGTGTTTGTGCGCTTCTCGCTGGAAGGAAGCAATGGATGCTGGATGTGCGCCGCGCGTGGTTTTGTCAGCGACTCACGCTTTAACTTTGGAATACGTTTCTTTGGGCGAATTGAAGGAACACGCTGCTGATTTGGCTGATTTGTAGGAATGTGCGATCG
>Ga0335395_10000827_pt1 | contig 19604 bp, 16 predicted proteins | sample MAT02_FD_205744 | JGI IMG/M metagenome (GOLD analysis project Ga0335395, IMG submission 205744) | Freshwater microbial communities from Lake Fryxell liftoff mats and glacier meltwater in Antarctica - MAT-02 (spades assembly) (version 2) ...
TTTTAATGGGGAAGATTTGATTGTTTTAGCCGGGCCGACGATGACTTTATCGGGGGCGACGAGGGTTTTTAGGTTAAGGGAAATTTTAGGGCGATCGGGCGACAGTATTACTGGGCAAGATGGAGGAGATTTGGAGTTTTTGTTTGAGTTGCCTTTTCAGGTTGGTACGGACAATGCTGAGGGGTTGAGTTTGTTTTCCTATTTGGGGGAGGAGAATTCGTTGTTAGTTGTTTACGATTCGCCGGCTGCGAATAGAATGGTTGGGGAAAAAGCGATTTTTGCGGATATTTTTAGATTAAGTTCGTAGTGAGGACTTCAGTCCGCATTCATGAAGGACTAAAGTCCTTACTACGAACCGAAATTTGGTTAATTGTCGATCGCATCTTCACCCAGCGGCCTGCTGTAGCGCTTCAATTCATCAATCAATCGAGTATCGTTAGAAGCTGTTCTCGCACCCGCTTGGGCCGCCCACTGCTTCAAATCTTCAATTTGCGATCGGGCGATCGCAGCTAATGGTACTGTATCCTCGATCGACCTCAAAACATCCTCCGTCGTCAAATCTCGGCGCTGTCCGTTCACAAAAGTGCCAAAAGCCCGGTACAATCCATCAATTACAACTTGCTCAATTTCCGCACCGCTAAAATCCTTAGCAGACTTCGCCAAAACCTCCAAATCAAACTCGCGCAATCTAGTCGGCCGCAAACGCTGCAAATGCACCTTAAAAATATCTTGCCGTTCCGATTCTGAGGGCAAATTCAAAAAGAAAATCTCATCAAACCTGCCCTTTCTCAGCAACTCCGCCGGCAAAATCCTGACGTTATTTGCAGTGGCGACAATAAACACCGGGCTGGTTTTTTCCTGCATCCAAGTGATCAAACTGCCGAATACCCGGCGCGAAGTTCCCGAATCGCCGTCGCCGCCACTGATGATGTTGCCGAAGGCTTTATCTATTTCATCTATCCACAAGACGCAAGGTGCGATCGCCTCTGCTAATTGTATCATTTGTCGAACGCGGCTTTCGCTTTCCCCGACCACGCCGCCGAACAATCTGCCAGTATCCAAACGCAGCAACGGCAAACGCCATTCAGAAGCAATAGTTTTCGCCGACAAAGATTTGCCCGTTCCTTGAATTCCTACTAACAAAACGCCTTTAGGATTGGGTATACCGTAGCGGCGCGCCTCGTCAGTAAAAGCATCTTGCCGCATCTTTACCCACTGCTTCAAATTCTCCAATCCTCCCACATTTTTTAGGGATTCTCTATAGTTGCAAAACTCTAAAATTCCAGTTTTGCGAATTGCTTGCTGTTTCTCCTCCAAAACTCCATCAATATCTGACTCATTAATTTGTTGTTTTGCCGCCAAAGCTTTAGCCAAAACCCGCCCGATCCGAGCGCGGCTCAAACCTTGACAAGCTTTAACTAATTGTTCCTTTGCTAAACCGCTAACTTGCAACTGTTCCGGTTTTTCTACAATGCGGGAAATCAAACTATCGATTTCTTGGACGTTGGGCAAAGGAAAATCAATTACTGTGGCTTCTTCTTTCAATTCTTCGGGCAATTCTAGGGCGTGAGAAGTGAGGACGATCGTTTTTTTGCTTCGCTTCAATTCCCTGGTTAAATTACGCAATTCCCGCACTACTGGAGCATTTTTGTCGGTGTAGGGCGCTCTCAAAATTGGGTGTAAATCCCGCAGTACAAATATGGTATATTCTTCTACAGCAGTCTTGCCGATGCGATCGAGCGCCGCCATTACTGAACCTTTTGCAGAACCGTTATCTTCCCAGCCGCGCACGATATCCCAGAACAATACTCGGCGCGCGGGAGTTACTTGCAGCGCTACTTGGGCAATTACAGCTTCGACTGGTTCTTCTTCTGCGCCGACAAGATAAAGCAGCGAATAGCGGGCGCGAATCATCAAATCTAGTCGCTTTACCAGTGCATCGAAAGGGTTTTTTTGACTGGTATTCACGGCATCTAATTCTCGAAACTTGGGGTTATTTACTGTCATTTTATTGAATATTTTAGATGTAAATTTAACTAGATTAAATATTTTGTTTGTAGTCAGGCCTTGAGTTCTTAATCTTTTTAAAACAGGACTAAAGGTTGGTAGTGAGGACTTTAGTCTTTCTAAATTATTTAGAAGGACTAAAGTCCGTACTACGAACCTTCAAATTATATCGAACTAAAGGTTTGTAGTGAGGACTTTAGTCCTTCTAAATAATTTAAACAGACTAAAGTCCGTACTACGAACTAACCTTGAAATTATAACAGAATTGTGCAGGGTTGGCTATTTAGCAGCTTTTCTGGCTTGTTTTAGCATATCGATGAGAATGTGGTGGGCGTCTTCGGCATCTGCTAAAGTGCGATCGAACTTTACTCTGACTGGCACTGTTTCGTCATTGACTTGAGCCGTTAAATCCATGCCGTTGGCATCAATCGCGAGCATTTGAGCGGATGTCGCCTCTGGCTTGTCGCCGTAGGCTTGAGCGTACAAAACTACGGCGCTAGCGTGGTCTTCGTTCATGTGAGTGCAGATGCGATCGCTAATTTCGGTCGAAAACTGGTCTGACATGGAGATTCCTCATATGCAATATCGATCGATTGTACTGCGATCGGTCGCAACGGAGAGCTTCGTGGCGAATAGAATTCGCGTCTACACAAACATCGAATTACCAGATAATACGGCGGTTGAAACCGCGTCTACACAAACAAAGTCCGCCTTCGCGGACTCAAAGAAAAGCAAATTCGGTGTAGAGTGTGCACTGCGCACCAAAAAAATCAGGTATAGTGCGCATAATAATCAGGTATAATGTGCGCATTATGCACCTACAAATTGATATATTTTTTGTTAAACAAAATGAATAATTCCATGAACAACTCTAATGCTTATATTGAATTGCTCAAAACATTTCCGCCGAGGCCCATAACTGCGGATTCAGAATTAACCGCAACTCAAGAAACCATTGACTCTCTATTGGATAAAAGCGAACTGACTCCCGACGAACGCGATTACCTCAACCTATTGGGATTGCTTGTTTATGAATACGAGCAAACTTTAGAACCTATTCCTGACATTTACGGGATAGAACTGTTAAAAGCTTTGATAGAAGAATTCAACCTCAGACAAAAAGACCTCGTTCCTATTTTCAAAACCGAGTCTATTATCTCTGATCTTCTGCATGAAAAGCGTCAACTTACAACTGAACACATACAAAAACTTGCTGAATTTTTCTGTGTCTCACCGGCTGCATTCTTTCCGCTGCATCCAGCATCCAATGATTCCCAGCAAATAGAACTCGCGTCTACACAAACATAGTCTACACAAACATAGAATTTACGGCAAATAGAATTCGCGCCTACACAAACAAAGTCCGCCTGCGCGGACTCAAAGAAAATAACGGAATTTTAACCGCTCACTCTTCAACCCGCGTCGGCGGGTTTTGTTTGTATAGACGCGGTTTCAACCGCCCGGTCTTCTGGTGACTTGGTAGAATGCACCTTTGCTGGTAACTTGGCCACAGGTTCCAAAACAGCAGGCGGCGATTTTTCCAACTTAACTACTGGCAATTCCCCGCCATTGCCTCCATTTTTGCTAGTTTGATTCCACATCATCATTCCCAGCAAACCGTCAACCAAACCGCCGCCGCTACCATTACCGCTAACCGCAACATCCGGGACAACTCGCACCTGGCTATCGCCGATAATTTGCATTAATTGCAAAGCCGTATAACCGGAACCGCCCAAAGCCACAACACCCGCCTGATAAGCTTCAGCTTGAGCATTTCCCTTCACCCGAATCGACTCAGCCTCGCCTTGAGCTTGTTTCACCTGAGAATTCGCTTTCAACTCAGCAATCTTCACCCCTTGTTCCGATTTCACCATCTCTTGTTGAATCTCAGCCAAAGCAGTTTCCCTGACCAATTGTTGCCGCTGAGTTTGTGCTAATTGCTGCACCTCATAAGTCTTGCGCTGTTCCTCAGCAATTTTGCGGTCTGTTTGAGTTTGCATCAACTCTGCAGGCGGCAAAATATCGCCGATCAAAGTATCAATTGCTTGTACGTCGTAGGTACGCAAAGCTGCTTTGATATACTCCGCTGCTTCCGCTTGTCTGCCACTTCTTGCTGAGAGAAAATCTAACACAGAATAAGCTTGAGCCGAATTGCGGAAATAATTTCCGATTGTCGGCTGCAAAACGTGGTCTACTAAATTCTGCATCGAACCGACGCGAGAGATAACTTTCGGAGCATCCAAAGCGCCAACGTGAATGATTTGAGCTACTTCTAAATCGAAGGCAAAACCGTCTTGAGAACGCACGGTTAAAGATGAAAGTTTAGAGTCGTAACTGTGCCGTTCTGTCTTACCAGACCAGTTCAATACTATATTAGTAGTCGGCACTAATTCTACTTTCAAAATGCGAGTATTCAGCGGATGTTTCCCCGGATAAAGAGGAGTCACCCACACGCCTTTATTGCCGACATTTACTAAATTGCCGTGAGTGAAAGCAGCGCCGCTGACATCTTCTGAGGTTTTGCCAACATAGGAAATCACCGCGCCAACATAGCCGATCGGGATTTCGGTCATCGCCACCTGGTCAACCCCGACAAACCAAGGGTTTAAGTTCCACGAACCGGAAAGCAAAACCTGTTCCTGCAAACCGCGCCGCCCGCCTGCAGTGATAAATTTTTGCGCGTTTTGGAAGTTGTCGTGATTGGGAATAATCGGGCCGGCAATTTCGCCATCTTGAATCGGAACGCCGTCATAAGTTGTGACAATTCCCACTTTATCGGGAGCAATCGTGTACAGCTTCAATTTCTCGGTTGTCATCCCGTGTTTGGTAGCATTTGCTGCTGTGATTACGGTAAATAATGCCGTGTTAATTCGATAGCTGCCGCCCGTCAAGATGCCGAGTTGCCGACCTTTTTCGCCGCCTTCTTTAAGAAATTTGCGAGCATCTTGAAAATTGTCGCATTCTGTGATTTTTCCGAGGATGCGCTGTGGCGGATTCGACTCGCCGCCTGCTGCGATAACTAAGCCTATTTCGCCTTGGGGAACGATTGTTAAAGATTCTTTGCGGACGTTGTATTGCAAAGGCCAATAACCCCAGTGCCAACCGGGAGGTAATGTATCAGCTTGGTATCCAGCTTCACCGTTTAAGGCAATTAAATCTCCTGGGGGCAAAGATTGGCCGTTGAAGCTAAACTTTTTACTGACAATTCCCACTTCGCGATCGCCAATTACGACTAATCCGCCAAAAAATAATGGCAGCACTAGAATAATTATCATACCGCCGATCGCGATCGGGATAAATCCGCCCGGCCCTAGCTGCATTGTCTGCACGGGAACACTGCTGTGCAACTGTCCTAGCTGCCAGCTAGAATCGGGTTTTACGGCTTTCTGAGTTGTTTGAACTGCGGGGGGGATATCGCCAGCAGCTAATACAGGCGAGGGTTTCAAACTGGCTGTTGCACTGATGGCTAAGGACGCCGAAACAGCGGCTGCAAACTGTTTTAAAATGCGGGCTTTGACTTGAGATTTGGGCAAAAGTGAATAAAGCATTTTTTTCATAGGGATAATTTGTCCTATTAGCTCTACCTTAGCTCTGCTTTCAAGTTTTGACGTAAAACTTAAGGTCTTATTTTTCATTACTTGCAGTCATAATAGTCATATTTATTAGTGAAAATACGGATCTAGTTTTTCTCGTTTAGGTGAGGGATCTCCGATAATTGGTAATTGGTAATTGGCAATTGGTAATTGGTAATTGGCAAGAAAGCAATCGCGCACGGGGGCGAACTCAGTTGAGAACTGCTATAAGATTAAAATCAATGATGCAACAAACTGAAAAGTAAGGACACGGCGATGCCCTGTCCCTACAGATATGGCGTACAATCAGCAGCCGATCGCCCTAGACAAACTGACCGGTTGGGGTCGATCGCACGCGACGAATCCCAATCACCGAAGGCATAGGCGATCGGCGCGAATCATTCGAGATATTGCTCGGCCACAAACTCCCCCGCGCCACAGTCCGAGTTTGATTGAAAACAGCACCATTTAAATCCAACATTTCAATTTGCCGGCGCAAAACAGTACCATCATCGATCGGGCAATCTTCTCCCGGATGCTGCACCGCAAGCAACAGCGTATCTCCGACAAAAGTCGGCCCAGTCATTTCGCAGCGGTTCGGGCCTTGAGCAAATGGAATTACAGTTCCCGCATTCGGCCCCGATGTCGGAATGTAAAACAGCCAATTGTTGCCGAAAACACCCGTAAAATCCGAGACATTTCCAGTTTTCGTATGGTCGATCGCATTTGGCTTCCCCGCAGCACCCACATCAAAACCGTTGTGCGTGCTCGTAGACATATCAGTCACGCCCCAAATATTGCCTTGAGGGTCAAAAACCAAATTGTCCACACTAGCAAATCCCGCCCCAGCTACTGCACCAGCTTCTCCACCTTGAACAAAACGCTGCCAGCGAAAAGTCAAACCAGCACCGTCGGGACTGTCTTCAATTATTTTGTAAATGCCTCCCGACTGCTGAGTGTCCGACAGTCTGGCAGTGTATTTAGCAACAGTAAAAATGCGAGAATCTGGATAGCCATCGCTTCCCGGTGCGCCATCAGTATAGGCAATGAAAACTTCCTTAGTAGTAGGATTAAATTCCAAATCTTCCGGCCGCGCCGTCGGAGTAGCGCCAATCAAATTAGCAGCTAAAAAAGCATCAACTAAAACCGCACCTTGGCTGCTGTAAAAATTAGCAAGAATTTTATTTTCGTAGCCTGGAAGTGCTGTTGCTTCATTAGTTGTATCTACTACAAAAGAACCGCCGTCTTCGGTTTGACCTGCAATTCCGGCGCGTTTGGGCAAGCGAGTATTTCCATCTCTTTGAGCTTTGCCAAAACTTGCCAATTCCGCCTCGGCAACTTTTTGGGGACTCACTGGATTGGTTTGGGAATTGATTGTCAGCGGCAGCCATCTTCCCACACCGTTGCGGTTGTATTGGGCGACGTATAAAACGCCGTCTTCTAATAACCGGCTGTTGTTTTTATCTGCTGGATTTGTGACAGTACCGTTGCTGACAAATTTCCAGGTGTGTCCGCCGCGCCGATCGTCCCCCATGTACACTACTAACCTGCGTCCGGCTTCAGCGCGAATCGCTACGTTTTCGTGGCGGAAACGGCCCAACCAAGTGTGTTTGCGGGGGCGGAAATTGGGATCTTGGGGATCGACTTCCACCATCCAGCCGTATTTTTCGCCCACTAAGCCGAATTCTTCGCCGGTAGTACCCTTGGGATAGCCGGTTTGGCCGCCGTTGGGTTTGACGTTTTCCTGAACTCCCACGAAAAATGCTTCGCTGCCTTGGAAATTTTCTTCGGCGGAAAGGATTGTGCCCCAAGGGGTTGTGCCGCCGGAACAGTTGTATGCTGTGCCGATGATGCGGTTGCCGAGTCCGTCGCTGTTGACGGTAGCGAAGACTTGGGTGGCTGCAGGGCCTGTGCCTGTGAGGAAGTTATTGTCGCCTTGTCTGGTTCCCCATGAGGTGACATCCTTGTATTTGTCGCTGCGCTGGCTGTTGATTCCGAGGCCGGAAAGTCCGTGAATGCGTCGGTTGAGGGAGTCGCCGGCGATCGCCCGAAAGCGTCCGTCAGCTTGTTTGGTAATGCGGACGATCGATCCGCCGAGATTGTACAGGAATTCGCCGAGGGTAGCCTGATTTTTTACGGATAAGTCTATACCGAGGACGGCGCGATCGGTCGCTGGAAATGATGCCAAATCTGACGGGGTATCCGGCGCCACTTTCGACATTGGGAAGCCTACGTACTCGTGGTTAACCCACAGATAGCCGTCGTCTGTGCTGCCGCGCAGACCTACAAAGCCCGTGTAGTCGTTGTTGTAGCCGAAATAGTCTGCTGGATCGGGAAAAACTCGATCGCCCCAACGTAAAATCACATAACGTTCGTATTCCGGCGGCACAACCACATCGTCAACCACGCTGTAACTGGTTAATTTCGTATCCCCCGACGCACTCATCACAGTGCCGATTCCCCCCGGTGCAGTCGGCATGAAACTCGACATTTCTTGATAAATTGGCAGCGGGTGGGGAAGTCTTAGAGGAGTGAAAGATGTCGTAATTACAGCTTTGGCATCGCTGGAATTGATGCCGAATAGTGTTTGAGTTAGCCTTGGAGCGATCGCAGCAGTAGCTGCACTGCTACCGAAGAAAATTAGCAGTTGTCGGCGAGTTATTTTAGACATAAATTCCTTTTCTACCCAACATCCCTAATCTAATGATTCCGTATGAAAGTTTATCACTGTTAAATTAAGGGAAGTTAACCTGAAGGTTAATTAAAGTGGAATTATATTTAGGTTAATAATTGGTTATTGGTTGTTTGTTGTTTGTTATTTGTTGTGTGCTACCCATTCCCAATGCCCGATGCCCGATGCCCGATGCCCGATTTCAATCATCTCGAAAACCCGGATCATTTTGTCGGGATGCCGATCGACTGGGCGCTGGTACATTAATCACTTGCGAAGGCCCGGAATTTGCGGGGGAAATATTGCCGTCTCTGAATCCCAGCAGCAATTTAGCATCCGCAAAATATCTAGTCCACTGTTCGATTCTTGAATCTTTTTGCCAGTCGCGGCGGGATACTCTCGATCGCAAAACCGGAACTAACTGTCGGCTGCGAGTGGCTGTAACAATCACCGTAACTTCTGTTAATCCGGGATTTTCTTGTAACTGGCGGGCGATCGACAATGCGGCCAAATCTTCCGCCTGCTGCACCAAACTTGCATAAGATTGACTGCCGTCCGAATCTAGGGTAAGATAGCTTTCCTTAGTTTCGGCAAAAGATACTGATATACTTGCGGCAAAAAAGACAGTTGCTAAAATCAAGGCTGAAAATAACCGTCGGTACAAACTCATTATTTTTTCAACTAAATGCTGACAATTGTCAATGATAATCAATAAAAATTAACAGCCTATTAAGCTGTGATTAAAAAATTCAGGACTGACGACGCATTAAGACTAAAGAAACCGGGTTTTTTACTTAATCTGCGGGCTGCCTGCGAAGTATTTACGTAAAAAACCCGGTTTCTGACTGTGCCTGCGTCCAGGACTGATAATATTTTGTAGAGTCGGGTTTTCCCCCTGAAGTCAATCCGTTAAATTCGTTATAAAATCCGTTGCCGAACTTCCCTCTTCCTGCAATGAAATCAACAAAAAGCGCGATCGCCCTCGGCAGCAACTTAGGCGACTCCCTCGCCACACTCAAAAGCGCGATCGCCACTCTCAACAACACCCCAGAAATCACCGTAAAATCCCATTCTAGCTGGTATCAAACCGCCCCCGTCGGGCCTCCCCAACCAGATTACATCAACGCCTGTGCCATCCTAGAAGTTGCCCTAGAACCGAAACAATTGCTAGCAGCTTTATTAGAAATTGAAATAAAATTTAATCGGATTCGCCGCGAAAAATGGGGGCCGAGAACCCTCGACTTGGATTTGCTGCTGTATGATAATTTAATCTTAGAAACTCCGACGCTGACTTTACCTCATCCCCGGATGCTCGAAAGAGCTTTTGTATTAGTACCTTTAGCAGAAATTGCGCCGGATTGGGTGCATCCAGTGACGAAAAGCGCGATCGGCAAACTCCTGCAAACTGTAAACTGTTCGGGAGTGGAAAAAATGAAAGTGTAGAAATTGAGCAAAATTCCGGGCTGCGATCGCCTATGATGTCTTAAATCGGTGCAATCAAACATTATTCGCTTATCGCTTATGCCATTAGGAAAAGAACTGCCCCAACTCCTCAAACAGCGCCTGTTTTACCAAGGGCGCAAATTCAACTTTGACGTAGCTAGCCTCCGCCTTCCCAACGGTTCCGAAGGCGACTGGGAATGTATTCGCCACCCAGGCGGAGCACTTGCAGTTCCAGTCACCCCCGAAGGTAAACTCGTCTTGGTGCGACAATACCGATTCGCCGCCAAAGGACGGATTTTAGAATTTCCCGCAGGTACGGTTGAAATCAATGAAAGCCCCGCCGAAACTATCAAACGCGAAATCGAAGAAGAAACCGGATATCGCGCCGGCAAATGGCGAGAATTAGGCAAATTTATGCTCGCACCAGGTTATTCTGACGAAATCATTTATGCTTTTTTAGCACAAGATTTGGAAAAACTGGAAAAGCCACCACAACAAGACGATGATGAAGACATGGAGACCGTCTTATTCACTCCCGAAGAATTAGAAAAAGCTATCTTAGCAGGCGAACCAATTGATGCGAAATCAATTTCTAGCTTTTTCTTAGCGCGTCCATTTTTGACTTGAAGCATACAGTCCTGCACGCATATATTATCTATCTGTAAGGTGCGACCGCGCACCTTACTTCTTGTATAGTAGTAAAATGGTAACAATCTCCCAGATTGAGCCGTGGGAGTAAATCTAAAATCTCAAATCTAAAATATAAAATCGAATGTCCGATCTAATTTTATTTTGGCACCGTCGAGATTTGCGTATTTCTGACAACATCGGACTAGCTGCAGCGCGCCAGGAAAGCCCGAAAATAGTCGGGATTTTTTGTCTGGATCGCAATATTCTCGATCAGGATGACGTAGCGCCAGCCAGAGTCACCTACATGATAGGTTGCTTGCAAAAACTTCAGCAGCATTACAGCGAAGCAGGCAGCCAATTGCTGATAATTCAAGATGAACCCAGTCACGGCATCCCAAAATTAGCAACAGCAATCGATGCCAAAGCAGTATTTTGGAACCGGGATGTTGAACCCTATGCAAAAGAGCGAGATATCAGCGTATCAAAAGCTCTCGAACAAGCAGGAATTCAAGTTAAAAATTTCTGGGATCAAATCCTGCACGCCCCGGACGACATTCGCACCGGTACAGGAAAACCCTACACAGTTTATACACCATTTTGGAAAAAATGGCACAGCCAACCCAAAGCCGAACCAGCAGACACACTGCCGATAACTAATCTGGAATTAATGACCGGATTAAGCGCAGCAGAACAAGAAATAGCCAACCAAGCAGGTGCCGTAGAAACACTGCCAACTGCTGCGGATTTGGGATTTATTTGGGACAATCCATTAATAATAGAACCCGGAGAAGATGCAGCGCGAGAAAAGTTGGAAGAATTTTGCGAAATCGCTATTTACCAATATCAAGAACAGCGCAATTTTCCCGCCAATAACGGCACATCCCAACTCAGTGCCGCCCTCAAATTTGGTGCAATAGGCATCCGCACTGTTTGGCAAGCTACCCAGATAGTAATGGAAAGTTGCCGCAGCGAAGAAGCGCGCACAAGCATCCGCACTTGGCAACAGGAAATAGCGTGGCGGGAATTTTATCAACACGCCATGTATAACTTCCCAGAATTAGCAGATGGGCCCTACCGTCAAGCATTCAAAGACTTTCCTTGGGAGAACGATGAAAAGCTCTTTCAAGCTTGGTGTAAGGGCAAAACTGGTTATCCGATTATCGATGCGGCAATGCGACAGTTAAATCAAACAGGTTGGATGCACAATCGCTGTCGGATGATAGTCGCTAGTTTCCTCACCAAAGATTTAATTATTAACTGGCAGTGGGGGGAAAAATACTTTATGCAAAATTTGATTGACGGCGACCTTTCTGCTAATAATGGCGGCTGGCAGTGGAGCGCGTCGAGCGGGATGGATCCGAAACCTTTACGAATATTTAATCCCGCCAGTCAAGCTCAGAAATTTGACCCAGAAGGGGAATATATTCGGCACTGGGTTCCAGAATTGCGCCGAGTTGATACGAAACTTTTGCTAACAGGAAATATTTCGCCTATTGAACGCCGGCTGCTTCATTATCCCGATCCGATCGTAGATCACAACGAGCAGCAGCGCAAGTTTAAGGAACTTTACAAGCAGCAAAAAGCTGTTGATTAAGTATAATTTTTTGTTTGTAGTGAGGACTTTAGTCCTTCTTTTTCCAACCTTAGAGGACTGAATTTCTTTTTGTTTGTAGTGAGGACTTTAGTCCTTCTTTCTCCAAAACGGAGAGGGAGCATCTCAGTTTTGCAAAAAGCATTTTTTTTATTATAGTGCGAGCGTCCCCGCTCGCGAGTTGTACAATACGCGAGCTCTTAAGCTCGCACTATAAATGCAAAATTGAGATGCTCCCAACGGAGAGGACTGAATTCCTTTTTGTTTGTAGTGAGGACTTTAGTCCTTCTTTCTCCAAACTTAGAGGACTGAAGTCCTTACTACAAACCTTTTAGGACTGAAGTCCTTACTACGAACCTTTTAGGACTGAAGTCCTTACTACGAACCGCAACATTTAAAATCTTTGAGAAGTTATAATAAACTTACATAAATTGGAGGTTGAAATGGTAACGCTGCAATTAAGACAAATCAGTGTACCGCCCGGACATAGACTGCTGTTACATGATGTCAAATGGCAGGAATTTGAAGCTATTTTAGAAGAGTTGGGAGAACACCGTGGCTCTAGAATAGCTTACAGTCATGGAACTTTGGAGATTAGGATGCCGCTACCAGAACATGAATTTAATAAAGAGATAATTGGCGATATGGTCAAAATACTGCTCGAAGAACTTGAAATCGATCGAGAATGTTTTGGTTCGACGACTTTTAAGCGAAAAAGTATGTTACAAGGAATTGAACCTGATAACTGTTTTTACATTCAGAATTATGCTTTAATGATTGGCAAAAAGCGCATCGACTTAACTATTGATCCGCCGGATTTAGCAATTGAAGTCGATTTAACTTCCCAAACTCAACTGGATGCTTACGAGGCGCTGGGAGTACCAGAAATCTGGCGCTATGAAAATAAAAGGCTTCAGATTAATGTGCTTGAAGATGGGAAATATGTTGAATCGGAAATTAGTCCGACATTTCCCAACTTGCCAATTATTGAAGCTATTTCTCAATATTGCGAACAAAGTCAAACAGCGGGGACAAGTCAAACTCTCCGATTGTTTCGCAAGTGGGTTAAAAATCAAATACAAAATTGATCTGAAATTCCTATTAGGCTGGCATTGCACTCATATCATTTCGGGTCGATTACTATAACAAAAACGGTTCGTATTGCGGACTTTAGTCCGCAAATTGGAGCGGACTAAAGTCCGCACTACGAACCAATATTATCGTTGTCAATCGATGGGACACGATATTATTCCCAAACCCTAGGAAAATTATCTGCGTTGCATCTGTGTTAATTTGCCCTAAATCTGCGGTAAGCTTTTATCTCAAAAATTTAGGCAATTCAAGTCTAGTATGGGACGCACTGGCTGTCAGAAAATTGGCTTTTTTTCGATCGCAAATATCCGGTTTTTTGACAGCAAACGCCCTAATCTCGTTGTATTTTTAATTTCGCTGTTGGGAAATAGAGAGAGAGTAAGGGTGTTGACCTTGAGCCCGATCGCCCACAAAAATAAGATAAGTCCCCTTGTCCCCATAGCCGGAAAATTCTACGTTCCCCGCAGCAGCATTCGCCGGTAGGACGCAGAAACGCCCCCTCGGCCCCTGAATCATCAAACTCGGAGCTCCCGCAGTTTGTACTGCAATTTTCCAGTAAGGTAAATCCTGGGTTACTTCGATCACTTGGTTTGGGCCTTGGGCCACGAAACCGCAGTCGCCACTATTGTTCGGGCCGCCGGAAACTCCCGAAACTCTCAGCGGTTCGGGAAATCCCGGAGCAATTTGCAGCGGTTGGCTCCGAATAGCTCCGGCATCAGCTAAAATCATTGCTAAGGCTAGGGTGACGATCGAGCCAAAGCGTAGTCTGGGGCGATCGCAGGGATAGCATATTTTCATTTTTATCCTTATTTATCCGAAATTTATCGGAACATAATGGCTTAGGTTCTACTTCTCTGACAGTAGAAGATAATGAGGGGTTCCGAACACGCTAATGTGACTCTTATTAATGTGACCGCCCTAAAATGATTAATGTACAGCTAAACTAACTTCAATTTTTTTTATGAATCCTCAAAATAACTTCAATTTGCAGCAAGCGATCCGAGAACTAAAAGCTAAAGTAGAGCGATCGTCCCTCATCCAACAAAATCCAGATAGCTATCAAGCGCTCGGAACCTTCTACAATCAATTTCTGGACAAGTTTCAAAAACTCCCCAAAGCTGGACAAGTGGCAGTCTTTGCCGTCGGAGCGATCGTGGTTCTGACAGTATTCAATAGCATAGTACAGCTAATTTCGGCCCTGATGAGTCTTGCCGTTCTCGGAGTGTTAATCTACATAGCGTACAAATTGGCAATATCTGCTGATTCGTCCAACTAACGACTAAAAATAGGAAATTATAAATATGGCTAACCCAACCGCATCCGGTGATGATATTAATCAACCCGATCCGTCTCCGTCTTGGCAGACAAAATCCCAGCAAATGCCACTGCTGGTTCGCAGGTGCGGCGCTTGGGCCGTTGAAATTTCCTTAATTGCCGCCAGCGCCCTCGTTCCCTTCAGTATCGGGGCATTGGTCAACAAGGACGCTCAAACCGTACCCCTCAATTCCTCTGTAGCAGCAACATCGGAAACTGTAGCCCGTATTTTGGGCGTACCCGTGCGCGATCGCAACCCGAGAGTCGCACCCCTAACTAATCTATTCTGGTCGGGGGCGCTGCTAGCACCGCTAGCTTTAGCGGCGTGGCAACTGTTTTTGCTCGCCAGAACCGGTCAAACACTCCCGAAACGCTGGTTTGCCGTTAAAGTCGTCACAGCTTTTGGTACTCCTCCGGGTTGGAGGCGAGTGCTGATTCGCGAAAGTTTGGGGCGCTGGGGAGTGCCTCTGAGCGTAGCCTACGGCATTTGGCGCTTGTCCGGCGCGTTTCCTGATTTAATCATTTTAGGGGGGCTGAGCGGCTTGGCAGTGCTGGCAGACGGCGCTTTTGCATTCCGCTACAAACGACAATCGGGACACGATCGCCTCGCGAATACTTTGGTGGTCAATGCGCGATCGCACGAACAATCTGCCAATCCTGTCAACAATCAAGATTGGACTGAGGAAGACGCGCAGATTGCGGCTTTGGTTTTGACTCGCGAAACCAATGTCAAAGAAGATCCCAGTTTGTGGAATTGGATGCGCCAACATCCAGGCACAACTTTAGTGATAGTTACCATTGGCAGCGCGGGATTAATTTTAAGTTTGTTTGTTGGCACTCTGATCTACACTCAAAATCAAGCAAATATGCGGGATTCTCGCCAGCGAAATGACGAATTATTTGTGGCTTTAGTGAGTAAATTGTCTCCGGCTTCGCCCAGCGGAACATCGGGGAGGCGATCGGCAATTTTGGCTTTGGGGGCGGTGGAAGACTCTCGCGCCGTACCGCTGTTAGCGGATTTGCTAACCCAAGAAGACAGCAGCCCGATGCTGGATGCGATCCAGCAAGCTTTAGTCAGTAGCGGCCCGAAAGCTTTACCTGACTTGCGGCGGTTAAACCAAGGTCTCAGCAACGAGATCGAATCCCTGCGCTACCGGGGGAAGGCCCCGGAACGCGAGTTAGCGGCGACCCGTCAGCGAACAGTGCAAAGGGCGATCGGCAAAATTCTCACAGTGTATAGCAGCCAACTCAACGGCGTCGATCTCAGTCGCACCGATTTAAGTCAAACTCCTGCCGGCCCCGCTCAATTTACCTTAGTATTAGACAAAGTTGACTTATCAGGAATTAAGCTGAGAAACAGCAATTTAACCAATGCCAGCTTGCAGGGAACTCGCTTTTACGGCACCGGCGAAGACAGGCGTCCGGGTACATTTGACGATTGGATTTCTGACTTGAGCAGCGCTAATTTTGAAGGAGCAAATTTAACCGGAGCATCTTTAAACAGTGCTATCATGAACCGCACTACTTTTGTGCGCGCTGTCCTGAACAAAGCTAATTTGTCAAACGGAAATTTGAATGGAGCTAATTTTAGTAGTGCTCTTTTAATTGGCGCAAATTTGCAGCAAGCAATGTTAAAAGATGCCGCTTTTACGGGTGCAGATATCGGCAGCGCGAATTTTTCTGGAGCCGATTTATCAGGCGCGCGTTTGGGCAAAGTCAAGGCTCAAGGCACTCAGTTATCCTTGACAAATTTGTCTAAGTCGGAATGGCAAGGTGCAGATTTATCCGGTGCCAATTTGAAAAGTGCGAACTTACAAAATGCCGATTTGAGTTCTGCTAAACTCGCCAACGCAAATTTTGAAGATGCTCGGTTGCAAGATGCTAATTTGCGGAATGCCGACCTGAGTGCGGTTGATTTTAGGGGCGCAAATTTAGCGGGAGTGAATTTTCAAGGGGCTGTATTTCTGGGGAAAGCGGCTTCGGATCAGTTTATTCAAAGTCCTACGGGTAGTAAATCAGGTCGATTCCAAGGAGTTGATTTTGCCGACGCTAAAAATTTAGATAAAAATCAAATTGCTTACATTTGTTTGCAGGGTGGGATTCATCCGAAGTGCCCGCAGAAAAATTAAGAATTGGTTGTTATAGCAATCCTAAATGATTTTCTGTAGGGACACGGCACTGCCGTGTCCCTACAGATGGATTTTGGGTAAATCACATTTATGTTCGCGGTAAGGATAATGATTGAGGATTGCTATATATCGGTTTTTAGTGAAGACTCAAGGGGAGCATTTCATTTTTGTAAAAAGCATTTTTTGTTTGAGTGCTGTCCTCACTCGCTTGGTGATCAAAGCCCGTGCGAGCGAGGACAGGACTACAAAAGCTGGCGCGCTTGATGCTCCTTCTTCCTTCTTCCTTCTTCCTTCTTCCTTCTTAGGCAATAGCATCCGCGCCGACAAGTGTCTCGAATTGCGCTAATAGCGTTCCATCAGCATTGTTTGCAACTCCAAAAATTTTAGGTAACTGACCTGTTTCAACGAGAACTTGTCTCACTTCTGCGTTAGATACATCAGCTAGATTTTTTTTATTTAGAATAGCATTAATGGCAGCGATACCGACACCTTGACCAACTGCGGCGTTAAATTCAACAATTCTGCCGACAGAACAAGCAAGCCCTTCAAATCCAGAACACGGACTGACAACTGCCAGGTTAGGAATATTTTTCATTAATGCGTGGCGGATGCCAATATTGAAGGTAGGTTGTTTAAACATCAGACTTTTAAACCACCCTAAACTCTTGGCTTTCTCCCCCACACCAGGGATGCCTCCGCGTACATCAAAATGATAGCTAAATGTTGCCAGTGCCTGATTAGCCGGTACACCACCTAACAGCATTTGTGCGCCAGTCAAAGGTTCTACAACTCCCGTCACGTTTCCTGCGTGTCTGATATAAAGTTCTGATGCAGAAGTAACAGAAGTAGCACCCAAACTCCTCAGCCAAGTTGCCACAAATAACATCTCTTTTTGCATATTAGCCGTCGGTTTACTCCCGCTTTTGGCTAAGGCTTCTGCTTCGCTGCTGGTGACTGCAAATAACAGTGCGTTCCACGAAAGTCTTTGATTGGGAAGTATTGCGATATTTCCCTCGTCTAAAATTACGCCGGTTTCACCAAAAGATAGCTTTGTTCCTCTAAAGGAGTGGTAAGCTACAGATAGCGCGGGCGATCGCACGTCGATGTAATCGTTGCCCGCCCACAGAGTTTTGAGATGTCCTTTGGTGTCGATCATTTCCTGCCGGAGTTCTTTTGCTAGTTCGGCATCTTGCTGGGCTGCGTACAGCAAAAATTTTTGACTCTCAGAATCTGCGAGGTTTGTGAAGCGTTTTAGATAATTGTAATCGAGTTCTTTCAGTCTTCTTGCACTGAGTCCTTGGGTTTCAAAAACGAGGGTGACTGGAAGTTCTGAGTTTGGCAGACCAAAGGTTTCAAATCCCTTTAGCTTTTTCGCGCCGGCAGCTTGAGCTAATTCGCCATTTACGGTGGCATCAATAAATTGTTTCCCTGCATAAACTATGCCTCTAGATGTGGTTATGCTGGCAATTCTTTGGCGTTCTTTATTGACTGCTTGAATTTCTACTTTGCTGAGGAGATCGACCCCTGCTTCTGACAGCATTTCTTGCAGCGCTGCGCTGGCTTTGCGGGGGTCAAGCGCGATCGCACTGACACCGGATTTTTGCAGGAACTCTTGATAGATTGTCGCCGGTGAACCAAAGGTATCTAACTTTAAAGATTTTCGCAGTTCTTGACTGATCTGACTTCTATCCAAATAAGCAAGGCCGCCTCTGACTAAATGCCCGCCAATTCCTTCTTGCAAGTTTGCTTTAGACATCAGCAAAACTCGCGGATAACGCTTTGTCCGGCGACGGTATTCTCGGGCTGCTGAGATAACGGCTAGAACTCCAGGAACTTCGTCACCAAAGCCGATGACATCGTAAAAACGCAAATCCATGACCATTGTTTAATAACCTATCCTGATTTTCATTGTTTTGAGCAGCCTTTCAATCTTTGCTGTCAAACTATCTGTCTGTTCCAAATAAGGCCGCATCTTTCCTAATTGTTTTGATAAATATTTATACATTCCCGGACGCAGAAACCGGGTTTTTCTCGAATATTCTCGGTTGAGGGCGATCGATCGGGCGGGGAAAAATCAGATTGGCGATCGCCCGCAGAGTGCCTCTGTGTCCCACTCTTGACTGCAATCAGCTTATATTATCAGGATCTATCCCCAACTCTCGCAATCGTTCAGCTAGGCGATCGGCGCGCTGCGATTCCTGTTGGGCGCGTTGCGCTGATTCTTTCACCTGTTCTTCAGGAGTCAGATAACGTTTTCCATCAGCATCGTACCAATACAACCACTCCCTTGTCACCCCAGAATAATTTCCCCTTTCACAGCCAATTCCCAAACCAATCTCTGGCATCCAAACAAGATTTCCTGGCTGTAACTCATACTTGCCTTTGACTAACTTATGCACTTCCAAACGGGGTTTGCGGCGGCGGCGAGAAGCATAAATCACGTAATAAAGTACGCCTAAACTTTGATATTCTTCCAATTTGGCGGTATATTCGTTGCGATAAGTTGGGGAAACAACTTCGAGGACAAAACTGGGCATGACCTTTTCCTCCCACACCACATAACTTGGACGCAATTCTTCATCGTAAAACCGTTGCACCCCTAAACTCAAGAAAGCATCTGGCACAATCGGAGGTTTTTCCGGGTGATGGTAAAGACCCATATCTATACCAAAAAACCAGTCCATGCGTTCCGCCCAAAGTATGAGCAATATTGCTTTTAGCAATCCTGGGATTAATTCTTGCAGTTCGTTATCCACTGGTGTTTCATCTGAGTCTGGTAGTTCGTCTGCTGAGGGCCAGTGTGTCGGGAAGTTGTAATTTAACATGGCGGCTTTCCTCAAAACTAATTAATATTATAGTCTTTATTTGTTTAGATATAATTATTGATTTAGTGAAAATTTTAACGAACCGCGAAGACGCAAAGGACGCGAAGGAAGAGAAGGCAGAAGATAGGTAATATTGACTTACTCGATCTGAAATAATTTTTGTAAAATATCGGCTGAGAGTTGCGCGATCGACTATACTAAGCGAATCATTCGGTTCTAATGGGGAGCAGCCATTAGAGGAAACGGGGAAAGTTCGGTGTAAGTCCGGCGCTGTCCCGCAACTGTAATGAAAGCCATGTCGCTTTCTGAGTCAGGATGCCCGCCGATGTG
>Ga0335395_10000830_pt1 | contig 19583 bp, 15 predicted proteins | sample MAT02_FD_205744 | JGI IMG/M metagenome (GOLD analysis project Ga0335395, IMG submission 205744) | Freshwater microbial communities from Lake Fryxell liftoff mats and glacier meltwater in Antarctica - MAT-02 (spades assembly) (version 2) ...
TTTGGCACCTCGATGTCGACTCATCGCATCCTGGGGCTGAAGAAGGTCCCAAGGGTTTGGCTGTTCGCCAATTAAAGCGGTACGCGAGTTGGGTTCAAAACGTCGTGAGACAGTTTGGTCCCTATCTTTTGTGGGCGTAGGATATTTGAGAGGAGCTGCTTCTAGTACGAGAGGACCGAAGTGGACGAACCAATGGTGAGCCGGTTGTTCTGCCAAGAGCATTGCCGGGTAGCTACGTTCGGAAAGGATAAGCGTTGAAAGCATATAAACGCCAAGCCTCCCTCAAGATAAGATATCCCTAAGAGACACCATGTAGACGACGTGGTAGATAGGTTGGGTGTGTAAGCGCAGTAATGCGTTGAGCTTACCAATACTAATCGGTCCATCGGCTTGACCACCTTTTTTTTTCTGAAAGATGATAACCATCCCTTTCAGCGCATCAAGCGTGGTATAAATCAAGCAAGCGAAGAATTGCTCTTTGAGCGCTGTTTTTTATAAGTGAAGTGAAATTAACGATTATCGATTCAAAAGTTTTCTTGGTGGCTTTAGAGAAAGGGTCATACCTGATCCCATCCCGAACTCAGAAGTCAAGCCTTTCATCGCCGATGGTACTGCACACAAGAGTGTGGAAGAGTAGGTCGCTGCCAAGTTTTTATCTACGACCTATTAGACTCAAATGAGTTTAATAGGTCTTTTTTTTGTCTAAAAATTTGGAGTGCGAAAGCCCTGCTTTCGCTTTTTATGTGGCTCCAAACTCCTTTTACAAACAATTATCTGCGTAACGACATTTTTTTTGTGGCTGTGAATTTCCTTCCCAAACGACTATCTGTGCAACACTATTTTTTTACGATACACCTTTAAATTTCGGAAAAAAGCGAAAGCAGGGCTTTCGCGCTCCAAATTTTGTATGGCTACAAACTTTTCATCATCAACTATTTCTGTCGTTAAAAAGATAAATTTTCTTAATTTATATCCTGCAAATAGCTCTTTTTTAAAATTGTCAACCCCTATATTCTAGAGAAAATGTTAAGTACTAGATTTGTCCAAAAATAGTTCTAAATTTGGGAAAAATTTGGAGTGCGAAAGCCCTGCTTTCGCTTTCTATGTGACTCCAAACTTCTTTTGCAAACAATTATCTGCATAACGACATTTTTTTGTGGCTGTGAATTTCCTTTCCAAACGACTAACTGCGCGACAACATCTTTTTTCGATATACCTTTAGATTTCAGAAAAAAGCGAAAGCAGGGCTTTCGTACTCCAAATTTTTTTAACATCTTCATTCTTTTCATCATCAACTATTTCTTTCGTTAAAAAGATAAATTTTCTCAATTTATATCCTTCAAATAGCTTTTTTTAAAATTGTCAACTCCTATATTCTAGAGAAAATGTTAAGTACTAGATAAGAGCAATTCTTAATGCAATTTATAGGCACTACTAATCTAGACAATCTTTCACGGCAACAAGCTCGGGAAAAACTGATATTAATGCAAAATTTTGATGAAAATTCAACAATACAAGTCACGGATTGTATAAGCAGTGGGATTACTCCACAAAGGTTAGAAGCCCCACTAAGAGTTAATAATTGTAAAACTCGACTAGCTGCACAAAAATTTGAAGGAGAAATTACACACTATTTTTTTTGTTTAAATTTAAATGAGTCCAATCAAATAGACAGACCTTATTTTGTAAGAGTCATTCATAATGAAAAAGAAATCGCATTAAGAAAAATTAAAAAAAAACTCCACAAAAATTTGCTTAAAATGAATCTACTCGAGGTTATAGTACATGCGCACCCTTAGACTTTTGCAAATTGTAAAAATGTTAAATCTAAAACAAAATGTACCCGATTTGCAAGTAAACGGTTATTGTGTTGATAGTAGAAATATTCAGCGCGGACAATTGTTTTTTGCTTTGAAAGGCGCTCACCTTGATGGACATGATTTTATCGATGCAGTTCACCAAAAAGGAGCTTGTGCAGCCGTTGTGTGTGACTCTTACTCTCAGACACATGGCGACTTTACCTTGATTCGCGTTGCAGATCCCTTGCAAGCTTTACAACATTTAGCAAGTTCTGTTCTTCAAATGTCTAATTCACGCATTGTGGCAATCACAGGTTCGGTAGGTAAAACAACAATCAAAGAGTTTGTACGCACATTGTTAGCGACCTCTTATTCGGTTGCAGCTTCACCCGGAAATAGTAATTCCCAAATTGGTTTACCCCTTTCTATCCTTAATCATACTTCAGGTACAGAAGAGATCATTATTTTAGAAATGGGCATGACAGAATCTGGTCAAATTTCCAAATTAACAGAAATTGCTCCACCAGAAGTGGGAATCCTCTCTTCTGTCGAATTAGTCCATGCTTGTAATTTTAATACACTAGAAGAAATCGCTTACAGTAAAGCAGAGATCTTTCAACATCCAAAAACTAAGCTAGGAATTATTAATCGAGACATTCCTTGTTATAATGAAATTGTTCACGCAACTTCTTCTCAAAAACGCTCTTTTTCCCTAACAAATTCAAATGCAGACTATACCGCAGATCCATTGAATCCTTTTGCATTGTTGTCTAATTTAGACAAGCAAACTTTAAATATTCAGGCTTTTAAGTTGCCAGGTAAACATAACCGACATAATTTACTTGCTGCAATAGCCGTGGCACGTTATTTTAATATAAGCTGGGAAAAAATTGAGCACCAGATAGCGGCTCTACAACTACCTGAAATGCGTTTAGAAGAACAGATTTATAACGGAGTAATATTTATCAATGATTCTTATAATGCTTCTGAAATTTCTGTAAAGGCTGCATTAGAATGTTTGCCTGAACCTAAAAATGGAGGTAAAAAAATAGTCGTTCTAGGAAGTATGATGGAATTGGGTAAATTTTCTGATGAATGCCATCGGCGAATAGGCGAATATGCACTGAATCTTGTTGATGAATGTTACTGTTTCGGTAAAGAATGCCAACCTATTTTTGACATTTGGAAAAGAGAGGAACGTCCGGTTAGCTTATATGAAGATTTTTCTTTTTTAATTGAGGATCTGAAAAAACGTGTCATGCCTAATGATATTGTTCTAGTAAAGGGCTCGCGATCAAAAAAAATGTGGAGCATTATTGATGCCTTTAAGGATTGACATAAAGAACTGTTAATTAACAGTTCAAAAGTTGAATAGGGGATATGTTTTTCATAGGCCAATATCGAGAAATCAGGTAATGTTATTCTCAAATCTTGCATTCAAATTTAGGCAGTGCATTTTTTTTTATTTATCATGAAATAATCAACTAGTCGTTGCAAGTTTATATATTGAATTAATTAATATAAAAAGTTTTAAAAAATATGATTTTAATCATTATTAACTATCTAAAAGTAAACTGGGGTTTAGCATTTCCTTCTGTTTTAACTTATTATTCTACCCGCATGTTGCTGGCGGCTTTAACATCCTTATTATTTTGCTTAATCTTAGGCCCATTTTTTATTCGCAAATTATATGAGCTAAAAATTGGACAAACAATCCGCAAAGAAGAATGTCCGCTGCTCGGCAAGCTGCATGAAAAAAAACAAAATACTCCGACAATGGGCGGAATTTTGATTTTGGCTTCTATGGTGCTTTCTTTGTTTTTATGGATGGACCTCACACATGTGTTTACACTTATCTTACTTTTTACAACTATTTTTTTAGGAATTATTGGAGGACGTGACGACTACCTTAAATTGAAATATAAAAACACTAAAGGCATGAGCGCTCAAAAAAAACTTTTCTTTCAAGGTGTACTCTCCACCCTTATTGCTTCTTATTTTTTATTTCAGCCCGTTAATCAGTTGATAGAGACTAAGCAATGGTTTAAGCCTCCTGTTATCAAAGAAAGTGTGTTAATCAAAAACTCCTCAGCTGCTAACGAAACTTCAGTAAAAATTAAAACTTTGTCTTTAAAAGATTATGTATCACGCATTTATTTCCCTTTTCTAAAAGAACCCGTTGTCATTTTAAAAGGTTTTTCTTTGATTTTTGCAGTTTTATTAATTTTCTTTGTGATCACAGGAACGTCTAACGCAACAAACCTAACCGATGGCTTGGATGGATTAGCCGCAGGCTGTTTGATTCTAATTGCAGGCTGTTTAGGAATGATTGCATTTGTCTCGAATCATATTCAAATTGCCATCTACTTAAATATTTTATATGTCGAGGGAAGCGGAGAAATAGCCATCTATTTGTGCGCTTTAATTGGTGCTTGCTTGGGTTTTTTATGGTACAATGGCTACCCGGCACAAGTATTTATGGGTGATACAGGTTCTTTAACACTAGGTGGAATTATTGGTGTCTCAGCTGTTTTGTTAAGAAGGGAGTTTTTATTAGGAATTGTGGGAGGAATTTTGGTGGCAGAAGCCCTATCTGTCATTATTCAAGTGCTTAGCTATCGTTTTCGTAATAAGAAACGCGTTTTTCTCTGTACACCCTTGCATCATCATTTTGAATACTTAGGTTGGCCTGAAACAAAGGTTGTCATACGTTTTTGGATCATTGGTTTGCTTCTGGCAATAATTGGGTTAACTTCATTAAAATTTCAATAGACACTTTATGCCAAATAGATACCTCCATAAAAAAGTTTTAGTTATTGGCTTAGGCCTAAGTGGGCGAGCTGCATGTCAATTTTTATTGAATGAAGGCGCGACAGTAATTGGAGTCGATAGTCGGGCTCAAGAAATTGTGAATTTAACAGAAATTCAAGATCTTCAAACAAATGGTTTGGAGATTAAGGATGATCAATTTCCAATTGATTTTAAAACTATTGATCTGGTCATTTTGTCTCCAGGTATTCCTGTGACACATCCTTTAGTTGAAAAAGCTAAGCAATGCAATAAAGAAATAATTGGAGAAATAGAGTTAGGATGCCGATCAATTACTAACTCCATTTTAGGGATTACTGGGACTAATGGCAAGACAACCGTTACGCTCTTAGTGACGCATGTACTAAATCACTGTGGAATTGCTTGCAGAGCACTGGGTAATGTCGGTCACCCTCTAACCCGAGAAATTGCTAAAAATCTGACTTCTCTGGACACCTTTGTATTAGAATTAAGTTCTTATCAATTAGAAACAATGCAGCAAAAAGTCTTTGATAGTGGATTGCTACTCAATATTACTCCTGATCACTTAGATCGCTATCGAGATATAGAACACTATGCATTTGCTAAAAGTCAATTGGCAAAATGTTTAAAAGTTAATAAAACGCTTTTTATTGAATACGAAACATGGCAAACTTTTTCAAAATTGTTTGAGGAAGTGAATGTAAAGACTTATGGATATACCCCTCACTCCATCATTTATACAGATTTAAAGAATGTTTATTTTCACGGAGACTTGGCTTTTTGTTTGCCAATCAATTTGCAGGGAAAAAGAAGTCACGAAGTAGAAAATTTAATGGGGGCCTACGCTCTTTGTTTAGACAAAGGGATTTCTGGAAGTGATTTCATTAATGCTTTTGCAACTTTTAAAAAACCCCCACATCGCATTCAGTTTATTGATCAGATTCAAGGTGTTTATTACTTTGATGATAGCAAAGGCACAAATATTGATGCTGTAAAACGGGCAGTGCAATCCTTGCCAGGACCCATTATTTTGATTGCGGGTGGTGTGCATAAAGGGATAGATTATATTTCTTGGAAAAAAGAGTTTAAAGGTAAAGTAAAAAAAATAATTGCCATTGGTCAAGCAGCCAGAAAAATTCAAGAAGATCTTCAGGATGATATAGGTGTTGATATTACAGATAGCCTCGAAAATGCTGTTTACGAAGCTGCTCAGATAGCAAAAAAAGGGGATTATGTCTTGCTATCTCCTGGTTGTGCAAGCCAAGATATGTTTAGAGATTATGCACATAGGGGTGAGGTTTTTCAACAGACAGTGCAAAGTTTAGTTAATAAGGAGAAATAAAAAGATGTCTAGAAAAGATACAATTTTAATTGCTGTCATTATTAATGCAGGTTTATTAGCTATTTTATTTGCTACTGCGATTATTTATGATACGGATAAATTAATTGACCATTCAGAATTTGATACTTCATTAGCAGAGGCATCTCCGATAAAAATTGAGCGCAGTTTACAGTATGCAGCCCAAACAAGTTCAGATATTGATGATATAGATCAGGAAATTCAAAATTTTGTCGAGCCAATGCCCGTAACAATTATTGAAGAAGAAGAACTGTTTTTTCCAAGTACGCCCATGCAAGAAGTAAAAGTTATTCCTCAAATCCAAAATAAAGCTGAAATCCAAGCAGATTATTTGGAAGTTTCTGTGAAGAAAGGAGATTCTTTAGATAAAATTGCTAAAGCAAATCGCACAACTATTGAGGCGATAAAAAGAGCTAACAACCTCACTTCTGAGAGATTATCAATTGGGCAATTATTGAAAATACCGACAAAAAATGAAACGACACGTGTACAAACAACTCCTGTAGTCCCTGTGCAAAAACAGCCTGTAAGTACAGTTCAAAATGTGACGCTATCTTCGAGTCCTGAAGCTGTTTACCATGTAGTTAAAAGTGGAGATAGTCCCTGGAAAATTGCTAAGCTGTATGGGGTTAATTATGAGCAGATTTTAAAACTGAATCACTTAGATGAAGATAAAGCTCGAAATTTAAAAATTGGTGATCGTATCCGTGTGAAATAAATTCCTTATACCATTTTCTGAAAATAAAGACATAAATTAGCTTAAGATCTTTGAGCAGATTTTGACAATCTTTTCGAAGTTAATGCTCGGAATATTAATGAGAAAAGATTGATCGAAAGATGCCAAAGAGATCACGGTAATTTATGACTTTATTTTCAAGAAATGGTATTAAATGGAATGCAGCGTTTCAAATTCGGACGAGTATTAGAGAAATAGCAATGTTTAGATTTTATCGCTTAGCACTTTTATTAACTGTATCTGTTATTTTCGCTATTGGTCTTGCAATGATTTTTAATACCTCTTCTGCAGAGGTATTAGATCATTCTTTGACCAAAAGCACCCATCAAGCTTTGGTTAAACAAATATTTTATGCTTTAGGTGGCTTATTATTAGCCTATAGTATTTCAAAAATTGGCTATCAAAAGCTAATGGATTGGAGCCCTTATCTTTTGGCTTTGTTTTGCATTTTATTGATTTTAGTTCTCATTCCTGGAATAGGTCGAGAGGTCAATGGGTCTAAACGCTGGCTCTCCATAGCCGGCTTCTCATTTCAACCATCAGAATTTGTGAAATATCTTATCCCTGTTTATTTAACAAAATATATTTTGGCTTTCGGTGGACCTAAAATGGACTTTAAAAACTTTTGTAAAATGATTGGTATTGTCTCGATTCCCATGCTTTTGATTTTAGTTGAGCCAAATAATGGAACAGCCGGGGTGATCTTTGTCACCATTATTATTATGTGCGTTATTACCCAAATCCGCTTTAAATATTGGGCATTTCCCTTGTTTACTTTAATGTTAATTGGAGGAGTTTCTGCTTACAATCTCCCCTATGTAACAGCTCGCTTAAATGTTTATTTACATCCTGAGTTGGATATCAAAGGTAAAGGCCATCAACCTTATCAAGCCAAAATTGCAGCAGGATCTGGTCAATTGATTGGTAGAGGCCCTGGGAATAGTTTGCAAAAATTAAGTTATTTACCTGAAGCTCAAAATGATTATATTGCAGCGATTTTTGCAGAAGAATTTGGTTTTGTGGGGATACTCGTGTTGATAATTTTATATATGTTTATTGCATATATCGGTTTTTCTATTGCTCATTTTGCTAAAAATCGCGGGGGGTTTTATATGGCGACAGCTTTAACTTTTTTAATCAGTTTTCAAGCTTTTATGAACTTAGGGGTAGTTTCTGGACTCTTGCCAAGTACGGGACTGAATCTTCCCTTTTTTAGCCAAGGGGGCTCTTCTTTAATGGCCAATGTTATTGCAATTAGTCTATTGTTAAGTATTATTGAAAAGAAAAGGAGCCCTTCATATGCCATCTAATCAAAAGCGCATTCTTATTACCGCAGGTGGAACAGGTGGCCATCTTTATCCAGCTCAAGCTTTAGCGCAACAATTAAGTAAAGCATTGCCCAATTCAGAAATATTATTTGCTGCCGGTGGACTATCTACTAGCCACTTCTTTGATCGAACTTCTTATACTTTTAAAGATGTCCCATGTAGCGGTTTAAGTAAACATCCTTTTAAATTTTTACGTAATACTTTTAAGATTTTTAAGGGAATCAGACAAAGTTTAAAAATTATTAAACAGTTTAAGCCCGATGTGGTCGTTGGCTTTGGTAGCTATTATACAGTACCAATTTTAATCGCTTCCAAATTATGTAAGATTCCCTTTGTTTTACATGAAGCCAACAGCATACCAGGAAAAGCCAATAAATGGTTGGCCCCTCATGCAAAATATGTAGGCGTGCACTTTCCAAGCACCATTGCTCTATTAAAGGGGAAAGTTGTCGAAGTGGGTTTACCCATCCGAGAGGGGTATTCTGTAGAGGTATGTAAGAAAGCTGCTCAGCAATACTTCGAGCTGTCGGCACAATTTTTTACTGTATTAGTTTTTGGAGGTTCTCAAGGAGCAGCGGCAATTAACCAATTATTAGCTGAGGCTATGCCCTATTTGAATGGCTTAAATATTCAATTCATTCACTTGTTGGGTAAAAATGAAAATTTAGAACTCATTTCTGATCTTTATAAAAAGTATCTTTTTTCCGCTTGTATCAAAAATTATGAAGATAACATGCAATTTGCTTGGAGAGCTGCCGATTTGTTCATTGGGCGGTCTGGGGCTTCAACAATTGCAGAGGCAATGGAATTTGAGGTGCCAGGTATTTTAATTCCTTATCCACATGCAGCAGATAACCATCAAGATAAAAATGCAGATTTTTTTGTTGACCATGTTCAAGGAGGAGTTAAACTTAAACAAAAGAGTTTAACCGGTCACACACTGGCAAATGAAATTAAAAAAATCATTTTAGGAAACTTAAATATTTCTCTACTGAATGCAATCAAAACTTATAAACAAAAACCAAAACTCAATTTACGTGATCTCATCTTAAAAACACTCAATTAAATGATATAAATTTTAAAGGATTCGTATAAATGGAAAAATCTTATCATTTTATAGGTATTGGTGGGATTGGTATGAGTGCTTTAGCTCAAATCGCATTATTGAAAAATTATCGGGTTTCTGGAAGCGATATAGAAATTAATGCGCGGGTCGAATCTTTAGTTAAAGCAGGTGCGTATGTTCGAAAAGGGCATTCTGAGGATCACATTAAATCCGATATGGTTGTGATTTATAGTAGTGATATTAAGAAAAGTAATCCGGAATATCAGGCGGCTTTGGAAAAAGGCTGTCATATTATGCATCGAGCAGATCTTCTAGCAGAATTTATTAGAGATAAAAAGTCGTTAGCCGTTGCTGGCACGCATGGTAAAACAACCACATCTGCCTTATTAAGCACAGTCGTTGAAGAGGCTTTATTAGATCCAACGTATGCAATTGGAGGCGTATTAATAGCGACTGATAGTAACTCGCGTGCAGGTTATAGTGACTACTTTATATTAGAAGCAGATGAAAGCGATCAAACTTTTTTAAAATATCACCCCTATGGTGCTATCCTTACCAATATTGATCATGATCATCTGATTAATTATGAAAATGATTTTAATCAATTATTAGCAGCCTTTAAAAAATTTATTGATCAAATTGCTTCTTATTCGCATTTTTTTTGGTGTGGAGATGATGAATACCTATGTGAAATAAATCCCAAAGGCTATTCTTATGGTTTCAGCGCATCATGCAGTTGGCGTATAGTCAATGCTCGGCAAGAGGGCTTTCAACTGATTTTTGATTTGCAATCTCCTGATGAACTTTTCTCAGATATTGTGGTAAATGCGATTGGAAAACATAATACTCTCAATGCGGCTGCTGTATTCGGTCTCGCTTTATCTTTAGGCATTAGTGAAAAATCTATTAGACAAAGTTTGCGTCAATTTAAAGGAGTAAAAAGGCGTTGCGAAATAAAAGGTTGTGTACAAGAGTTACTTTTTTTAGATGATTACGCGCATCACCCGACTGAAATCCTCACAACTTTACAGGGTATTAAAGAAGCTATTGGAGAAAAAAGATTGATCGCCGTCTTTCAACCCCATCGATATAGTCGAACTCAAGAGTGTCTTGAAAAGTACCAAGATTGTTTTCAGCATGCAGATGAAGTGATCGTGACGGATATTTTTGCAGCTGGGGAGTCTTCTATTCCTTCCTTAAATGGTGAAAAAGTCATGCAGGAAATAAAAAAATGCCATTCCCATTGTTATTATGTTCCACGGCCTGCGCTATCCTATAAACTTAGGGAAACTTTACAAGCAAATGATGTCGTCGTAACATTAGGAGCGGGAGATATTACAAAATTAAACAATGACGTCATCGTTTTGTTAGATAATTAATCTGGTTAAGAAGGTTTTAACTTTTGGACGAAAAAAAAATTCCGGCACTTTACGTTTTTTTATGGATTTTACTTTCTGTTTTGTTAATCTCTGGCACAGCTTTAATGGGTTGGCTTTATTATTTGCATGTGAGAGATTTACGCATCAATGATGAGCAATATAATATTGTTGCCATTGTACAGAAAAATGCTCAAAATGAAGCACTCAAAACAATGTATTTAGCGCAATTGCTCGATTTATCATTAGATCAACCCGTAAGTATTTATACATTTGATGAAAAAGAAGGAGAAAAAAAACTGACTTCTTCTCCTCTAATTAAAAAAGCCAGTATTAAAAAGATTAGGCCGGGAACTTTATACATCGATTATCAAATTCGAACCCCCATGGCTTATCTTGGAAATTATACTAACACGGCTATGGATCAAGAAGGCTATCTCTTTTCTTTTCAACCTTTTTTTACCCCTAAGGCATTACCAGCTATTTACATGAGTGATGAGGAAAGAGAAATCAAATGGGGAACCTGCTTGAAAACACACCGCGAGTTTAAATTAGCACTGAAAGTTTTACATACCTTGCAAAATCTCCTTAAATATAATTTAATTATTAAGCAAATCAATGTTTCTCAAGCTTTTTCGCAGAATTATGGAGAACGGCAACTCATTGTTGTTTTAGCAGAACAAGACTATCTCAGTTCTACTGAATATGTGACCTATTTACGTTTAAATCCTGATCATTTTTTACAAAATTTAGAAAATTACATGACGTTGAAATTACGCATGAGTAAAGATAAAAAACTGAATCAAACAATTGATTTTCGTATTCCTCAGCTTGCTTTTATTAAAAATAATGTTTAAGTTTGTAAGGTAATTAGACTGGAAAATGAAATAATGGGAGGAAATGTGAGCGAACAGAATGAATTTATTGAAATCCATTGGACTAGCGGTAGCTTAGATGAGGCACGACGCATCTCTAGATATTTGGTCCAAGAAGGATATGTTGCATGCGCACAAATCGTTCCTTGGGTCGAATCCATTTACATGTGGAATGCCCAGTTAGAAACATCGCAAGAAAGCAAAATCGTATTAAAAACTTATCTTAAACATTACGAGAAAATTAAAGAATTAATTGAAAAAAATTGTCAATATGAAGTGCCGCAAATTCTTTGGTTTAAAATTGAGGGGGGAAATACTCCCTATTTGGACTGGATGAAAGAAAGTTTACAGGCCTAATACCATTTCCTGAAAATAAAGTCATCAATTACCGTGATCTCTTTGGCATCTTTCGATCAATCTTTTCTTATTAATATTCCGAATATTAACTTCGAAAAGATTGTCAAAATCTGCTCAAAGATCTTAAGCTAATTTATGTCTTTATTTTTAGGAAATGGCATAAGTGCAAGCTCTTTCAGTTAAAACCCACATTGAGCAGTTTGGCGATTTGAGATGTGGATTTATCAAATTCCATGAAAAATTTGACAAAATCGAGAAAATATTTACCAATATTCCCGTCAATTTTGTAAATTCTTCCTGAAAATCGCTAAATCCACATCTCAAATCGCCAAACTGCTCAATGTGGGTTAAAAATGCCCCTGTTAAAAATAACTATTCAGGAGCGTAAAATCCCATACAAATTTTTCAATTCAAGCAATGAGACGGCGCACGTTTCGTAGAGCACCGTCTCATTGATGGTTGATTATTCTAATATCGTATCAAGTGGAGTAAAGTCTGAGCTTAAAACAAAAGCTAATGGCAAACCTTCAAAAGCTTGCGAAAGACTTTGTAAATAACTCGCATAATTTTCTGCTTCATGACTATTTTTTGGAGGAGGTTTTAAACCAAAAAAGATCATGTCAGCATCTTTTGAAAATTCTGAAACTAATGTGACTCTATCTTGAGTCAAACCTGAAGAAACATAAATTTCAATATCAATGGGCAATCTTTTTTCCAGACTAATTTGCTGAAATTTGGCAAGTTTTTCTTTGCGCTCAATTTCATTGGCAGCCATTGCTTTTACACACAGATGACTGCGCTTTCTTGCTGGATTAAGTTGTAACATATAACCTAGGATCAACATGAGCTCAGAATTATTTTGGCTCTGATCGTCCCACCAAATATGAATATCTTTACGCTCACCAACAGCTAAATTATTTGCCCCATTCAATATCACAATATTGTTATGGCGACGATTTGCTAATCTCAATACATTGATAAAATCAAGAGATTCATCTTCTTTTCGAATTCCTCCAAAAACAATTGTATTTGGAGTCAAAGGTCCAAGACCATGATGCTCGATCATGTTATACATGCCCGAGGTCACTTTTTCTGATTCCTTGATTTGTACTAAAGCATGCACATTCTCTTGCTCAAAGCGTTTAGTTAAATTATATGCAAGTTCTTTACGCTTAGCAATAGGAACAGTACCTGGTAAAATGAACGATGCCATTGTCAAAAAGCCTTTGCTTTGGCTAATTCCTTGGGCAAATTTTAATAAAGAGGTGGAGTGCTCACTTGTAGATTTGGTGAAAACTAAAAAGTGTGGACGCCAAGACTTAGATGTAGTGTCTATATAAGCAAGACGATAAATTGCCGAACGCGCGAAGAAAAGCAACAAACCATCTCGAATATCTGCCCATGAGGATTTGTGCTGTTTGCGCTTAAAAAAGAAATAAATTAATGCAACAAGCGCTAATGAAATCAAAGCCGAGCCCGCATCAATCATCAACATAATAATTAAACAAAGCGCAGCTCCACCCAAAGAAATTGACCAATGAACGCGAAAACGTGGCCGCCAACTTGGATTTGCAATCAAGGTTTCCATTCCCGCAGATAAATTGAGCATCCCGTAGCAAATTAAAGAGACCATTGTAAGCAAGGGAGCAATAATATTCACGCTACCAAAACAGGTCCCTAATAGGGCAATAAAACATGTAGCAAGTGTAGCAATTCTAGGTTCATCCATAGAGCCAAAAGTTTTAGCGAAAATTTTTGGAGCCATGCCATCTTCTGCCATTGCTTGCAAAGTACGTGGAGCTCCTAATAGACCTCCTAATGCACTTGATAAAGTTGCTCCCCAAATACCTAATATAATTAAAGCAGGGACACTAGCTAAATCTTGCATAATCAGCGGATCTTGCACTAACCGTTCCATAGGTACACGGTAAATCAAAAATAATGCAATTGACGCATAGATGACAAAGGCAACGAGAATAGCACTAATTGTCCCAATTGGCAAAGAACGCTTCGGATCTTTTAAATCGCCTGAAAGAGAAACACTCGATTCAATACCAGTCATCGCAGGGAAAAAGATAGCAAATATCGCCCAAAATCCTAACGAATTTAAAACCGGTGGCGTATAGGTTTCTGGTGGCATGGGTGCAAGTTCACCACTACCTGTAAATAACGAAATAAGTGAAGCCATAATAGCCACAAAGATCACGACTTGTACCTTTAATGCACCACGCACAGAAGTGCAAGCTAGGAGTGTTAAAACTGCTAAAGACCCTATACTAATATGTAAAATAGGCCAAGAAGGAACTAAATCATGGAGAGATTCCGCAAAACCAATACAACAAAATGCAATCGTCAAAGATTGACGAAAATACATAGGAATTCCAATAGCAGTTCCTACTTCTATACCCAATGAACGGGAAAGCATATAATAGACACCCCCTTTGCCCACTTCAATATTTGTAGCGATGGCAGACATAGAAAATGTCGTAATCAAGGTAATCAAAGCTGCTAAAGTAATAATAATTAAAGCTTCACTAGGGCCAACAAGCCCAACAATCCATCCTAAACGCAAAAATATAATAACGCCAAAGAGCATCAAAATACAGGGAACAAATACTCCCAAAAATGCGCCAAATTTACGATTCTCATTTTCGTCAACGGGAACTTCTGCCATTTTTCTTTTTGGAAAGATTCTTTCCTTTAGAGTTAATAGTAAATTCATTCTTTTCCTCATCGGTTTAAAAAAAAACATTTTAAGTTATTGTTTTTAAACATGCAAGATTAAAAAAGTTAATTGAGTATAGTTAAGAAAAGATAATAAGATAGATCTAATATCTTTTGAATGTAATTAATAGTAACAATATATGAAAATAAATTAAACTAACTGCTAAATAATAATAAATGAAAATTCTTTATTTAAAGAACAACTTATACCAAACCCGAGAAATAAAAGCATAAACTCATCCAACCTAATGGGCATCTTTTTAAGTTTTAATTTCTTCTTTTAAAACTAAAGAGGTAGGCGTGTCAATTTTAAGAAACTTTTCAATAGTTCCTTCATAAATAAGTTGGCCCCCATGTGGACCGGCTCCAGGTCCTAATTCAATTAACCAATCTGCTTGTAGCAAAACTTCTAGATGATGCTCAATGACAAAAACAGAATGACCTTTATCCACTAAACGATGTAAAATAACTAGTAATTTTTTGACATCTTGATAATGTAAGCCAGCTGAGGGTTCATCTAAAATGTAAAGAGTCGGCAATAAACTATTATCTGCTAAATCTGCCACTAGCCTTAATCTTTGAATTTCGCCTGTTGACAAAGTAGTAAAATTTTGACCAAGTGTTAAATAGTCTAAACCTAAATCTTTTAATAGCTCTAACTTTGGTGAGATGGAAGGAATAGATTGAAAAACTTGTGCAGCTTCTTCAATAGTTAAATTTAAAATCTCAGCAAAATTCAGATTATTCCACGTAATTTGCAATGTTTCATGGTTAAATCGTTGTCCTTGGCAAACTTCACAAGGCAGATACAAATCGGGCATGAGTTGCATGTTAATTTTTAGTTTACCTAAACCTTCACAGGCTTCGCATCTTCCCCCGCGTTTATTTAAACTAAATCTTGCAGCAGTATAACCGCGTGCTTTTGCTAAACGCGTCTCAGAAAGTAATTGCCGTAGAGGTGTCATTATACCAATAAAAGTTGCAGGAATAGATCGGGTTGAAAAACGATCGATATGTTTCTGACTCATGACTATTCTTTGAATTGTTTCTTGTTTTTTGAGTCCTGGAATAGGTAGGGAATTAGCCAAGGCTTTTTTAATCAAGTCTCCAATCACATCGATAACAAGTGTAGATTTACCCGATCCGGAAACTCCACAAAATCCAACAAAACAATTTAATGGAATAGTTGCCGAAAATTCTTTGAGATTGTGGAGATTTTGGCATTCTACAGAAAGTTTATTGGGACCGATTTTACGTTTTAAATGTTTAGAAATAGGTGAATTGCCACTTAACCATAGACCTGTAGGGCTTAATTTGTTTTGTAAAAGTTGAGCATAATTGCCCTCAAAAATTAATTGTCCACCGTATTTACCCGCGCCTGGTCCTATTTCAATAATATGGTCAGCTAATCCGATTAGACTGCGTTCATGCTCAACGAGGACAATCGTGTTTTCCAACGATTTTAATTCTTGTATGACTTGATGAAGGTTTTTTATATCTTGTCGATGTAATCCTAACGAAGGCTCATCGAGTATATAAATAATTCCCGAAAGTTTTGCGCCTATTTGTGAAGCAAGTTGGACGCGTTGTGCTTCCCCATCGCTTAAAGTTGCTCCAGGTCGATTGAGCTGTAAATAGCCTAAACCCACTTGTTTCAAAAACATCAAGCGGCGCGTAATTAAGGGAATAATTTCAGCAGCAATTTGAGATTCTTTTCCTTCGAATTTCCAATTTTGAATGAGTTGTAAACATTCAGAGGCACTTAATTGGCAGATTTGATGAATATTCAAGCCTTTAATTAGACAAAAAAGACTTTCAGCTTTTAAACGCGCTCCTTGGCAGGCAGAACACACTTGCCATTCTACGCAATCGAGGTCGGCTAAAGTTCCTTCTGTTTTTTTATCTTCTAAAGCTTGATTGGTTAAATGAAGAACGCCTTTCCAGGGAATTGATCGTGTGAAAGAGTTTTTTTCTTTTGTATCCGTGTAAGAAATTTGAGTATTTGTTCCTTCTAAAATTGCATTTAATGTTTCTATTGGCAAATCTTTAAGCAGTTTTTCATAAGATAAATGCAAACTTGACCAATAAGTCTCAAAGAGCACCGTATAAAGTGTTTTTAACTTTGTAGGCAAATGTGCGAAAATCCCGTGAATTTGTTGGACAATAGGAATATTTTTTTTGAAGGTAAGCTTTTCTTTAACAATTTGTTTATAGCCTCCCAGTCCTTTACAAATAGTGCAAGCCCCTTGAGGCGAATTGAAGTTAAAATCTTTGACTTGAAGGGGGGCAAAGGAGAATCCTGTTTCAGGACACACATAAATTTCTGTAAAATAATGAATAGTTCCCTGTTTCCCTTCTTGAATTTTTAAGATCCCTTGCGACAATTCCATGACATTTTCTATAGAATTAGCTAAACGTTCACGTACATCTTCTTTAAGTTCTAAGCGATCGACCACCACATCTAATTCCGTAATGTGTTCTAAAGAAGTAAGAAAGGGATCTCCACTTGTCCAATCTTCACCCTGAATTTTAAAGCGAATATATCCACTTTCTTCTAAACGTTTGATTGCCTGTGCAGCAGTTTCGCGTTGCAGTTTAATGGGAGCTAAAAGTTGAAATTTTGTTCCGAGAGGTATTTTCTTGAGGATAACTTCTGTAATTTCTTGTCGACTATAGCGAATGAGCCTTTTTCCAGTATTGGGGCTGTGTTGCTCTCCAATATTTGAATAAAGTAAAGAAAGAAACTCATAAATATCAGTATAAGTAGCGACGATTCCGCGTGCGTATAATGCGCGCCGGCCTTGGTTAAGAGCTAAAGTTGGCGCCAGTCCCTCTACAAAATCTACATCGGGCTTAGGTAGTTCCTTGACTAATGCGCGAGTATTGGCAGATAGATGAGCTAAATAGCGTCGTTGTCCTTCAACAAAAAGCGTGTCAAAAGCCAGTGAAGATTTTCCTGACCCACTAATACCAGTAATAACAGTAATCGCGTACTTAGGAATAGCCACAGAAAAATTTTTTAAGTTATTTTGCTTGCAACCTTGTAAATAAATGTGAGGTTTATTTTTCATTATACACTTAAATGTTAGGAGAGTTGAAATTGGGAGATAAATTTTCAAGTGGTTGCTTGATTTTTCAAGTTTATCAAGAGTGGTTATTTCAAAACACAAAAAGGAGAGTTTTTTTTATAAGTTTTAGATGATTAGATGGTTAAGATTTTTTCTTGTCAAAGCTTTGCTCATTAAATTTCTGAATAGGAGTAAAAAAATCCATGCAAATCTGTTGCATTTTCTATTCCAACATCTTATTATAGAAGTAGATGAACGAGGTGAACACTTGACCTAATAGGAAATGTATGAGTAATTTTGATACGAATATAGCGATTAAAGAAGAACTAAAAGGCGACATCCTTATATTGTATATGACAGGCCGTCTTGATGCAGTTTCTGCTCCTATGGCAGAACATATCGTATTTGATTTCATTAATTTAGGTCATACGAAGTTAGTTTGTGATTTTTCCAGCATTGATTATCTAAGTAGTGCTGGCATGAGGATGCTTTTATCAGTGACCAAAAAATTAAAAACTTTCCCGGGAAAACTTGTTATTTGTCACGTTTCTACTAATGTAATGGATGTTTTAAAAATGTCTGGTTTTGATCATGTTTTAGAAATTTCTCTAACTCTTGAAGATGCTTTTCGAAGATTTTAAATTAGGATAATAAGTAATGGGAGCAAATTCTTGTGAGACAGCCGAAGAAGTCAAACGCATTATTATCAATTTTGCTTTAGAGACACAAAGACAAGTTCCAGATACTCTTCAACGAAAGCCAAAACGGGTTATAGTTATTTCAGGTCCTACGGGCTGTGGTAAAACTTCTTTTTCTTTAAAACTCGCAAATGCAATTGGTGGTGAAATTATTTCTGCAGATTCCATGCAGGTGTATCGAAGAATGGACATTGGGACTGCCAAAGCAACTAGAGAAGAGCGTATGGCTGTTGCGCATCATTTGTTAGATATTCGCGATATTCATGAAAGTTTCAATGTGGTCGACTTTTATTTTGAAGCGCGCATTGCCATTCAGCAAATATTAGAAAGAGGGAACGTTCCCATTGTAGTAGGGGGGTCAGGTTTTTATCTTCATGCTTTACTTTATGGACCGCCAAGTGGACCTCCTTCATTGCCGGAATTACGCCAATATTTAGAAGAAGAAATTGAATTGTTAGGATCGGAAGCACTTTTTTTACGCGTGCAACAGATGGATCCTGAATATGCCAAAACGATTACCAAGCATGATAAACAAAAAATTGTACGTGCCTTAGAGATCATGACAATTACCAAGAAAAAAGTGAGTAAGAATTTATGGAAAGGTCGTAAACGCCCGCAAAATTACGATTTTCATTGTTGGTTTTTGCATCGTCCTAAGCCTATTTTGTATGAAAGGATAGAGAAGCGTTGCGATATTATGCTGGCTGACGGTTTAATTGCCGAGGTTGAAGATTTAATGGAGAAGGGGTTATTGCAAAACCACTCGGCTTCGCAGGCAATTGGGTATCGTCAAGTTTTAGATTATCTTTCGACCTCTAAAAGTGAAGCGGACTATATACAATTTGTGAGTAAATTTAAACAAGCAACGCGTAATTATGCTAAACGCCAACACACTTGGTTTAGAAAAGAACCGCTTTTTCGTTGGTTAGATGTGGATCTACATGATCCTGAAATTGTATTAGATACAATCATTAAAGACTATGAGTCGCGTTAATCGAAGTGTTAAGGTAAAATATATTGGAAAACACTACTTACACTTATACTATGAGCTTGTGCGATTAGCTCAGGAGAGATACCTTCACTCCTTGCTAAAATTACGCAAAGACGTGTGTGCTCATGCTTATCTTTTGTTTGTTTAGCTCGTCTTTCTAACTCTAATTTTATTTCAGGTGTCAAATTCATTTTAGCTCGCTAATCGTAAGCAAATACCCCACATTCCCGCGATCGTTGATTAAAAATTGAACATTATTCCCTCAGAGATCAATATCATGGATTTCTAGGGGTAAAATGGAAAGAGTACGTAGTTTTGTATTAGATCATCATGGGATTGTAGCAGGGATCTGCGATGACTTAAGGCTTGTCGAAAAGATTAACAGGAAAATAGGTAGCCAAGATTCCCGTCGAGT